>WNGL01004832.1_pt1 | contig 16098 bp, 13 predicted proteins | sample 5400591 | NCBI WGS metagenome assembly WNGL01 (sample SAMN13153377, study PRJNA577476) | soil metagenome | isolation source: 80 cm soil or saprolite under Garry oak tree replicate 1 | place: USA:California | collected 2016-06-15
CAGATCTGGTCGAACAACCCGCAGGAGCGGCTGAACAAGGAGATCCGGCGCCGCACCGACGTGGTGGGCATCTTCCCCGGCCGGGACGCGATCATCCGCCTGGTCGGCGCGGTGCTGGCCGAGCAGAACGACGAATGGGCCGAATCGCGCCGCTACATGGGACTGGAAATCCTCGTCGCGTGCCGCAAAGCGGGACAGCCCGATATGGGAAAGAATGGTACTAGTGAGGCTGGATTGACAGTAGAGGCAATTCCTGCTTAAATCGGAATAGGTCGCGAGGTGGCCATTTCATACACCATCTCCAGGGACGTGGCCTCGGCCCACTCCAGCCTGGGCTTCGGATTCTAGCGCCGCAGCACGGCGGCTTGCTGGCGCAGCACCAGCAACTCGGCATCCTTCGACGCCGCCGAACGTGCCAGCAACGCCATCCAGCCAGTCAGGCGGACGAAGACCAGGTAGAGCATCCGTACAGTCATAAGCCCGCGATACTGCCAGCCCTGGGGCCACTGCCGCAGTCATACTCGCAGGCCAGCATCCCTATGCCCCGTTTTGGAACCCACAAGCTCAGAGTAACTACTGACCACGGGCTTATCCGCCCGCGCGCCTGAGGGACCTGGCTCGCAGCGCCGCCTTCCAGGCCACGCCTGGCGGCTCGGCCGCGCCGGCCGCGGGCCACCAGCGGTCCTGGGCGAAGGTGAACGGGTACCAGCGGTCGTCGGGGCCGAGCCGGATCCGCACGCCGGCGCCGGGATCGGCGATTGTCCCGGGGCTGACCTCCAGCTCGCCGATGGCGAGCGCGCGCTGCCTGCGGACCTCGCGCACGGCGTCCGCCATCTGATCGGCCGGGCATTCGGACGCCCCGGCCGCGGCTGCTACCCCGCCGGTCCCGCCGTGCCGGTAGGCGAGCACCAGCCCCCGCAGCTCATCCTCGGGAAGGCCGATCAGGCGCGCCGCCCGCCCGGCGTGCGGCGATCCCTCGGGGGTGGCGAGGAGCCGGACCGCGTCAACGAGCGGATCTTCGTCGTCCGCCGCGGGGTCCGCGCCCGCGAGCATCGCCGCCGCCCGCCCGGCCGCGTCGTTTACAAGGAAATTCAAATACAGGAGATCCGGAACGGACCGTGGTGTCTCTTCCCGCCCCCATTCCTCCGCATTCACGCGACACCCCCTGCTCCCTGGCTGAGGCTGACCAGGGCACGCAGCTCGCCGTCGTCGAGCTCGGTCAGCGCGGTCTCTCCGCCCGCGAGCACGGCTTCGGTCAGCCCGCGCTTGCGGGCGAGCAGCTCGGCGATACGGTCTTCCACGGTTCCCTCGGCGATCAGGTGGTGCACGTTCACGGTGCGGTGCTGCCCGATCCGGTGCGCCCGGTCGGTGGCCTGGTCCTCGACGGCGGGGTTCCACGGCCGGTCGAAGTGGATCACGTGGCCGGCCTTGGTCAGGTTCAGCCCCGTCCCTGCCGCGCGGACCGAGAGGATGAGCGCCACGCCGTCGCCGGACTGGAACCGGTCGACGATCTCCTGCCGTTTCACGGCCGCGACGCCGCCGTGCAGGAACTCGGCGGGCATGCCCCGCGTGCGCAGGTGCGCCTGGATCAGGTGCCCCATCGACACGTATCCGGTGAAGATCAGCGCGGCGTCCCCGGCGGCGGCCACCGAGTCCATCAGCTCCTCAAGTGCCTGGAGCTTGCCGGACCTGGCCGCCTGGGCGCCGGCGTCCCACCCGTCCGCTGACTCCCGCAGGAAATGCGCGGGCGAGTTGCAGATCTGCCGCAGCGACTGGAGCAGGCGGAGCACCTGGCCCCGGCGGGCGACGCCCGTTCTGGCGCCTATCCGCGCCAGCGTGTCCGCGGTCGCCGCCTCGTACAGCGCGGCCTGCTCCCGGGTCAGCTCCACGTAGCGGTCGCTGACCACCTTCTCCGGCAGCTCGGGCGCGACGTCCGGGTCGGTCTTGCGGCGGCGCATGAGGAACGGGGAGACCAGTCGGCCGAGCCGCCACGCCGCGCCGCCGCCGGCCTCCCGCTCGGCCGCCCGGCCGTACCGCTCCATGAACGCCGCCAATGTCCCGAACAGCCCGGGGTTCGTCCAGTCCAGGATCGCCCACAACTCCGACAGCGAATTCTCGACCGGGGTGCCGGTCACCGCGATCCGCGCCCCGGCGGGCAGCGACCGGAGCGCCTGAGCCGCCTGCGAGCGGTGGTTCTTCACCTGCTGGGCCTCGTCGGCCACGACGATGCCCCAGGGGACTTCCGCCAGCCGGCCAGCGTCGCGGAGCAGGGTGCCGTACGTGGTGACGACGACCTGCCCTTCCGGCGGTGCGAGCCCGTCGAGCGATCGGCTGGCCGCGTGGTAGCGGCGCACCGGGACGTCCGGCGCGAATCGCGCGAACTCCCGCTCCCAGTTGGCCAGCAGCGACGCTGGGCAGACCACGAGCGTCGGACCGGCTGCGCGGTCTGGGCGAGCACGGTGCAGGTGGAAGGCGATGACCGTCAGCGTCTTGCCCAGCCCCATGTCGTCGGCGAGCAGCGCGCCGAAGCCGAGCTCGGTCGTCCGCGCGAGCCAGCGCAGGGCCCGGTGCTGGTAACCGCGCAGGGCCGCGCGCAGCCCGCCGGGAACATCGGCCAGATCGCCGGCATCGTTCCCGGCGTCACGCAGCGCGGCGACAAGGCCGGCGAGCCGTCCGGCGCCGGCGCAGGCGACGTCCTGCCCGTCGACGGTGACCTGCCCGGTCAGGGCGGCGCTGAGCGCCTGGGCGCCGGTGAGCTCGCCCAGGTGGCGCTCGCGTGCGCGCCGCGCGGTGTCCGGGTCGATCAGCACCCACCGGCCGCGCAGCCGCGCCACGCCGTCCACGGCGGCGACCGCGTCCGCCTCGGCTTCGGAGAGCGGTTCGCCGTCCAGGGCCAGCTGCCAGGCCAGGTCGGTGATACCGCCGAGCGAGAACACGCTGTCCGCGCTCCGTGGCCGCGCGACCGTGCTCGCGCCGAGGCCCCGGACCAGGCCAGCCGGCCATTCGACCTTGATGCCGTGCGCCGCGAGCCGATCCCCCGCCGGGCCGAGCAACTCGGCGCCGTCCCCGCCGCCGAGCGTGCCATCGCGGCGGACCCGGTCGAGCGGCGGCCAGTCGCGGGCCGCGCGGCGCAGCACGCGGTGCTCGGGGTGACCGAGACGAGGTGCGTGCAGCTCGGCGGTCAGCGGCGACCCGGCGGACGCGGGCGGCTGGACCCGCAGGGACATGGCCGCTGCCGGCGTCGGGTCGGCGGCCTCGGCGCAGCGGTCGGCCCATTCCGCGGCGGCGCCGTCGAGCACGCGGGCGCGGCCCGCGTAGGGCAGGTCTCCGATCACCAGCCGCGCCCCCGGCGGCCGCAGCAGCGCCTCGGCGACCGCGTCCGTGAAGCCGCCGTCCGCCGCCAGCCCCGCGAGGCGCCAGCAGTCGCGGCCTGCGGCGTCTAGCGCCGGGTATACGCGCCGCGCGGCGACCGCTTCCAGGGCGGACCGGGCGGCGCGCGCCCAGGCCCTCGCCGACTCGTGCAGCAAAGCGGCACTGCCATCAGCCGCCGGGCCGTCCAGCGTGGCGAGGACGGGCAGCACCTCAAGCAGCGGCACCGCGAAACCCGCGAGCGGTCCCTCAAGCGCCACACCCACCGGGCCGGTGACCTCGAACCGCCGGTCACGGAAGTCCAGCGCGCAGCCGGCCCGCAGCAGCCGCCCGGAGATGCCCCGCGCGCTGCGCGCCTCCGCTTCCGCCGCCCTGGCGAGCTGCGCGGCGGCGGATCGCTCCTGTCCGGTGATCTGGTCCAGCAGCCCGGCGCCGGCCGCTGTCTTCGCCTCGTTCTTGGTGCGGCCCTCGGCGGCGCATGTGTAGCTTCCCGTCGCGTGCGCGCAGCCGGCCGTGCAGGTGAACACCGGCGCGTGCGGCGGGCCGCTGGCGTCGTGCCGGTAGGACAGGTCCGAGATGACACCGGTCTGCGCCCGCTCGTTGAGAACGGTGACGGGACTGCGGTCAGCCGTAGTCCGTTCGGAATCCCTGGTTTGTGACCGTGCGGGAGGAGCGAGATCACGCAGCAGCGCCAGGGCCGCGCCTGCCCGCGCGGCCTTCGCGGTGGCGGCGCGGCTGGGGGCGCCGACGACCAGCCCGTCCGGCACCGGCAGGAACGCGAGCGCCGAGTGCTCGCCGGTCTCGATGTAGCGGGCCGTGGGCCAGCCCCGCGCCTGGCTGTACATGGACAGCACTCCCCCAGCCATCATGGGCGTGCTGACAAGTGCCTCCCATGCGGCGGCGCGAGCGCCGGCCCACCCGCGCGGGTCGGCCTCGAACAGCAGAAGGCACATCGAACGCGCGGTCAGCTTTCCGGGACGGACGGCGGTCGCGAGCTCCGGGTCGGGCGACGGCCTGGCGACCTCGTAGTCGAGCCAGGATTCCAGGTCCGCGGGACTCAGCCCCGGATCGTCCGGGAAGTCGCGGGGGTCGGCGGGCGGGTCGTCGTCCGCTGGCACCGCCAGGCCGGTGAGCGCGGCCAGCAGCGACAGCGCTGCGGCCTGCCGCGCGGTCTTCTTGCTGCCGCCGTAGCCCGCCTTGCCCTCCACCCGCGCGCCGTCCCGCTCCAGGCTCGACGTGGCCGTGAACCCGCCGTCCGCCGCGGACTCGGTCACTTGCATGGGGGCTACGCCCAGCCGCTGGGCCTCGAGGCCGACGACGGCGACTGCCGTGCCCGGGCCCTGGCCGGTTGCCGCCAGGGCCAGCGCGCGGGCCCCGGCCCACGCGTGGCGGTCGCTGGCGGCGAAGAGCACCTGGTGCAGCTCCCGCGGCCCCGCCTCCCGGGACGTGATCCTGCGCTCGCAGTCCGCGATCAGCGCGGGGGTCGCGGTGCCGTCCTGACATGCCTGCTTCAGCGCCGCGAAGAACTCATCGCCGGACAGCGCCGCGAAGCCGGTGGCCGGGTCGGCCAGCAGCGCGCGCAGTTCCTGGTGCGCGCGGTCCTTCTCCATCTCGGCCTGCCGCCGACTGTGGGGTGGTGGTTGCGCGGGGCGCGGCCGGACCCGGGCAAGATCCAGCGGGGTAGGCAACCTGGAGGGCTGTTGCGGCATGCTCAGGCGCTAACCTGCTCCCGGTTGTGCAGCGCCGCCATGTCGGCGGCGGCCAGGCCAGAGGCCCACCCCTCCTCGTCGGTCGCACGGCTCCCGCGGTCGTAGACAAGTCCGTCACCGAACATCTCGCCGACGGCGTGATCGACAGCCTCGTGGCGTTCTTTGAGCACAGGAACCAGGTCCTTGCCGGGCGCGGCAGCCACCGCCTCCTGCTCCGCGTGCACGGTCGCCTGCGACAGCCGCACCCCGATCCGGTACGCATAGGCCACCAGGAACGACTGGCGGAACGCCCGGGTCCGCGACCGCCCGTAGGCGTCCTTCTTCGCGCCTTCCCGCAGCATCGCCGTGTTGGCCTGCACCAGCAGCGACGTGTACAGCAGCTCCACCGCGTCCAGGCCGGACGGGAAACCGACCACCGTGGACATGCCAATCGCCTTCTGCCAGACCGACCGGCAGTGATTGGCCTGCGCGACAGCGTGCAGGAGCGTCGCCTTCGGCGACTCGTACGGGTTGTCAACCGGCAGCCGCCGCGCGGCCGGCCTGTCCTTGCTCCCGGACTGGGCGGCGAGCAGCGCGTGATCGATGCTGTGCCTGGCCATCAGCTCCTGCGCGCGGGCCGACAGCGCCTCCGCCTCTTCCGGGAACTCCGTCGACTCCGCCTTCGCCAGCAGCGCGCGGATCTTGCCGAGGATCCGCTCGTCCGCGTCGCTGCCCGCCGCCCATACCCCGGCGCGGGCCGTGCCCGGCAGCGGGCACAGCCGTTCCAGCACGGGCACGTGCTGCAGCAGGTGCAGCAGCTCGATGGCGACCCGCAGCGGTTCCCCGCTCCGGGCGGACAGGAACTCGGCGTCGCTGCCCCACCACACCTCGGCACCGAGCGCCAGCACCTGCACCGCCCAGCGGTCATCCACCATCGCGAGGGCGTAGCCGCGCATCTCGTCCACGACCATGTCGGCGGCCATGCCCGCGTACGCGCCGCCCAGTTCCCGGCCAATGTGCCTGACCAGCTCCGCCGGCTGCCAGCCGTGCCGCCACGCCGCCGTGACGGAAAGACGCAGGAAGCCGGCGATCTCCCGGCTGACGGCCTGCGTCCAGCCGGGCGACTGCTCCGCCGCCAGCAGCTTGAGGTACTCCGCGAAACCGCGCTCGTCACCCCGGCAGACGGCATCGACCGCCGCGCTCACCGCGGTCACGACGAGCTCCCGCTGCGACGGGACACTCTCCCGGCCTGGCGACCAGCCCAGGCCCGCCGCCCGCTCCGCGCGGCGCCGCTGGCGCTCCTTGTCCTTCTTCTGCCGCCGGTTACGGCTGGCTTTCCCCACGATGCGAACCTCCGTTGAACTCCGACCCAGAAGACAGGATTCCACCAGATGCCCGCAGCACGGGGGCAGACACGCGGAAAGACGCCCCGATCAATCGCGGCGCACCGCGATGCGGATGCTTACCATGCGGTACGGGGGTGACTGGCCCGCCCACTCCTCGCCGGAATTCCTGACAGGCTTCGCAAGCGCTGCCACATGGGTACGGCTCAAGCATTCTGTCCCGAACGGACCGAGCAGCATCACCGCGGTGCCCGCATCCTGTGGGTGCCGAATAATGTGTCACCTCATGCGACCTGGGCATATTCATGGATCAGGTCGCCAAGTGGTCCCGGCGCAGAACGCGCCTACCGGTCATGTCGCCGGGTGGTTGTGCGCGCCCAGCCGTAGGCCAGACTTGACCTTCCCCGGTCTAGCAGAAGACACCAGGTCAACGGCTGTGACCGCATTCTCGGCAAACCGCAGCCTTAACACGAGGTCACCGGTCAGCGAACGCGACCGAACTCGGCCCGCAGCCAGGCGACGTCGATACCCCGCTGACCACGCGCCGTGGGCAGCCCGGCCTGGTACTCAAGCTGGCGCAGCAAGGCCTCCACGCGAAACGCATCCACCGCGCCGCCCTGGGCGGCCTGCCGCGGAGTGCGGAAGTCCAGCGGGGCCACCGCCTGATCAACCCAGTTCTTCTCCCACTCCCGCGCCGGCGACGCCTCGTCGCCACCGTCCGGGGCCGGTCCCCAGGCGAAGTCCAGCGATGGCACGGCTCGCTTCTCTTCGGTCACCTGCGGCTCGGCCCCGAGCGCGGTGAGAATCCGGACCAGCCGGGCGAGCCGCTGCTGCGAGTTCACCCGGACCCGGATCCGCCCCTCGCCGGGCGTCACGCGCCCGAGCACCCAGCGCTCCGCCTCGTCATCCGGAGCGAACAGCTCGACCCGTTCACCCCACCAGACGATCTGGCCGTCTCCGCCGTCCTCCTCCGCGAAGTCGGCGTGCGCGAGCAGCTGCCCGGCCACGTCACCGCTGACCGTGATCGTCGCGTCCATAAGCAGCAGTGGGTCGCCGTCAGTATTCTCCAGGCGCGGCGACGTGGCACGCTTCCACCAGACCTGGGAAGCCAGCCTGGTGATCATCCCCGCCGTAACCGCGCTGGCGAAGTCCGCGAACTCCGCGTCCGGTGTCTCACCGGTTTCCCAGCGGACACAGTACGGCTCGGCCTGCCCGAACCGTACCGGCTCAGGCTCTGGAAGCTGGTCACGCGGCACGCCCGAGATCAGCTGGGCCCCCAGGTGGGCCGCCTGGTCCACGTACTCCGCCACCGCGTCGCCCTCGACTGGGCTGAGCCAGACACCGTTGCCGCTGCTGCGCCAGATCCCGTCCACCGGCACTAGCGCGCCCAGCCAGACGGCCCACGGCGCCGCCTCGTCGGGCAGCGGCTTGGGGAACTGAGCGTACCGGCGCGTGCCCGAGACCAGGTCGGTGCACCACACGCCAGGCGCGGGCACGGGATCCGGCAGCTGCCATACCCCGTAGTGCACGTGGTCGTCCCACGCCGACGCACGGTCGGCGAGCTCCCGGCACCCGCAGCCGGCGGCGAACGCCCGCAGCGAGGTATCCACCGGGTCATCTGCCCGGGCAGGCCCGGGGGCGTCCCCGCTGTCTGCCGGGAGCTTGATCGCCACCTCCAGCGCGAGCGCCTCGAACGCGTCGCGGTCCGCAGGCCGCCAGTACTCCTGTTCCAGCGCGGCCCGCTCCGCGGCTACCCGTTTCCGTATCCTCTCGCCCCAGTCCGTTCGCTCCAGGAAGGAACCGATCGCGTCGCGCAGCTCGTCGATGCCGGACCGGTCCGCGTACCGGGCCAGGCCGGCCCGCTCCCGCTCCCGCTCACCAGGCTCGGCTGCGCCGTGCGCACGCGCTACCGCCTCGGCAAAAAGCTCAGCCGCCAGTCCGTCGTCCGGGTGCTCACGCAGGTAGGGCTCGATCAGTTCGCACGCCTCACCCGGATGTCCCCGCAGCGAAACCGAGCGGATCACCTCAAGCCATTGCCCGGCATCGCCGTCAGCATCCGCCCGGGCGATCAGCTCCCGGGCATAGCGGTGCTCGGCGTCCTCGTCCCCGGTGTGGTGCGCCGCCCACGCGGCGAGGGCGAGCGCCCCGGCCCCCCGCGGTTCTGGTGCGCTCGCCAGCATCAGCCGCGCGGTCTCGGCCACCTCCTCGGGCGGGACGCCGAGGCTTGACCTCATCTGCGCCATGGCACCGGCGACGATCGAGTCAGGCAACTCTGCCGCGAGCAGTTCGGCTACTTCCGCAGGGCTGCTCTGCGAGTCAAGCAGCCGACTGTAGCGGCCGGCCACCTGCTGCTGACGTTCTGCCCTGGCCCGCAGCCGCGACTGCTCCGCACGCCGGGCCCTGGCCTTGGCACGATCCTGCCTTTTGCGGCGGTTACTCCTGGCCACGGCTATCCCTGCCCATCCGGCACCCGTCCGACAACCGCGTACGGCCGCTTCCGGATGCCGCGCGGGTCCTCATCTCCGGCCAGGCGGCGGTTGACCTCGTCGATATCGAACGGCTCAGGCTTCTCGTGCCCGTCCCCGTAGTCCTCGTCCGGGTACTCGACCGGGGAGTCGCCTCCGAACGCGACGCACACGGGGTAGGCCTGGCCGCTATCGAGCGTGATCGTCTTCTGCCGGGTGATCTCGTGGGTCCACTCGGCACCGAAGTCATACACGTAGGTGACCTTCGGGCCGCCGGACGGGAACACGTCGCGGAGCCGGGCATCCTCCTCGTCCTCGGTCTCTTCCAGGTCGAAGAGCGCGTCGCTGTAGTGGACGCCGCCCACGTGGAAGGCGTGCAGGTGGTCGCCGTCCCAGCCGAACAGGACCTGGATCGCCGCGTGCAGGTCACCGAGGGTCGCCGTCAGCGGAAGCTGCACGCTGCGCCATATTGACGGCTTCGTGTACTTGAGTGTCACCTTCAGCTGTATGCCCTGCCTGATGGTGAGCGGCGCGCCCGACGCGGCGAAAGTTTCCACCGCGCTGGCCACGTGCTGTGCCTCGGGGTGACCGCTCGCACGGATCTCGGCGAGCCGTTTCGCGATGTCGCCGTTGCCAGCGACGGTGTCCCAGATGCAGCACAGGGCCTCGTCGGGACCCGCCTCGGCAAGCGCGACCGCGGCCGCCTCCGCCCCCGCCCACTGCCAGTCCGCGCGGGCAGGCTCCGGCCCCTGCCCCCGGAAGTGCAGGAAGATGCGGGCGTGCCGCGCCGAGTGCGGCCACCGGGCCGCGTCACGTGCGACCTCGCGCCAGGCAGGCAGCCCTTCCTCGCCGGCCGCTTCCGCGAACCCGAGCGCGACCACCCGCAGGCGGGCAGGCATGCCTTCGGCGGCGGCGAGGAGCTCGAGGACCGCATCGGCGGAATCCCGCGTGTCCAGCCAATCCTCGGCGAGCCTCTCCCGCTCGTCCCCAGGGAAGCTGGCCGCCTGGATGATCAGGTCCGCCGCCGTCAGCCGCGCGTCGAGCGGGACAGGGAAGACCTCCGTCAGGCGGCTCGCCACCCAGCTCCCCAGCGGGGTGACGGCAGGCGGCTTCCGCGCGGCTGGTTTCACCCTGCCGACCATGCCGAAGTCGGCGAGCAGCGCCGTCAGACCATCAAGCTTCGGCACCCCGCGAGGGGACAGCGAGGACAGCGCGTCGTAGACGTCAATGTCCAGGTCGCGATCGTCGCAGATCTCCTCGGCTTCCTCGAGGACTTCCCGCAGCAGCCCGCGCGCGGCCGGCACCCCCTCGTCCCGCAGCACCGTCAGCAGCGCCAGGACAAGGACCAGGAATCCCCTGCCCATGTCCCGCTCCCCGCCACCCACGCCCACGGATACCGCAAAGAACCCCTTGAGCCACGCCTCCAGCAGCCCCGTGTCGTCCGGCGGCCAGTCGCCGAGTGCGGGCCCGCCGGCCGCCTTGCCGCCTGCCACGGTCAGCAGCCCGGCGCCGATCGCGGCGCACCAGGCGACATGCAGGTCCGGCAGGTCGGCCGCACTCCGCAGTGCCGGCGGGCATTTGACGCCAATGACCGCAGCGGCAGCCGGCACGTCCTGCCTGCGCAGCACTCCCTTGGCGGTCACGGCCCGCTCGCCGGCCCCAGCCCAGCTGCCCAGCGCAGCCGCCCGCTGGAGCACTGCGGATTCCGCAGCGAGCGCCGCGAGATCAGGGGTACCGGGCAACGGCCCATCTTCCGGGAGATTCACGCATGCACACTAGCCGGACGGCGAGCGGCCCGCACCGCATACCGCCTGCCGCGTAGGGCGGGTCCGAATTTCACCGCGCTGGCTGCCCGGGCACCCGCGCCCGGTCGTCGCCGTAGCGCTGGCGGACCTTCGCGGCCAGGGCCACAATCGCCTCTTCCCAGGTCGGCTCGGCCACGTCCAGGCTCGGGTCGTGCGACGCGGTGCCGCCGACCCGGAGTCCGGCCCGGTGCTGCGCTGGGACATCCAGTGGCCACAGCACGGGCCCGTGCTCCGCCCTAACCTCGAGCCTGTCCCCCGAGCGGCCCAGGCTGACGTCCAGGTAAGCGAGGCCGTCGTTGTCGGACAGCCATCCCTCGGCCTCGATCTGGGCCCAGGTGGCCTCGTCGACCTCACCCGGATCGATCTCTGCCAGGTCGCTCGGCACAAGATAAGTCCAGAAGACCGGATGCGCGGTCAGATAGCGCCATGCCGCAAGCACGTCGGCTGGGTTCCCCGCGTACGCGGCGACCGTTCTCGCCCACCGCTCAGCCCGGTACGCGGCGACTTGCTCGGTGTTGTGCCGCCGTTCTTCCCGCGTGGGCGGCCGCATCGTCCAGTTCCGCTCGCCCGACCGCTGGCACAGCGTCATACCGTTCATCTCGTGCCAGCGAGTGCCGTCCTCGTCGGCCCACTCGCGTGACTCCGGCTCCTCTTCCGGCACCGGCCCTGCGATCAGGCCCACTCCCGGCTCGACGCGGATCCGGCTGCCAGGCAACGCCCGGCCCGCCACCATCGCGTCCCGCTCGTCGAAATCACCCGGCCAGTACAGCTGCCCATCAAGCAGTTCGGTGCGCTCGGCGCCCATGGGCCAGCGCTGCAGGTGCGCTGCGGTGAACGGCTCACGTGGCCCGGGCAGGTCCGGCCCCGCCATGTCAGCCCTCCTTACCCATCCGCTGCCCGCAGTCCGGGCAGAACAGCCGTGCCCCATGGTGTCCGCAGCCAATACCGCGCAAGTGATCACGGATCGTCCGGACGACGAACGCGATATGGTCAACCGGCGCGGCACCGAGATCGGAATCGGAGCCCTGCGCGATGACGTCGCCTTCCACGATCGGCACCGGCTCGGTGACGAACCTGCCGTCTTCGCCGACCCGGAGCAAGCGCTGGGCATACTTGCCAGATGGCACCATGTCGAACTCGATCCGCCAAGAGCCACCGCGTTCCCGGAAATAAAAGGTGCGGCCATCGACGGTCCCTTCCCACTGCTCAGGCGCATAAGAACTGATCCGCCGGGCATCCACGCCCGGCTGGCTGGCCAGCCAGGCGGCGATCGCATCCTCCTCGCGCTGGTGAGCCGCGCTCAGCTCCGCGGCCTGGGGGCTGTCCCACCACGCCTGCCAGTCAGCCGCCTCGGCAGCGCGGCGGTCCTCGTCCCAGCTGCACCGGCAGTCGAAGCCATCGCCGTGCTCCGCAGAAGGCCGCGGATGACAAGAGCACGGGCACTCGTTGCCCGCGGCATCGCGGGGATCGAATAGTGCCGTGATGACCCTTCGCGCTGTGGCCTCGCCGACCTCGGCGCTAGCCAAGAGGTAGCGTGTGTAACGTTCGGCCAGCCGGCGCCGCTCAGCCTCGCGCTCCGCCTCACGGCGGGCGCGCTCCTGCCCGGCACCACCGAGGTCGGCGATGTAAACGTCACCCACCCGCACAAGGTACTCACCGCGCGCTCATCAAGCATCCCGATATTCGGCTGCGCACGGCGGCCCTCGCCTCGGCTACCAGCGGCCCGGGCGCGCCCAGGAACGCCAGCGCGGCGGCTCGGCCTGCGCTCCGCCCGCGCCCATGCGCCGCGGCTGCACGGGCTGACCGAAACCGCCGCCGGCCGCGCACGCAGTCCCGGCGTGTGCCTCAATGGCGGAATCTGCCTCATCTTGCACCTATAAACGCCATGTCCCGCTGCTTGTGCGGAACATGTCTCGTGGTTTACGGCGGCTCTATATGGTCGCGTTGACAAGCAGGCGTATTCCAGTGATGCGGGAGGCACAGGCCATGGCGACCGCGGCACGTGACCGGCTGGCCAGGACTCTGCGCGGCGACGTGCAGACCGCGTTCAGCGCGGAGCTGACTGCGAGGGCAGACGACCTGACTGAGCCTGGAGGTCGAGGGCTTCGGCCGCGTCAAGTTCCCGGTGACTCCCGCAAAAGCCCGCAAGCTCGCCGGCCTCGGCCGACCCGGCCCGGTTCGGCCGCGGTGAGGAGACACTGACCGACCCGGATGTCCGTGGCACGTGGGAGATCCCCAAGCACCTCCTCCGCGCCGAGTGGGACGGAGCCACGCTTGAAGGACATCCTCGCGACGGTAAGAGAGGAGCTGGGACTGCCGAACGCCGCCGAGCTGACTGCCGATCTTCACTCCCTGCTGGTCTATTACCTGGGCCAAGCAAGCGGCAGCGAACGCGAGTATGACATTCAGGAGCTGATCGACTCCGAGGGCACCCTCACTCACTGGACCGGCCGGGCGGCACCCGCCTGGAGGAGACGTCGCTGCCGGTGAAGAGCGTGAGGTGCGCGTCCACCCCGACGGGCGACCTCAAGCCCTACGAGTCCGAGTACGAGGGCTACATGGGCAACTGGGGCACCACGCTGGACCGCTGGTACCGCCGGGCGGCGGTGGTCGTGTGACCCCGGGATCAGGCCTTCGCCAACCGCGCCGAGACCTCCCCCGCCTGGGCTGTTGAGCTCGCCGCGATGGCGGCGGGCGACGTGCCAGGCGCCCGGGCCGCGGCCGCGACACTGGCGCCGTTCTGGGATGAGGCCCTTCGGGCCCGGACGGGAGAGGACAGGGCCAGGGGCTCCGGGCTGTTCGGCAAGGCGCTGCGGGCGGCGGACGCGATGGCGGACGCGGAAACGGCGGCGATGCTGCTGCGTGCGTTCCGCATTGAGGACCTGACCGAGACGCACGTGAACTCGTTCGCGAAGATGCACCTGCGACCTGTGCGACACCCTCCGCGTGTTCCTGGAAGACAACAACCGGCGCGCCTTCGAGTGGCCGCTGGCCAAGGAGCGCAGGCAGCACGTCCACTCCCGGATCGACGCCGCCGAACTGTCAGTCACCCACGAGACCAGGCGGCAAGGCCGCCCTCTACACCCTCGTCCTGCACAAGACCGACGCGCTGTTCGCCCGCGAGCAGGAGGCGCGGGCGAGGGACGAAACGGATCTGGAGTGGCTCGCGGCAGAATGGAATCCCTGCGCTTGATCGGCGAAGATCAACCGCGGTCTCATGTCGCGGGCCGCGCGATCCGGCTGGGGGTAACGACCCCCTTCGCCCGACGGCGACAGTCATGACACGCGGCGCACGCGAACGGGGCCGTCATGCCGCCGCCCGGCCAGGGCCGAACTATCTGGCGGTTGCGCCGCGCCCCGGGCGGACCCGCACGACCTGCCAGCATGCATCTTGCATGCAGATGGTGTATGATGAGGGTCATGGACACGACCGTGGTTCAGGTGCGCGATGTCCCTGTGGATGTCGTGGCTGCGCTCAAGGCCCGTGCCGAGGCAAGGGGCGAGTCCCTGGCCGCCTTCCTGCGGAACCTGCTTGCGCAGGAAGCGTCGATGCCGCTGATCGAGGACGTGATGGCGGGTATCGCGGCCCGCGAGCCCGTCTCATACGCCCCGGAGGATCTGCGTACGTTCCTTGAAGACGGGCGCCGGTGACCTACGTCGTCGATTGCTCGATCATCATCCGGCTGCTGGCCAGCCGGCCCGGTGACGACCTGCTCCGCCAGCGCCTGTCCCGGACCGTGCATGCGCCGGCCCTCGTCGATGCCGAGGTCTCCAGCGTGATCCGGGGCCTGGCGATCACCACGAAGCCCAACACGCGGATCAGCGAAGAACGCGCACTGGAGATGCTGCACGACTACGCGGGCCTGCGGATCGTCCGGCACCCCATGCAGCCGCAGCAAGCCCGTGCGTTCGAGATGCGCCACAACTTCACCGCCTATGACGCGATGTACATCGCCCTCGCCGAGCACCTCAACCTGCCCCTGCTCACCGATGACGGCAAGCTCGACGGCACCCCCGATCACCACGCCGCCATCTGCCGCTACCCCGACCATCCGCCAACGGCACCCGCCCGGTCCCCGGCTGATGAGTGACCACCGCCTGACGGAGTGGCCACCCCGGTCCCTGCCCAGCAGGCCCGGCGGCGTGCCTCGCAAGTCCATTCGAGGTACATCGCAGGTCTACAGAAGTCAATCGCCAGGCGCGAGCCTGCGGCCAAGCCGCCTCACCAGGCGTTCGGGCACCAGGCTCTTGCGATCTGCCATGAGCTCAGCGCCGCCGAGCGACGCCGGGAGGTGACCTGCCAACGATGCAGGTCACGAGCGGCAGTTACGGAACGTGCTCGCTTCTCCCGCTAACTCTGGGCGTCTGGCCGTGGCCATATTTGCTCCATGTTTGCTCGGATGTCGCGGCACCATTCGGCAGTGCCCGGTATCAGCTCTTAATCCGCCGGTCCTGGGTTCGAGTCCCAGCCGCCGCACCGACCCGTCCTGACCTGGTGTTTTTACTATTCCTTCAGCCTCGTAGCCGACCGTTTCCCGGCCATGTTTGCTCCACGTTTGCTCGTCAGTCCGAACCTAGTCGTCCGGCCCGGCCGACGCACCCTGTGAACCCCCTACCTATGGCTATACAGAGCGTGACATCTACCGGATTGCGCAACTTCTCGAGGTTCGCCGCCCGCGCGGGAGGGCCGGCGACCGGAGTCTGGTTGTCCCCGCTCGGCGAGCCCGATCACGCCGGCCACATCTTCGGCGGGCAGGGATTTAGCCGGGCAGCACGGTTGGGTCCGGGATGCGGCGCTGGCGCCGGCTGAGCAGCAGGCCGGAGTGTCCGCTGGCAGGACCGCCGCCCCAGGATCGCCTTCCAGGTACACGGGAGGTCCACGCGAGGTCCTGCTGGTTAGCTCAGGGGGATCACTCCTTTTCCGGCGATGGCCTGGGACAGCCGGATGCTGTCGCCGCTGGTCTGGCACACGTGGGCTGGTGCATCAGCCGGTCGACGGTGGCGGTGGCCAGGGTCTTGGGCATCAGCTCGTCGAATCCCGAGTACGGGAGCTTCCTGTGCACGGCTGGCCGGGTGCGGGAAGGCCGCCAATGCCGTGGCGTGCGTGGCCGCCAGCACGGGAGCGCACGTCAGCGGGTCTACGATCACTACCTCGCGGAGCTCGCCAGCACCGGTCCGACAGACCTGAACGTCTGCTCCTTCAGCCTGGTCGGCCCGCGCAACCGGGTGGACAAGATCACCAGGAAGCTGCACCTGCTGCCACGAACCCCGCGGCCTGCGACGCATATTGCTGGACACGGAGGACGCCCACGCGGTCTATGCCAGGGCGGGGTTCGCGCCACTGGCGAAGCCTGACAAGTGGATGGCACTGCAATAGCAGCTCCGGCACGAGGAGCCGCGGCGGGCGAAGGCGTCAGTTGATGTCGAA
>WNGL01005384.1_pt1 | contig 16098 bp, 14 predicted proteins | sample 5400591 | NCBI WGS metagenome assembly WNGL01 (sample SAMN13153377, study PRJNA577476) | soil metagenome | isolation source: 80 cm soil or saprolite under Garry oak tree replicate 1 | place: USA:California | collected 2016-06-15
TATGGACCCGGAACAGTTTATTTATAAGCGGCAGTCTCGACGCAAGGTGTTGCGCCAGTTCGGTATGCTTGCGGGAATGAGCCTGGCGCTTGATGCATGTGACTGGAATACTCCTTCTCCAACGTCAACTTCAACCCCGCTCGCTTCCATCCAGCATGTGATTGTTGCCTGTCAGGAGAATCGTAGCTTCGACGCGTACTTTGGCTATTACCCCAGGGCAGGCACATTTGGCGTCCCCGCCAACTATTCGCAGCCTGACGGCCATGCGAGCACGGTCAAACCGTATCATTTTTCGAGTCTTACCTCAGCAGATATTGATCATAGCTGGTCATCCATTCATCGTGAATGGAATCATGGAGCTATGGATGGCTTTTTTACCACCGATGGCCCCAGTGCGCTGGGCTACTATGATGGCTCCGACTTGCCTTACTATTACGCATTAGGCGACTCGTTCACGCTCTGTGGCAACTATTTTTGCTCGCTACTTGGTCCTACCGTCCCGAACCGCCTGGCGCTGATGGCTGGAACCGCTGGCGGCAACACGTCTAACGGTAGTGGTGTCGGAAGCCTGGATTATCCGACCATTGTCGACCTGCTGGATGCTTCCCACGTCAGTTGGAAGTGTTACAATCTCGGCCGGGGTACCGGCAGTACCCCGGCATTGATGCATTACAATGCCCTGAACTACTTCAAAAAGTGGCACCGTGATCCCCGGCTCCAGTTCAAGGAGAAGGACTACGAAGAGGACCTGCTGACCGGGACCCTTCCGCAAGTGTCCTTTTTGATTACCGACGGGCAGATTAGTGAACATCCCCCAGATAATATTCAAAAAGGCCAGCAAAAAATGGCCCAGATGATCAAAGCTCTCATGGCCTCGAGTGCCTGGAAAAATTCGGTGCTCTTCTTGACCTATGATGAGGGCGGAGGCTTTTTCGACCATGTGGCGCCGCCCCAGGTGGATGCCTACGGGTTGGGGTTCCGTGTGCCGATGCTGATTATCTCACCGTATGCCAGGCGGGGGCATGTCTCGGGGCAATTGTATGAACATAGTTCGATCCTGAAGTTCATCGAGCGTCGTTTTGGCTTGCCCTCACTGGCCAGTGTCAACCACCAGTTTGATACCTCGACTCCTGCCAGTAATAATAATGCGGCCCTTGGGCAGCGCGAAGTAGTCCTCGCTCTGCTCTGAGCGAAGATACCACAGGCGATGCCGACGATTAGGCACACCGTGCCCGCGCCAAGCAAAGGATAAGCTCCCTGGTATCGCAGCACGACCAGGTAGATGGTGCCGACGATCAGCACCACGATGCCCATTGACGCGATCACACCCAGCATGATCACGCTCGAAAAAGCGGCGATGCCACCTTTGGGCTGCACGATCAGCGCCCCGACGATCCCTGCCAGGATGGTAACAATGCTCAAAGCAATGACGATATCCCCATGGGTCTGGTTCGGGGACGGGCCATAGATATTTGTCAGGTAGTTGACGCCAACGATCATAGCCATTATGCCCAGCGCGATGACGCCGTAGCTCAACGCCGCCTTGACCTTCGACCCTACCCCAACGATCCCGGCAATCCCCCCGATGAAGCCTGCCGCGCCCAGGCCCAGAAAGACATAAGCGCGTTCGTGATAATGCGCGAAGATGATCAGGGCAAGTCCCAGCAATAAGGCCGCGATGCCAAAAACGGTAACAACCGCGAATGGGAGAACCTGTTTTTGATTGAGCGAATGATCAGAGTATTGCATAGATATAGCCCCCCATGCACTTTCTCATTATGAGCAAAAAGTTTGTCCATCATAGAGTATACTGACTTTACCAAATACATACGATCTGGGCATGCAGGGAGTTACAGGAGGAGGTATTTTGTAACCCCTCAGGCCCTCAGGCAATAGGAAGAGAAAGCGCTTGACATAGAGGGCGTGTGTGCGGACGTTGAAGCCTTCTGGAGCTAGAGGCGTTTTGCCATTACAAGTGTTGACAGAGCCGGAAACCCGGCAAAGGCTTCTTGGGTGAGAAGGACAGAAAAAATCCTTGTGATATGCTTATCTGGTTGACCTCTTGCTCAAAGCATATCACAAGGTCTAAAGGAGCGTCTAGTTACAGCCCCAAGATCAGGGCTGGTTAAAAGGCCTACTTCGACGAATACGGTGTCACGTCGAAGGTGGCCAGACGCTGGACATTGTTGTAAATCCAGAGCGCGCCTGCCAGGCTGTTGCCTGTAATTGGGTCGGTCTGACCGGCATAGGCGTACCTGGCTTGAAGTGCCATATCCCCCACCAGAGCGAAAGCCGCAGGCTGTTGCAGTTGCTCGTCGGACATATGGACTAGTTGCTCCGCATCCTGGCGCACCCGTTCTAACACGGTCTTTAAATCAGAGACCGCCCTATTGAGCTGAATCGCCAGCGCATTTTGATCAGGAGTTGCCCCGGGAGACTGCACCACCCCGGTCAGATGAAACAGGGTGTGATCCACATAATCATGCGGCGTGGCGCGGAAGACCCGCTTGAGGATATCCGCCTGTTCCTGTTGCTCCTGCAGGCACGGATTAATCAGCGAAAACCGCGCAATCTGGGCCAGCGTGGCATTGCCAGGAGTCAGGGGGGTACCGGCGGGCGCCCCTTGCAGGTCAGCTGGCGTGCATTCTCCATCCAGATAGTAGAGGATGTTGGTGAGCAGGCTACGTACCGCCGCAGTGTTCAGGAAACGATCCTTGGCCTCCACAGACCACCTCAAAATCTCTTCGACATTTCTCAGCAGCCAGATGCTCAGGCCTCCTGGCAACCCCAGGACTTTGAGTTCGGGCGCCTGCACGAGCAGATGCCGCAGGTGGTCGAGCATGCTAAAGTGATTGGCATCTTTGGGGGAGGGCAGCTGATAAATCTGGCCGTAGTAGCGCCAGGTCTTTGGATCCAGGAGAGGGTTCACTGGGGACGCAGTGGCATCTTCTTCGGTAATGAGCAGACGGCTGAAATCGATGAGCAGGTTCGTATGCATCTGATCGCCGGGATAGAGGAAATGCACTTTGCCCTGGGTGACGCTTAATTTTCCCAGTGCGATCCATGGCACATGCGATTGGTTACTATCTCCTAATAACCAGCCATAGTAGCTTTTGCCAGTGCTGGGGGCAGCGATGTTGTGGAGATCGATGAGCACCTGGTCGTAGATGCCCTGATTGTTGTTCACATACAGCTGCCCGCTACTGAGAAAGTAGACGTGTCCCACGACTGGAATAGTTGTGGCCGCAGGAGTGGCTGTACTGGGATTCTTGTGAGGAAGGATGAGAAGAGCCCCCAAGGTGGTAGCTACAAGCAAGAGGATGAGGATGGCAATTAACGCAATACGCCCTCCTTTGCTGAACGAACCTCTGGGTTTTCTCTCTGTTGCAAATCTAGATGGAGACACAGGCCTCTGAGGAGGGGGAAATGGCGAAGCCGGAGACGTGGTGTCTGATGCAGTCGGCCAGGGTGTCGACGGCGGGTTCGGGGGTGAGAAGGCCAAGGAAGGTCCCTGACTCTCCTCGGGCCTTCTCCCTTCTTCAGAGGCGTCCGGAGGTGTTGTTGGGGCATCTTGTCCCGTACTCACAGATAGTGAGGGCGGTGGGGAAGATCGGGCCTCAAAATGAGCACGAGGCAGCTTGATCGTGAGCATGTCCTGCTCATCTTGAGACGGTGGAGAAGACTGGGCAGCAACAGGGGAAGACGGCGAGACTGTGGAAGACATCAGATCAGGCAGCAAAGTAGATTCTGTTAAGCGAAGATCGACCTGGCCATACATTATGTCTGCCGAGGAGACGGGTTGGCTGAGGATCTCAGAAGTTGAAATATCAATGGCCTCGGCCAGTGCGGTGACCATGGAAGCAGCATCGGAGAAACGCTCCGCTGGGTCTTTCGCAAGGCTGCGCATGATGACGGCCGACAAGGCAGGTGAGATATTTGGGTTCATCCCGGTGGGTGGAGTGGGCATCGTGCTGATATGTTGTTCTCTGATGCTAGCCGGACTGTCGCCCTGGAAAGGTCGCGTTCCCGTGCAGATTTCATAGAGCATGACACCGAGCGAGTAGATGTCGCTACGCTCGTTGGCGGGCTGGCCCTGAGCCTGCTCGGGCGAAATATAGAAGGGCATATCAAGTTCGCTACGGCTCAGTGCGCTAGTGGAAGTTTCCAACAATGAGCGAAGACCGAAGTCGGTGAGCATGGGTTCGCCCATCGGATGACGTGAAGTATTGTGTGTGTCTAGCAGGATATTGGCCAGTTTGAGATCGCCATGGATCACGCCTTGCTCGTGGGCGTAGTCGAGGGTGGCAGCAATGGAGGCAAAGAGATCTTCCACCTCACTTGCGAAAGGAAAGTCTTGCCTGTAAGAGGTGTCACGAAGGTAGCCGGCGAGGGTCGGCCCCTCTATGTAGTCCATCACGATATAGGCCTGGGTCTTCTCCGATTCGTCGGGAGGGGTGATATGGAAGCCATGCAGGCGCACAATGTTAGGATGGCGCAGGGAAACGATCAGTTTTGCCTCGCGTACGCGAGCCAAGTTCTGATAACGTGCCATGAAATCAGAGTCATTCGCTTCATCAGCATGGAATATCTTGACAGCGACGTTGCGCTGCAATTGGGGGTCAAAAGCCTTCCATACCTCGGCCATGCCTCCCCGTGCCAACCGCTCTTGCAATTCCAGGTCTGCATCCATTGTAAACAGCTCCCATTCTAGAGAAGTTCTAACCTCTAACTATAGTTAAGGTTCTGAAAGCCGTATTATGCGCTTGAAAAGGGGAGCACATACATGCTCTGCTCTCAAGGATAGTCGAAATAATAAGGCTTGTCAATACATCATAACTATAGAGGGCTATTTCATGGGGTTGTACACAAGGATATCAGATGCTGGACAGGAGACAACCGGATCAGCATGGATATCTGCCCCCTTTATTATATATTTTGATCATTTCTGCTGGATTAGTATCGTCATATACTGCCATTCTCGCATCACCGATCACCGTCACGCGACGAATTTTGTTAGGGTGCAGCCAGCCGACATGAATGTGTGCCGTCATCCCATCGGCAAATCCAAGATCAAGATGAGCAATATAGGCGTTTGAATCATTCTCGAAAAGGCAGGTATTACTTTCCCCAAGTGAACAATAACATCTACAGGTGCTCGCGTAATGATCTTACGGAGTGATTTTGGGTTTAGCTCTCCCTGCTCAAGTGGAGAAGATTTAACCTGAATAAAGGATTTTCTGGCTTCTTGTGCGTCTAGGATAACTTTTCCTCTAGCTTTTAACCATATTTGCATACGAATGCTCACCAGTTATACACCAGGCAGGTATATCCTCTTCTATAGAACCTTTGGGAAGAAAACAATGACTAGAAACGAGGGGAAAATTATGGTAGTTCAGTCAGCGCCTATCCAGACTATTAGCATTCATCTTGGCTATTCACGGGCAAAACGTCTTCTCGATATAGCTTTTACCCTGCTCATTTTGCCTCTGCTCCTCCTCGTCAGTATAATCATCACGGTGCTTATCAAGCTAGATTCAAAGGGGCCCCTCTTTTTCCGACAGAAACGTGTAGGACGAAATGGTGTTGAATTCGAGATGCTCAAGTTTCGCTCTATGTATATAGATAACGACGACTCTACCCACCGTGAAGCCGTTAAGCAGTATATGAACGGTGCAATACTGAATGGTAATGGAGATATGCCATATAAGATAGGCGATGATCTCCGTATCACAAGGGTTGGCAGAATTATCCGTAAGCTCAGTATCGATGAGCTGCCCCAATTTTGGAATGTCTTGCGCGGTCAGATGAGTCTGGTTGGCCCACGCCCACCTCTTCCCTATGAGGCAGAACTCTACACTTCACACGATTGGCTCCGCTTCTCTGGTAAACCAGGTTTGACTGGCACCTGGCAAATTTATGGGCGCAGCAAGGTGAGTTTCCAGGAAATGGTCCAGATGGATGTCGCGTATCTTCAGCGCCAATCCCTTTGGGAAGACCTCAAGCTCATTGCGCTTACAGTGCCAGTCATGCTGACTGGACGTGGAGGGGCATAACGCAGGGCAAAAGTAATATAACGAGGGTATAGCGCATAGACCTATGCGCTATACCCTCGTTATATTTCCTCTTTTATCTGACAAGAGAGTAGCGTCACTATTCTGTGGATTTGAAGCGCCTCTAAAAGCGAAAATCGCTGCGAAATATAACCTCTTCTATGCTCACGGCGTTCGATACGTTTAATAAGCAAGCGCATTCTAGCAGGCTCAACCCACACAGGGAAAATAGTACATCCGGTGAACTTACTAAGAGCTTCAATTAAAGAATCATCGTGCCGATCAGTAATCGCTACTGTAAGCACCCCACGAGCGTATCCAATCACAACACATTGATACCGTTTCATCATCATCAAAGGCAAAAAATGCCGATAGCGTAACGGTACGCGTCGTAAGTTACTTAATCGTGGGATAAAATTACCATGCACACTCATCGCCATTGGTTTCTGCCTATTCATGCACATACAGTTTCTCATACTTGATCCAACACAATACACGTTTAAGAGCTATATTCCAAAGTGTAATGAACCGGTGTGTAGAGAGGATGTTAAAATGCAAGAAAATACGGTGTGAATACCACCGGCTCTGTGGAAATTTCGTTGCACAACAAAAAATAAAAGGTGAAGAGAGCATTTCTTGTTGCTCTCTTCGTCTTTTGAACGCTTATGATATCTAATTCTCTCAAGAGCTAGCGCGCAATGAACGTACCACTTCCTTAGCTTCCTGCTCCCCAATAGAACGGCGCACCAACGTGTAGCCAACCCCCGGCACTGTAAGGATGTAGTGAGGTTTACCTGGGTCAAGTTCGATCTTTTGGCGTAAGTGACGTATATGAGCCTTTATTAAACTTTCATCTCCTTCTCCGTCATAACCCCACACGTGTGTCACAATTTGTCCTAACACACAAACATCATTGGCATTTGTGGCAAGGAAATGAAGCAGTTTGCCCTCGATGGGTGTTAACCGAGAAGTCTTCCCATTAATATTTACTTCGTTATGGAGTGAATCAACCCGGATCGGGCCAACGGTGATGATAGAAGAAGGTCGCTGTTCCAAAGTGGAACGGGCTCTTCGACTAACAGCACGAATACGTGCTAGCAGTTGTGAAGGGAAGAAAGGTTTGCGAAGATAATCGTCGGCACCTGACTCCAGGCACCGTACCTCGTCTTGCACATCTTTCCCGTCAGTCACAATCAACAATAACGCATCGTGCTTACTACGCATCTCTCGGCACATTGCCAGTGCATCTCCATCCTTTAACGCGCTATCTAAAATGATAAGGTCCGGTTTTTGTTCTTCCCACTCAATCTTTGCACGTTCTGCTGTGTACGCGCGATGTACTTCATAGCCAAGGGTTTTCAGCCAGCTCGTAAGCATTTCGACCAGGTCACGGTCACTATCAACGACTAACAGTTTCATCTTAACTCTCTCCTTGAGACACATGGTGGCTTTTGGCCTGTGTTACAGGTCAATAATATATTTTATAACAGGACATTTAAATTGTACATTGAATATTTTCAATTTCCTATTCCTCATTTGCAGTGGTTAAATAATCCCATCAAAACGCATCCGCAAGCACTTATCCCCCCTCAGATGAGGCGTATAATACTGCTTGAGTACGGTTCAAGGCCCCTAATTTGCGTAATATTTGCTGCACATGCTTCCCGACAGTATAAGGTGAAATAGAGAGTTTGGTCGCAATTTGCTTGTTACTAAGCCCTTGATGCATCAGCTGAAAAACCTTATATTCCTGCCTGGTTAGCTTATTAAGCGCAAAATCTGAGAAATTGATTGACGAAATCTTAGATGCGGATTTAGAAGAAATAGTGGGTAAGCTTGCCGCTGCTGGTCTAGCGTTCGGTAAACGTGTCTTCGATGTTGTTTCTACATCATTACACTTCTTCACAAGACGGCGAATAACAGTCGTTGCTGTCGAGGGTAGGAGCGCCAATTCGCCCCCTTGCAAGCTTTGCAGGGTGTTGATAACATCCTTCGCTGGAAGGTCTTTGGTGAGGTAGCCACTTGCTCCCGCCAATAGCGCATCTAAAAGTTCATCTTCATCCATTGTAGGTGAGAATAGAACAACTTGGGGAGGTGGAGCCAGATTTATTAAAAGCTGTATAGCATCAATAGCACTAGCATCTGGTAAAGAGGAACCCATCAACACCACATCGATATGCATCCTTGCTGCCTGTTTTAGCATCTCGCTGCAGTTGCTTGCCTCAGCGACAACTTCAAAACCATCGACATCGATCAATATATTACGTAGACCATGTCGGAAAATCTCATGGACACTGGTAATCATCACGCGGAGAGATTTACCAGCAAATGCTCCCTCTACATCTAAAAAAGTTACCATTGCTGCTTCTTTTCTGGCGGTTTACCGAAGTCAAATGTACAGGACAACACAACTTTTCAGGAGGGGATTTAGAAGGCCTCTAGAGCGTCGGTCAAGTAATGCCATTTGGTCACAGAGTGCTCAAAACCGATGTTCATTGAGCACAAATTGTCAGAGCTTATAGTAGCATTTTCGATTACTTGAACCGTGTTCTAGCTATTAGAGACAAATGGATTAAAGAGATATGGACATGCTGAACTTACACCTATGTAAGCCGGGGCGAAGCGAAAAAGTGCGGATTTCGCATAATCAATAAGAGTTATCGATTTGCTCCCCTAAATATATTGATATATTCGAGCCCATCTATGTATAAGCCGTTACAACCATTTCAGACCTACCTCCCCCCTCATAAAAAGCGGTCTGAAAAACATGGGCTAATGCCTATGCTAGAATGGGCGCAAAATACCAGATCCTACTTTTTACCCGTACAATAGATTATAAACTAAAAAAGAGCAAAAATCAATACATTTGTAGAGCAGTTTTCAAAATGTTTGTTTTAAAATTATATACATTTCCTACATTTGTCTATAACCAAAGTTAAGATGCTCCAAAGACAAAGTACACTCAATCCACCGGGAAATCTCAGCCACTTTTCGGTCTTTCAAACTCGTTATCCATACTTCATATGCCTTCCATCAGTATTGCCTCTTCCTCTATCCTGCTTTCTGCTACCTTTCATTTTCCCGACCATCCTCTAAAATGACGCGTGCAACCTCTGCGGTCGCCTGTGTTTGCGGTACATGTCCAACTCCTGGTAAGAGGATAAGCTCAGAGTTAGTTATTCCGCTTTGAAAATCGTGAGCACAGGTTATGGGAAAGAGGCCGTCTTGCATTCCCCACATAATCGTTGTAGGAGCCTGCACTCGTGTTAGGACGGAATCGAGTTCCTCTTGTGGATCGTAATTTTCAACCTAAGGCGGCAGGAGTGCCATCCCATAGAGGGGAGCTGGAGGAATGCCGTCCATAGCTTCATAGATTTCAATCTTGATATTTTTCTGTTAAGTATGGTACATTTGTTCTATGAAACAGGTGATCACGGCTAAATTGAAACTATTGACGACTCCTGGCCAGTTCGCTGCCTTGCGTAGCGTGCAATTGGCCTATCGTGATGCCTTGAACTACGCCAGTCGCTACGCTTTTGCGCATGGAAAGATGAGCAATCAGGAAGCCTTGCAGCGTGGCACCTATGCCCAACTGCGAACGACCTACAAGCTTTCGGCGCAATTGGCATGCAATGTCCCCCGGCAAGTCGGAGCATCCTACAAAGCGTTGTGGACCAAAGCCAAACAAAACACTGCACAACGCAGGGTAGGCATCACCAAGAAGCGCTACAAGGGATTGGACCAGCCGCCCAAGTACGTTTCTCAATCGGCGCGGGAAGACCCCTTGCCCTTTAGGGAAGGGGATGAAAGCGCCGCCCCTTTCCGTTTTTTCACTGGTGTGCGAGAATAGAGAGGTAGTACCTTGACAACGGAAGAGTGTTGGTGGGTTCCAGGCTAAATCGTTCGCCTGGGTAAAAGCGACTTTCGTGTTTGACCAAGATACACTCTCTTTCTCCTTGCCAGATAGTGATAACCAAGCTCTCTGATGAATCACAGAACTGAGAACTACCGCAGGGCTTGCGGAAAGTCATGCCTGTGGAGGCGATGTAAGAGCAAATACGGATACAAACCGTAGAAGCCAGTCTCCAGCGAAGCAGGAAAGCCCACTCGTGAGGGTGGGAATCCCGTCTGCCTTCAGGCGACGGGAGGATGTCAAGTCAAAGACAGCATTACTCCGAGGTCTTCGCAGTCAACAAGGACGCATGAGATTTCGCGGCGCTCATCTGCTGTACCAAATAGCTACTCCCACTCCTCTATTCTGATATTCTGAATGAGGCCGGGTAAAAGTGGAAATGCGGCCTGTTTCATCCTTGTCGACCGTTTGTGGCGGGCAACTCTGAGAGGCATCACGCGCGGGTCATAATGGATGAATTGGCTTTCTTCCGATAAACTTGTCGATACAAAAATCTGTGCGCAAGCACACCTGGCCTGTGAGCGATACGAACCGCCTCGAGCCTCCCCTGTCTCCTGGTTTTTGCTCAGTGTTTCACTTCCCTCGACATCTACTCGGGCTGCCAAGCAGTTCGTATTTAGAATGCATTTAGTTTCCTTTCAGGAAGGTTTCGAGCGCCTCTCCCGAGTAGATACCGTGTCATTGCCCTGCTAAGGTGCCCCTGGATCAAGCAAGCCAAAATGCGATCAAATACCATTTCATGCTGACCGCGTTGCTCAGATATTCAATGTCCTGCTGCTACGATGATTACGAGTACCGACATTTTTCCGAATTCATCGTCTGTATTGAGAATGGGATAGTGGCTGGACGTGGGGGTAGGCAGCTATTTTGCTGAGTCAGCGACCCCACAGGTAAAGCCTGGGGGCATGTGAGGAGCATGTCCCAATGCTGACCAGCCCCCTGGAGTGCTGTACTCCAGGAGCCGTTCATGAGGAGTGCCCAGGTTCGGACCTTCAGGTGGCTTTTCCAGCCGGAAGCTCTCCAATCTCGGTGTTAAACAGGTGCACGGGGAAGCAGAGCCAGTGCATCGGGAAGATGGCCGCTCATGAACCAGGGCGAGGAAAACTTGACCTGGCAGGTTGCCCTGCCAGCGATCCCTCATTAGCGAGGGTCCCTTCACCGGGAAAAGAAAGGAGTTGATGATGTCTCGCATTTTGGTGGTCGATGCCGAGCACAGGCCGCTTATGCCCACGACTCCTGCGCGTGCCCGCATCCTGCTCAAGAGCCGCAAGGCGGCGATCCTGCGACGCTTTCCCTTGGTGCTGATCCTCAAGAAAGCGCGTCCAGAGGCAGTCGCCCAGCCATTGCGGGTGAAAATCGATCCGGGAAAATAGCATGCTGGAAAAGCGGATAAACCTCAGAGACGATGCGAGGTGATGCACCGCAAGACCCGCGATCTATGGCGAAGGCTAGACTGCTTGAAACGCAATCCTGACTGAGTGTTCCCGCCACTATCGGAAAACGTCTGAAACCGAATCCCTGGTCCTGTGCCCAGTTGACTCGATGCTGGACGCACCTCTCAGAACCAGGCAGAGCACCCAACGGGGGTGAACAAAGGGATGAATGCGTCGCCTACGGATCGCTAGAACGTATCATATCGACGGAACGTGGGATTGCCTACGAAGGGAGACCTTTAGGGCAACGGAACGCCCATAGTACTCAGAAATCAGGAAAGCTGATGACACGGGGAAGGGGCGTAGGTAGTTCGATTGAAAGGACAGGAGGGTACGCGTGATGCGGAATGCTGACACTGTGCTAACAATCATTCGTGAACGTGGCCAAAAGCAACTGCCATTGGAACGCATCTATCGATTACTGTACAACAAGGAACTGTACCTGCGTGCCTATGCACGCCTTTACCCAAACAAAGGGGCAATGACCAGAGGGATGACCACCGAAACGGTAGACAAGATGTCACAGGCGAAGATTGAGCGGCTCATCGACGCTATCCGTCACGAGCGGTTCAGTTGGACACCCACGAAACGCATCTCTATACCAAAGAAAAACAAGAAACTGAGACCATTAGGATTACCCACATGGTCAGATAAGTTACTTCAAGAGGTCCTGCGAAGCATTCTGGAAGCGTACTACGAACCGCAGTTTAGCTCACATTCACATGGCTTTCGACCTGAACGTGGCTGCCACAGTGCTCTGACGGAAATACAGCAGCAATGGACAGGAACACGGTGGCTCATTGAAGCGCGCCGTGTCGGTGCATATGGAATTCCTGTCTGAGACAGGGAAGGTTGAGAGCAAGAACCTTCAGAACAACGGCTTACCCGGAAGCGAAAGCAGAAGGTGGACAACAGCCTGCCGATAAAGCGGAAGCAAATCAAAGGGAGGTAGATTTACGTTCCGCAAGTTCTCTGTGCATGGTGAGACTGGACAATTGTCAAACCCAAGTTCTCGTGTGATGGGAACCACATCCGTCACTCCCTCCTTATGGTGGCGACGCCAAAATACCAGGTTTCCTTCGATGACCTGGAAATGCTCTCTTTGGCGGGCAGCGGGCAATGAGCCTGAAAAGGGAACAAATGGGCACCTACACACAGTCAACGTTCCATATGCGCAAAAGCGGGACGGCCTAAAGGTCGAGAGGCCCAAGGTCGCGGAACCCCCATAGTACTTCCTCGTCAGGCGAGGAAGTTTCTCGATGAAGAAAGGGGCAGCCCTCGAAGGAGGGCCAGAGTGTGCCTCTGATACTGGCACACAGGGAAGGTAAGAGGAATATCCTGACTGGAAAGGGATGCGAAATGCAGGAAACCGAATCCTACTTAGGAATTCTCCGTGAACGAGGCAAACGTGGGTTGCCACTGGAGCGGGTGTATCGACAGCTTTTCAATCGAGAGCTGTTTCTGAAAGCATACGGACGCATCTACCGCAATAATGGTGCAATGACGCACGGAATCACTGCTGAGGTGGTAGACGGTATGTCCTTAGAGAAAATCGATAGCATCATCGAGGCACTTCGTCACGAGCGATACCGATGGAAACCTGCCAGGCGCGTCTGGATTCCCAAGAAAAATGGGAAGAAACGACCACTTGGTATTACCACCTGGTCAGATAAGCTCGTTGCAGAAGCCGTACGTCTCATCCTGAATGCATACTTTGATGTGCAATTCAGCGATCACTCACATGGCTTTCGAGAAGGAAGAGGATGTGGCGATGCCTTCCGAGAAATCTATCACACCTGGAAGGGCTGTGCATGGATCATTGAGGGAGATATCTCTGACTGCTTCGGGTCACTCTCACACGATCTGCTCATCTCGGTGCTGAGTGAGAAAATCCATGACGGACGTTTCATTCGTTTGGTCAAACAATTGCTCGATGCTGGCTATTTGGAAGAGTGGAGGTTCAACCAAACTCTGAGTGGCGTACCACAAGGATCAGTGGTCTCCCCCATCCTTTCCAATATCCTGCTCAACAAGTTAGACCAATATGTCGAAACCGTGCTCATCCCACAATACACCCGAGGAGAGAAGAAACGGGTCAACCCGAACTACAAACGGCTCACGAGCAAGGCGGAAAATCGGTTCAAGCGAGGGCTAACCAAGCAGGGCCAACAGTTCCGCAAAGCGGCTCAACAACTCCCCTCGAAAGATCCACAGGACCCCAATTATCGACGGTTACGGTACTGTCGGTATGCCGATGACTTTGCACTGGGTTTTATCGTTATGTATCATCTGGCTCGTCTTCCCCGAAAACCTCATCGGAATCGAGCACAGAAGATACATAATGACAGTTAGATACTCATCTTCCACTGCGTTCCAGATGATATCTAACATACAGCCCGAAGGCAGAGGCGGAGGCTATCAAACAACAACTGGCAACCTTCTTGCGCGAGGAACTCAAACTCTCCCTCTCAGAAGAGAAGACATTGATCACACACGCGAGAAGCAGCGCTGCCAAATTCTTGGGCTATGAAGTGACCATCCTCCAAAACGACGCGAAACGAAGCCGAGTGAAAAGAGGAAACACGGAGCGGAGCTTTGATCAACGAAGCATCAATGCTGGTATTGGCCTGAGAATTCCCCAAACCGTCATTCTGGACAAGTGTGCCCGGTACATGAAGAACGGAAAGCCAATTCATCGCTCCGAGTTAGAAAACGAAAGTGATTTTACCATCATCTCAACGTATCAGCTCGAATACCGAGGAATCGTGGAATATTACCGCATGGCCTACAATCTTCATACCCTCAGTCGCCTGAAATGGGTCATGCAACAATCGCTGGCAAAGACGCTTGCGCACAAGCACAAAACCTCCGTACGGAAAATCTACAAGAAATACCAGACCGAAATCGAATGGGAAGGGAAGCGATACAAGGTATTTCAAGTAATGATCCACCGTGAAGGGAAGAAACCATTGATAGCGACCTGGGGTGGAATTACACTTACCTGGGATATGCAGGCACCCTTAGAAGACTGGCCTGGATGGAAATGGAGCGGTCGATCTGAACTGGAAAAGCGACTTCTGGCACAAGTATGTGAAGTGTGTAAGGCCACCCGTCTCACCGATCAGATAGAAGTGCATCACATCAGGGCACTCAAAGATCTGAAGACATATGACGGTCGGGAGAAGCCACGCTGGGTCAGGATCATGGCCGCACGAAAACGAAAGACGCTGGTCCTTTGCCGAACCTGCCATGATGATTTACATGCAGGACGCCCTTTGAAAAGGGCACCGGTATCACGTTCACGGACGGACGAGTAGTTCCGCTGTTGCTGGAAAGCCGGATGCGCGGAAACGCGCCTGTCCGGTTTGGAGGGAGGCATTTGGAACAGGGCTATCTACTAGATAGTACCTCGCCAGGTGCCTACCCTACGGCGATATCGCCAAGTATTTTGATACCATCAACCATGAGGTGCTGATGGAAATGCTTGGAAAAGATGTTCACGACAATCGGTTCTTACAACTCATCTCCAATCTCCTTCAAGCGGGATACATGGAAGAATGGACATTTCACAAGACCCTGAGCGGAACGCCACAGGGAGGCGTGCTTAGCCCCCTCCTTTCTAATATCTACGTGAACACATTTGATCAGTACGTCGAAAAGAGACTCGTTCCAGCATACACCCAGGGGAACAGGAGACGAGAAAATCTTGCATACGGGAGGATCAGCGGCACCCTCAAGCGAATGAAGCAAAGAGGGCAGAAGGAAGGGGTCAAGGCGTGGTTACAACAACGGCGACAACTCCCATCCAGTGACCCCAACGATCCTGACTACAGGCGATTACGCTACATACGCTATGCCGATGATTTCGCTCTTGGACTGGTAGGGACACATGCTGATGCCGAAGAAATCAAACGGCGCATCAAAGAGTTCTTGCGTGATGAACTCAAGCTTGACCTCTCAGATGAGAAGACGCTCATTACCCATGCAACGACGCAAAAGGCACGATTTCTCGGCTACCACATCAGCAATCAGCAAGCAAACAGTAAAACGACCACGAACACCAATCGTATTAAAAAGCGAAGTGTGAATGGGCGGATAGGCTTGCACGTCCCACCAGATGTGCTCGAAAAGAAATGCGCTCCCTACATAAAAGATGGAAAACCCATCCACCGACCAGAAATGCAACACGAAAGCGATTTCGCTATCGTGACGTATTACCAGCAAGTCTATCGAGGCATCGTGCAGTACTACATCCTGGCCCACAATGTTGCGGTGCTAGGAAAGCTCCGCTACATGATGAAAAACTCTCTCCTCAAAACATTGGCTGGAAAGCACAAGACAACGATGTCTGCCATGAGGCGCAAGTACCAGACAACTCCCACGACAGAGGAAGGGAAAACCCTTCAATGTCTGGAAGTGCGAATAGAGCGAGCGGGAAAATCACCACTGATTGCACGATTTGGAGGCATTTCACTGACACGAACCCCAATGGCAACGCTTAACGATACCCCTTATGTTGACAAAAACAACCGCTCGGAACTCCTTGATCGTCTTCGAGCCGAGAGATGCGAACTGTGCCAATCCACAACGAAGGTGGAAGTTCATCACATACGCAAACTCGCAGACCTCAACATGAAGGGAAGGAGTGAAGCGCCAGAATGGAAAAAGCGAATGGCAGCAATGCACCGAAAAACGCTGATAC
>WNGL01015932.1_pt1 | contig 16097 bp, 13 predicted proteins | sample 5400591 | NCBI WGS metagenome assembly WNGL01 (sample SAMN13153377, study PRJNA577476) | soil metagenome | isolation source: 80 cm soil or saprolite under Garry oak tree replicate 1 | place: USA:California | collected 2016-06-15
CAATTCGAACTCCCTGATCATAGCCACATAGTCGTTTTCGGGGTGTAACCAGGAATGTGGGTGCGCCAGCAGGCAGAGATTCCGATCCTCATCCAGGGCAGTCTCGAAGGTGTAGCGTCTCCACATCATCGCACTGTCGCTCACGTACAGCAGATCGTTATCGCGGATCATCTGGCTGGCGTCAACACAAGCATGGTGCCCTGGCGGAAGCCTGACCGTCGCGAAGCCCGCGTTAACCGGGTCATGCTGCGAAAAGGATCGCACGGGCACTCCAATGACGGCGCTGAGAATCTCCAGCCGGAACGCCACCTCTCTGTCGATGTCGGCGTCAACGGCCGAACTCACTGCGAAATGCAATCCGATCTCGTGACCGAGCGAGTGAATCCGGCGTATGTGACGAATAACCTCGCTCCGGAGGGGGTTGTAAAAATGGCCGTTCATCAAAACGAAGAAGGTGGACTTGACCCCGGCGGCGTGCTCCAGTTCGGCCATCTCCAGAGAGTAACTGGGCGCAAAGTCAATGTCGTGGCGAAGTGCAATGTAGCGCCGTGGCAGCCCTCGGCCGCCAGCTAGAAAATCTTGGAAGCGGACGAACGAGAAGTCCCGTGCTTTCGCCTTGGCGAGAAAGTCCTCGTAGAGCTGCCGGGACAGTCGACTGAGCACAAATTGCGATGGGGTTTTCATGAGGCGACTTCGGCTCAAGATCTCCCCCCTCTTTTCGACCCGAAACAAGCCGTGCGAACTGAAGGCCAGCGTCTCAGGGCTGGCGGTTGACGGCGAGCTAACATTATAGCAAAGTAAATTTCAGCATCTTTCAGATAATTAATTCCCTATTCATTCTCTGAGTCTGATACCAACCGCCGCGAAAGCTAAGACTGAGCGGGCGGCGTTATTAACCCCACTTCGACCGTATCGAGCGAGCTTGATAGAATCGACTAGCCTTAACGAGCTTGGATATTAATGAGCGTACGTCATCCGGCCATTTTTCAACTTACTGCTCCAGGTATTGAGAGAGGCAATTCAGGATGAGAAATAATTACTTCGTTCCCTTCAAGGGGAATCATGGCCAGCTAATAGACCTGAGCGACGACGAATTTCCAAGTTCGTTATTGGCTTGGCTCGATGGAACTTTGCACCTTGAGGATAAGGGCACGCACTTCGGCTACGTCCATTCGGGAGAGGTTATTATCGAGGCTTCAATTGGCTCGTTCACACTCAAGCGCGGAATGTACTTCTCCCTGCCTGAGGAAGGCGTGTTATCGGGCTGCGGGCAGGGCATTGTAATCACCCGCCTCGATTTCAAGGGCGTCTTCATGGTGGGTGGTCCCATAGAAGAAGCAGGCCGACTAAGGTATATAGATGGGTGTACAGATAGCCTGCTAGTACCACCGGTTCTCAAGGGCGATCCATGCCTGAACGCTCTCTACTTCCACTCGGGAATCAAACAAACCCAACACAGCCACCCTTCCATGCGCGTCGGTATCATAGCCAGCGGTTCGGGCGAATGTATAACACCAGTCGAAAATGTTCCCCTAACTGCTGGGCAGATTTTTATGATACCCGCAGAAAGCCTGCACAGCTTCAACACAACTCATCATCCAATGGTGGTCATAGCCTACCACCCTGACAGCGACTTTGGGCCGACCCACGAAATACACCCGATGGTTAATCGCACCATGATCAAAGGGGTTTCAGCTTCCAGACTCGGAGACATCCGTACGCGCAGTTAAAGCGTCGAGCGCCATGAGGAAGGATGAGAATAAGCATCGACGTTCGTCGCCGAAAATAGTCCGTGAACTTCTTTTGTTATTACTGGGCACGCCTTGCGAGTGATTGAGCTTTTATGAGTAATGCTACATGGATACGCTTCTACCAGAATGGGAAGTTCAGGGATGAACTGACATTCGATGCCGTTGAGCAGAGGGCCAATGATCTCTGTGCCGGCTACGAGAAGGCCGGGTTAAAAGCTGGCAATAGGGTCATTGTAGCCCTCGACAATTCAATCGATGCCGTTATCACCTACCTGTCTTTATTACGTTCCCACATGACAGCCGTTCCCATGAATCCTAACGAGTCTGCCGCTTGGATGAACTATATTAGCGAACACTGCAGGGCCAGTGCTGTTGTCACCAAGGATGGGATTACAAACATAAGAAACCAGCATGACTCTTTATCGCTTCACGGCCAAGTAAGCACAATCATCTACACGTCGGGAACCACTGGTGAGCCGAAAGGCGTCTGCTTAGGGTGGCAAAACTGGAAGGCTAATAGCATTGCAGTAAACGAACATCATGGCATCGACGACCAGACAATTCACGCCAGCCCCTTGCCCTTGTACCACTGCAACGCTCACGGTTTTTCCATGTACGGGACTTACTTGGCAAGATGCAAGTGGGTGATGTTCGACGGGATCGAAGGGGACTTCCTGCAGGTTATCAACAGTGAGTCCGCCGAAATCGTTAGCTTGGTGCCGGCCTTACTCGAGAAGTTGCTCCGAGCCAACTCGAAGTGGAAGCCCCACGCACGCCTGCGGTACATATTAACCGCCGCCGCTCCACTAAGTGCCACTCTTTTGCGGTGTGTCTTCGATTTTTGGAACGTCCGCGTAATACAGGGTTACGGATTATCAGAAAGCACTAACTTCTCATGTACCGTGCCCGTTGATTTACCCGACGACCTATACTTGAAGGTGATGCTGCCAAAACCTTCCGTGGGTGTTGCCTTACCGGGGGTCGAAATACGAGTTGGTGACGACGACGATGAGGGAATAGTCGGAGAGCTAAGAGTCAGATCGAGCAGTAATTGCCTCGGTTATTGGGGCGATGCCTTGGGGTCTCGTGAGTGGGTAAGAACGGGCGATCTAGGTTACTACCATCGCATCGAAGGCGCGAGGTTCTATTACCTTGCGGGTCGCATCAAGGAGCAGATAAACCGCGGGGGAGAAACTATCAGTCCATTGTTCATAGAAGAAGAGCTCCGGGCATTGGGTCTGGACGGGGAATTCGTGGTAATACCGATTCCCGATCCGAGGCTAGGAGAGGAGGTGGGTCTGGCTTGTGCAGGTCATGTAGAGACTAGATTACTCGAGGGAGTACCTTGGTATAGGCGGCCCAAGAGAGTCTTCGTCATTGATAATATCCCATGTACGGCCACGGGAAAGGTGCAGAGGAGAGAAGTGTCCGAAATCATCAGGAATCGCTTCTTATGATGCGGATAGTTAATCCACGTTGCTAGTTGAGACTTGGCCTGCTCTTTTTCCGCGAACAAGGGCCACGGAAAGCGCACTGGCTGAACCAGTGAGGCTGAGCGCAAGCATACGATGACTGGGCAGGGCGTTCAGGTTTGGTGAATCCGCCGTTTCAATTCTCATCGATACAGTTCGAAGGTGAGCGTTCGAGGACTCGGTCACTGAAGAACGTGGAGTTGTCCTTGTGCAACCCAGAGTGAGGGAGGACTGCTTGAAGGTGTGCCGACTGCAGCCTATGCCGATTATCGTGGGCTGTCCACGATCAGGAACAACCTTGTTGAGGTTCATGTTGGACGCTCACCCCGAACTGGCTATCCCGCCGGAGACGGGCTTCTTGGGGATTGGCGCCGAACTTAAGGGAACCGGTGATGTACTCCGGGGAAAATTCTTCAGCGCAATCACCGACTTCCCGACTGGGATGCCGGCCTGGCCCGATTTTGAAATACCTAAAGAACTTTTCCGAGTATCACTTCTGCAGATTAACCCCTTCACCATTGCTGAAGGTTACAGAGCGTTTTATCGGCTGTACGCTGCGCGCTTCGGCAAGCCTCGGTGGGGTGATAAGACGCCGCTCTATTGCATGGATCTAGACACGATCAGAAAGGTGTTACCCGAAGCTCGTTTCATTCATATAATACGTGACGGACGCGATGTGGCTCTCTCGCTTAGAAAAATGTGGTTCTCCCCAGGATGGGAGATTGAGACCCAGGCTGCGCACTGGAAAGAATGTGTGCTAAAGGCGCGACACGATGGCGCAAATAGTTCAGATTACCTTGAGGTCCGTTACGAAGATCTAATCTTGAAAACCCGAGAAACTCTAAATAAGATTTGTAGATTTATAGATCTCTACTATGACGAGACCATGTTGCGCTACTACGAGCGCGTCCCGGGACGACTCAAAGAACACAAAGGACGGTCGCTACCAGACGGCACTCCATTTCTCACCCAGGCACAGAGGCTCAGCCAGCAGCAGCGCACAATGGAACCCCCCGATCCGGCGTGCATCTTTGCTTGGAAAACTAGAATGAGGTCGGCAGAGAGATCACGATTTCAATTTGTTGCGGGAGATCTGCTAAGAGATTTGGGGTATGAGGTTTAAGGTGAATGACCGTCTTTCTCAGTTTCATCTTCAGCCAGATCTACATCGTAACTCGACTATGTCGCAGGCGATGCGGCTGAAGGTTACAGCCCGACGCATGATGTCTGTCGTTTGATAATCAAGGCAGCGGTAAAGATTGCTTACCAGAGAACCGGCCAGGCGGTTGCAAATTTCGAATTCGCTCTCGTCCGGCCGCCCGACGCCGATCTTGCGGCACTTCATCCTGACGACATTTGGCTGCAACTGGATGAATCGGGTTACGCTGAAAAGCACCACTCAAAGCTGTAAAATGGTTATTCTCTCAAAAGCTGCTACCTCGCCCTAGTGATTGATGGTTGAAGTAAATTCGAGTATGCGCTCAATGCGGATTCTGATCACAAACAACACGCTGGACTTCCGTGGCGGTTCAGAACTCTACGTGCGCGATTTGGCAATCGCTTTGCTCAAACGCGGACATATCCCCATCGCCTATAGCACAAAGCTTGGCGACATCGCTCAGGAAATTCGGGCCGCGACAGTTCCCGTCATCGACAATCTAGATGCACTGGCGGCGCCCCCGGACGTAATTCACGGACATCATCACCTGGATACAATGACGGCGCTACTACGCTTCCCGGGAGTGCCGGCCGTTTATTTCTGTCATGGATGGCTTCCCTGGGAAGAGACACCGCCGCGGTTCCCAAGAATATTGCGCTACGTCGCGGTAGATCATTTATGTCGTGATCGGTTGCTTTTTGAGCACGGGATACCGGAGGAGCGCATCCGTGTGCTGCTTAACTTCGTCGATCTCGAACGATTTAAACCGCGCGGTCTGCTTCCGGCGCGCCCGCAGCGCGCGCTAATTTTTAGCAACTACGCAACCGAAGACACGCAGATACCGGCGGTTCGCGACGCGTGCGCGCGCCATGGCATTACGACCGAGGTTGTCGGATTGGGCGCGGGTAATGCCTGTGCTCGACCAGAGGAGATCCTCGGCCGCTATGATCTCGTTTTCGCCAAAGGGAGAGCGGCCCTCGAAAGTCTCGCGGTAGGCGTGGCGGTCATCCTCTGTGATGAGAAAGGCGTCGGACCGATGGTCACGAGCGGGGAGTTGGATCGGGTTCGGCCCCTCAACTTCGGGTTGCGCACGCTGCGTGAGCCACTGCACGTCGACGCAGTCGAACGACAGATTGCCCGCTATGACGCCGAAGATGCCGCTAAGGTCTCCAGGCTAGTTCGCGCCAATGCGGGAACCAACGCGGTGGTTGACCAAATCGTTTCGCTTTACGGAGAAATCATCGCGGAAAATACGAAGATTGAATCAAGCCTGGACGAGGAGGCGCGGTGCTCCGCAGCATACCTGCGCTGGCTTGCGCCAAAATTAAAAGGGCACCGGGAGCAATTACAGTCGGTTGTGTCCTGGGCAGTCGAACGGCACAGCGCGGTCGAGTCGTTGGCGACCCAGTTGGTTGAGAGGCATGAGAAAGTCCTGGCATTGGTTGAACACGTCGCGGAACGACAGAGCGCGGTCAATTCGCTGGCTAATGAGTTGGACGAGAGTCGAAATAAGGTTATGGCCTTGACAACTCAGGTCGCGGCGCTTGAGCTTGGAAACATAAGAAACACGGTGGGCTGGCGATTGTTAAGGCTCTATGGAAAGCTCAAGTATCCTTACCTTCTACCTTTGTATCGACTACTCCGGCTTGCCCCGCACAAGAACCAACGCCAATGAAAACAGCGTTCTTCGAAAACCGAAACATCTTGATGAAGGAGGTTGTGGCTGGGAAACGAGCAGTAGCCTTGAGCAAAGATTTCAAAATGAACCGGCATCAAATCGTTACGATTGTGGGGACGCGCCCAGAGGTGATCAAGATGGCGCCAGTGATTCTGGAGCTTCAACGCTGGCAGTCAGTTTTTGATCACATTTTGGTAAACACGTCGCAGCATCGCGAAATGCTCGTTTCGGCTCTGAAGTTGTTCGGAATAGAGCCCGATATCAATCTGAACTTGATGGAGGAAAACCAGAGTCTGGGATCCTTCGCCTCGCGTTCGCTTTCATCCGTGGGCAGTCTGTTGTCTGAGCTAAAGCCGGATTTGATCTTGATTCAAGGTGATACCACAACCGTAATGACGGCCGCACTCGCTGCTTTTTATCAAGGTATTAGAGTTGGTCATGTTGAAGCGGGGCTGAGATCGTTCAATCGCCGACATCCGTTCCCCGAAGAGATCAACCGACGTTTTGTGGGTCTTCTGGCCGACTTACATTTTGCGCCTACCGAGCGCGCGCGACAGAATCTCTTGCGCGACGGCGTGCCCGAGAACAGCATCTTGGTTACCGGAAATACGATTGTTGATGCCCTGCAATCAATCCCTCCCGCAGAGACTTTCGACGATCAACGTCTCGACCATATCGATTACGATCGGATGCGCGTATTGCTGGTCACTGCTCACCGGCGCGAGAATCACGGAGCACCGTTGCTCTCGATATGTCGCGGACTGAAAGAATTGGCCGGCAAATTCGACGATATCGAAATCGTTTTTCCGGTCCATCTGAATCCGAATGTGAGAGGCACAGTAAACGAAGAGCTTAGCGGCATTCCCAGGATTCATTTGATCGAACCAACCTCATATCGCGATCTCCTTGGTTTAATGCGACGTTGCTATTTGATACTGACGGATTCTGGCGGCATTCAGGAAGAGTCGGTGTCCTTTCACAAGCCGGTGCTGGTGCTGCGCGAGGTTACCGAACGTCCAGAACTCGTGGAAGTTGGCGCCGGTTTGGTTATTGGTGTGGACACTGAACGAATCGTTCAAGAAGTGTCAGACCTCTTGAATGACCCGGAGCGGTATCAAAGAATGTCTAGCGCCGAAAATCCTTTCGGAGACGGGCACGCGGCGGAACGGATTGTCAAAATACTTGCTGAACGCCTTCCATTAGACAATGACTAAAGTGTTAAATCGCAACCTGACCAGCAGGTGTCTTTTCACTTCAGCCGATGAATACGTCAGTGCTGACTTCGGCTTGAAGGAGCGATTACCGCAAGTAATCGGGGAAGCTGATTTCAGCCGTTGGGCGACACGATCGTGCGCGCTCGTATCTGCTTAACTCGGTTCTAAGTTTCTCGGCCAGGTCAGGCTTGCCCTCTTGCGCAGCTTTGTCAGTCATCGTTCGCACCAACGCAACGGCCTCGTCACAGCGGCCTAACTCGCCGAGCGCGAGGGCCACCAGCGCGCCGTGGTTTGCCAGGCCAGTTGCTTTGTAGATAAGTTGGGCGAGTTCGAGCGCCCGTCTGCCGTCGCGCAAATCGTATTGCGGTGAAGCTGCGAGCAGGTAGGCCAGCATCACAGCCGTCTGCCCCTTTTGTGGGTATTGCGCGTGGCCCTTTTCGAGGACCTCCAACGCCTGCTGGTAACGCTTTTGCCGGACCAGAACCTTCGCCTCTTCAAGCAGCGCTTCTTCGTTGTTCGGATCGGCCTGCGCCACGCGCGCGAATTCAACCCGTGCTTCTTCCAGCCGTGACGATCTTAATAACTCCTGCGCCAGCAGGAATCGCGCGCCGAGATCGTCTGGATAAACTTTCAAGACATTGTACAAATGACCGATCGCCGGTTCATGCCGGTTGTCCCGGGCCAACAGAACGGCGAGATTATAATGCGCTACGCTGTTTTGAGGGTCGATACGCAAAGCCTCTTCAAACTGCGCGCTGGCCCCTTGCAAGTCTCCTGTTTGGGTCAACGCCGCTCCCAGATTAATGTGCGCGGCCAGGCTGTCGGCGTTTGCCTCAACGGCCTTGCGAAATTCATAAGCAGCCTCCGCATACCGGCGCGCCTCAAGCGCCAGCCTGCCGCGAATCAAGTGTATGCGTTCTCCCTTGATCAGTTGCTGCAATCCATCAAGGAGCGGATCTGCTGCTCGTACACCCACCGAGCCCTGTTGGGCCAGTTGGTCCTTTGCTTTCTCCGCGTTTCCAAAACCGCGATAGGCCATGGCCAGTGAATAACGGATCCGATTCGCGTCGGGTGCCGACGCCAGCGCCCTCTCGAAATAATTGATCGCTTCAGAGTAACTCCGCCGGGACAACGCTACCTGCCCAAGACCGTAGTAGGCGGCAGCGTTGCTTCTCTCGATCTATTCGACCTTCCTGCTGGTCCAGCCTTCCGAGCAGATAGACCCAGCGAAAATCTTTCGACGCCAATCCGCCGGCATTCAGATAACACTCCCGGGCCGGAGCCAGGAGCGAATAAGCATGATAAGCTTCACCCATCATGCCGTAGGCCTCACTGAGCGTAGCCGCTGTTGTTGCCGAATCTTTGACTGCAGCCGTGAGCGCGTTCTGCAAAGAGACCAGTTGGGCTCGGATATCGGTCTCCAACTTCGTCACGTCTGGCCAGTGCACGGCCGAGAGACTTGGCTTCGGCGGTGGTAGAATATTGCCAGCCTGCGAAGCGCTTTGCGACCTTGCTCCTGCAACCGGCGCACCGATAGCTGCGAAGGCCAACCAAAGCACGAACCACCGATAAATTCGAGCGCTGCTTTGCTCGATTGCTGGTTTCATTTTTTCTGTGGCACAGCGCCTTCTCTCCAGGTAGTGTATCGATCAATCAACGGGTCTTTCCATTCCTCGGTACGGCCATCCGGCCAGTGCACTCGCACAGCCTCTACCTTAACTGCGCTGCCCAATCCCACGAGCACCCGTGGGTCGTTTGCGCTTAGATAACTACCGTCGGTTCTCGCCCGCCTCCATAAGACATTATTTGTTGTGATGACAATCTCTACCCGCGCGCCGAGCATGTCCCGGTTCACGTCCTTCCCAACCAACCGCAACCCCAGCCAGTGATTTCGATTGCCAACCTGATTCAGGAACAGTCTTGCCGGTCCGCTGTTGTTTGTAATGAGCACATCCGTGTCCCCATCGTTGTCGATGTCACCAAAGGCAGCGCCGCGGCTGACCTCTAAAAGCTGAAAGGCCGGGCCCGCTTGATCGACTACTTCAACAAAGCCCCCTTTTCCCGTATTGTGAAAAAGTTGATTGGGCTGGCCCAGCGGATAAGGATCACCCCTGCTTATCAGTTCCGGTAGCAATTGAACGGCTCCGTTCGCAACCAGCAGATCCAGCCAGCCATCATTGTCATAATCAAAGAACAGCGTGCCGAAGCCGGTGAATCGTCGACCAGGCATTCCCAAGCCTGCCTCACGGGTACGATCCTCAAAATTTGCCTTACCCAGATTCATATAAAGAGTATTCGTTTCGTCCATCAAGTGAGTGACAAAAATATCTTCAGTTCCATTGCCATCAAAATCTCCGGCATCGATTCCCATACCGGCCTCAGCCTGTCCATTCCGATTCAACGCAGCCCCTGCCAAGAGTGCTTCGTTCTTGAATGTGCCGTCCTTTTGGTTTATCCAGAGTTGATTGGAATCGCCGTCGTTGGCGACATATATGTCAATCCAGCCATCGCCGTCAAAATCCGCTGTGACCACTCCCAAGCCGTGTCCGAACTCCTTATCCAAACCTGCTGCTTTGGTGACATCTTCAAAAGTGCCGTCGCCCTTGTTATGAAAGAGCCGATTGCCGGGAGCGTGGAAAACCCGCGGCGTGCAATAATCTCTCGCACTGGTGGCGGCGTAACAAGTGGGGCTGTTGGCAACGGAAAAATCGGCGTAGTTAACAACCATCAAGTCCAGCCAGCCGTCTCGATCGTAGTCAAAAAAGGCGGCACTGGTGCTCCAACGCGGATCGTCCGTCCCGGTCTTCCCGGTTACATCCACAAAAGTACCATCGCCCTTATTGAGATACATCTGGTTAGAACCGAGATTTGTTAGATATAAATCGGGCCAGCCATCGTTATTTATGTCGCCGACGGCCACGCCCATTCCGTATCTATTGGCCACGATACCACTCTTCTCAGTTACATCGGTGAAGTGAAGTGAACGAGAGCCATCTTTCGTAACGACGAGGTCGTTGCGGAAGAGTCTCCCTCGCGGCTCTCCCAACTCGCGCCACGGGAAGGGCGTGTGCGCCTGCCGGTCGCTTTCCTCAAGCGCCGAGCCCTGAACCAGAAACACATCCAGATCGCCGTCGTTGTCGAAATCAAAGAGAGCCGCGCCGGAGCCCATTACTTCCGGCAGAAAAAGCTTGCCCGTCATGCCATTGAAATGTCGAAACTTGAGTCCCGTTTTGTCTGCAAGTTCGTCGAAGATCGGAGAAACCGTGTGAGCCTCGGTCGTCCTTCCAGTTGTCCGGGTATTTGCTGGAATTGAAAGGAACCATGAGGCCACGAGGCCTGAGAGACAAAACGCTAAGACCTCAAATGTGTGACTCATAAGGCCGCTCCGTGTCGGAGAGTATCGCAAAACTGGGTGGCCAAGTGAATTCGAAAGGTAAAAGATTTTCGGGATTATATACTTGACGTACCCTATGAAACCAGATAAAGACTTAGAGCGGCGTGACAGGCTGAATAGTTGGGCTGTGAAATATGGTTACACAGTCTCGATCAGCGTTCTATCGATTGCGGTGATCGTGTTGGGGTTGGGGTTGCTACGGTTGCGCTCGGACTTGGCTCGGTTGGCATCTGTACAACGACAACCGTGCGCCGCGTCGCAGACCATATTGCAATCACAATCGCGATAATAGCCAGAATGATAGGTAGCCAAAACTTCCACGGCGGTGGCCGCATTGACTCTATTAGCTTCTCAACTTTTTCAACAGCCTTTGTGGTTGGGGCATTGCTACTGCCAATCTGAAAGATTGTCGCCACGGGAGCGGCTTATATCACCGTCCAACCATAAAACCTACTTTTTGCGAGCGGTTTTCTTCGCCAGTTTCTTGGCTTGTTTCGGTGGCGGCTTAACCATCATCAAACCTATAATCGCGTCTTTTGGTTTCAACGGATACAGGCTGATAGGCATGGCGTTCTTAGGTTGATCCTGTTCTTTCATTTCCCGCATTGTAGCATTGATGTAGAATCCCGGTAACAACTTTCGGCGCGCCTTAACTTTACCCGGCCAGGTAGAGGACAAGTTGCGATTTCCTGAACGCTTCAGGCGCGCCGATTACTTTTTCAGGAATCACGGCTAATCAGGAAAGCCGGATGGAAAACTTCGACCTAGAGCGAGTCAAGAAACTCGCATCAAAACTTTCGTCCGAAGATCGGGTTCTACTTTGGGCGTATCTCGCAGACCTACCAGACAGCGGGATTCAATCGGGAGACTTAGGTGCAGCCGAAACAAATTTAGATGGCACGCGAGTCGAGAATGTCGATCCAGATACTCCAATCATCGTTTCAACGCCAACAAGCGCGACAATTTTCCTAAAGAGCAGAGAAATCTTTCAAGTCGTATTTCGTCCTGAAAACTTCAGGAAGAGCCAAACAGAAGTTCATTCGTGGCGTGACGCACCACCGCCAGAAAACGTCAAAGAACAAATCCGCGAGATTTTTCGTCTTCACGGCGCACCTGAACCGAAGGACAAAGATATCATCGCAGCAGCCAAGAAAAGCGCACAAGAGGTTTTTGACGCAGCTACGTTTAGAACTTCAAATGAGTTTTCCGCAAGGCTTAAGCACATGGTTTGGCTACTTTATGACGGAGGAATGAAGGTCGCCGAACTTGGCTGGCGTAACGAATTTGCTCGTCAAACCGGACAGAAAACAAAATCCCTAAAGGAAATGATTGAAGTGCTCGAACCGTATTGGTTTCAAATCAAGAGGCACCTAAATCTTAAACCAGGCGGAAGACAGCATGTAAAGCATCAGTGGTCACCTAGGGATCATACCTGTCTAGCGGTTCATTATGACCGCCTGAAGCCAATTTGGAGTGAGGCCAAGAAAGCCGCGAAGCAAGCCCTAAGAGCAAGGGAGTTGAGCCGCCGCAAGAACTGGAAAGAACAAGTTGCAGCAGCCTACAAAGATGAAAACCTACCTGACGATCTCATAGCGCAATTAGCACCAAGCGTTGATAGTTCGCCCGCCGATCTCGCCCTCATTCATGCGGCTCGTCTTTGTATTCCAGTTACGTTGTCACTCAAGACGTTGAAACGAAAACTAAGGCAATTCAACCCCGTCTCAAGAAGTTCCCCCAAAAATGATAAAAATGAGGGTAGTTCACCATCCCCCTAATGAATGTCCCTCATTTTCGTTGAAAACGATCTGCGCTAAACAGAGGGTGAACTTCCATCGAATTCGGTCTAACCCGAACCCTGAAAAATACTGAGTGAATAGGTACTTTCGCGGCTACGTGAAGTGTTGTAGTGTACGCTTTGGGAGGTCAGAGCGATGTCAGAAACCTAGCCTGTCGCGTTCCAATTGCTTTGCTGCTCAAGCGCGAGGGGCCATAACAAACAACAAGGCCCGGTCTTAATCCTTCGCGGGAACCCAGACCGGGCCGGGAGCAGTTTCTTTTGAATGTGTGGGGACGTGGCGAAAGGGCAAACGCGCAAGACTAGGAATCTTGTAGCTTCACGGCTTTGCGAGTTCGACTCTCGTCGTCCCCACCAAAACTCTAGTCGTTGGAAGATTGCCGTGTCAAGGCTTTGCCAGTAGGATCGTGAAGCATCAATCGTTTCCCGTCGAAACCTTTTAGCGCGGCTTCCCGGCGATCACTGTCATTCACGTCCCGCGAGTTATGACGGAAATCAAACTCTGCGAGATAGCGATGCAAGTGTTGTTTGCCTACGTGATGATACGTTCCATCAATGCCGCGTCGAAGGTTCGCGAAAAACCCTTCGATACCGTTTGTTGTGATGCAGACTCCATCATCCCAGCGGACGTATTCTTTTGCGGTATGGTCAACGACTGAATGCTTGCGAATCTTGCCAAGACCTTTTGCGCGAGAGGCCGCATCGGTGATTACATGCACGTCCTCAACGCATAGTTGCTCGACAACGTTCTTTAGATTCTCGCCGGTGACGCGATCCACGTAAGTTGAGCGAACGCGCCCGCCACGTTGTAGGATTGAAATCACGGCGGCTTTATCAGCAACCGGGCTCAGACGATCCTGCGCTCGCGCTCCTGGCTTGACTGCATGAGCGTGGACGTGTCGGCGCTTGCCGCCGATATAGACTTCGTCCATCTCAACAACGCCTGAGAGCTTGGAAGCGAGAGGCTCTTGAGACATGCCATAGCGGATGCGGTGAAGCATGAACCAAGCTGATTTATAGGTAACACCTAGCATTCTATGAATCTGATGCGCGCTCATGCCCTTCTTGCTTGCGCAGAAAAGATGAACCGCGATCACCCATTTGTTGAGCGGGATATGCGAGTCTTCAAAGATAGTGCCAACGGTGACGGTAAATGGTTTACGACAACCCGCGCACTTCCACAGACCCTTTCGAGTCGAGCGGGTACGCTTCGCTTTTAGTTCCGCTTTGGTCTGGTACTCAACCTCGACAACGCGCGGCTTCGGGGTGATTTTGTAGGCTTCACCTATCAGCCCGCAGTGCAGACAAATCGGGCCTTCCGGCCATCGTTGCTTTTCGAGGTATTCGCGAGCCGCGTCTACCGTTGAAAACTTTTCCATCAAATCTATTAGGTTCATGGCTCTATCTCCCATGCCATGAATACTAGCAGATTAGTTTGGGTATGTCAAGTATATAATCCCGAAGATTTTGCTTGACACATCAGCCGATTGAGTCTATACGATTCCATGGATTCCACCATAGCTTCTCAGTGCCTGGCTCTATTTCTTGGTACAGGCTTGAATGTCAAGCCTTGTAGATTCTTATAAACACTCGATAGCTGACCATTGAAGGAGGTCCGATGAAAATTCTGAAGTGCACCACGACCATGCTATGCGTGGGGTTTGCCGTCGCATGCTTCCATGTTTCTGTAATGGCGCAGACGGCAGAAAGTAAACGCGAGCCTGCCACTATCACCGCCAGCGCATCAGGCGTCCGGTGGAATGTGAATGCTCAATATTCTGACCTGACCATGACCGTCTCAGCGCCCGACGGGCAGGTGTTCCGCAAAGAGTTTGGAGCGGGTGCTCCGCCCGAATTCTCGTTTTCTGATAAGCAAGGGAACAGACTGCCCGACGGGCAATACACCTACGAACTCAGATTCACCACCCCGCAAATTCGGGGCATAAAGGACCGCATCATGCCGGCCCCTGATGATGGCGCCGGGATTGAGGATGAGCAGGGACGTACCAATCGTAGACGGACGCCCGTCGACTCGGTGGTCCAAACCGGATCGTTTGCCGTGCTCAACGGGGTAGTTTACGTTGGAAACGAAACAGAACCGACCACCCGCCGAGATTCGGCGGCGAAGAATATCAACAAGGAGACCCAGCAACGTTCTGCGGGCGTTGTGTCGGGCAACACGATAACCAGACTGCGCAACCATCGTCTATCGCTTTTCTCCCCCGACATCGTGACTCCGGACGACGAGGATATTCAGGGCAGCCTTTGCGTCGGGCTTGACTGCATTAACAACGAGCCCTTCGGCTTCGACACCATCAGGTTGAAAGAGAACAACACGCGACTCCAGTTCGACGACACGAGCACCTCGGCTGGTTTCCCAACCAATAACTGGCAGATTAGGGCGAACGACTCACCCAGTGGTGGCGCCAGTTTTTTGGGGTTCGTAGATCAAGGAGCCACCGGCACTTCGGAGACTGGAACGATTGTGTTTTCAGTCGCTGCCGGTGCGCCGGCCAACTCGGTCAAGGTAGATAGCTCAGGCAGGCTCGGGCTCAGGACGGCCACGCCCGTGTTGGATGTGCATGCTAACACCAGTAATACTCCCGCAATTCGACTCGAGCAAAATAATGGCGGCGGCTTCACGGCCCAAACCTGGGACATTGCCGGGAATGAAGCCAATTTTTTCGTGCGCGATGTAACCGGCGGTTCGCGTTTACCTTTTCGGATCCGGCCCGGCGCGCCAACGAGCAGCATTGATATTAACGCCACCGGGAACGTCGGCATCGGTACAGCGAGTCCCGATACACGCTTAAGCGTAATCGCTAACGGAGCGTCGTTTCCCACGACGTACAACATAGGCGATGTTGCAACCTTTGTGGCGCCCTCGGACAGTTTCACCAGCATAAGCCTTGTAAAGGGAGGAATCACAAATCCTCAAGGGCTTCACTTCGGCGTTAATCAGGCCTCTCTATTTTCTGAAATTCAGGCATCTCAAGATGGTATCGCAACAAACACCCTCGCCCTAAACCGGCAGGGCGGCAACGTTGGCATCGGAACGTCCGGGCCGACTCAACTCCTGTCAGTCAACGGAACCGCCGGCAAGCCTGGCGGCGGAACCTGGGACGTCTTTTCGGATGAGCGCTTGAAGAACATCAAAGGCCGATACAACACTGGACTCAAGGCCCTGATGCAGTTGCAGCCGATCCGCTACGAGTACAAGCCGAACAATCCTCTCGGAATTAAGTTAGAGGGAGAAAACATCGGCTTCGGGGCCCAGTCACTGCAGAAGATTATTCCTGAAGCTGTGATTATGAACAGCGCCGGCTATCTGATGGTCAAAAGTGATCCGATCCTCTGGACGATGCTCAATGCGATAAAAGAGCAGCAGAAAGAGATCGCGGAACTGAAAGGCCAAATCCGTAAGTTGCAGGCGACTTCGCACAGGCGGACAAGATAGGTCCTGGGACGAAAAACCGGAAAGGGGCGCAAGACCAAAACGAGCAATCGTTTTCGGCTTCTTGCGCCCTTTTGCTCGTGGCTGACGGTATAAAGATTTGAGCATTTCTCTTCGCGAATGGGAAGATCCGCAAAGTCGTCCGGCTCGTCTGTCAAGACCACCCACGGGACGGTTGGC
>WNGL01016289.1_pt1 | contig 16096 bp, 15 predicted proteins | sample 5400591 | NCBI WGS metagenome assembly WNGL01 (sample SAMN13153377, study PRJNA577476) | soil metagenome | isolation source: 80 cm soil or saprolite under Garry oak tree replicate 1 | place: USA:California | collected 2016-06-15
TCCCGCCCCCGAAGTCGTAGACCGCGATGGTCTCGTCCTTCTTCTTGTCGAGGCCGTAGGCGAGGGCGGCGGCCGTGGGCTCGTTCACGATGCGCAGGACCTCGAGCCCCGCGATCCGGCCCGCGTCCTTGGTGGCCTGCCGCTGCGAGTCGTTGAAGTAGGCGGGGACGGTGATCACGGCCTTCGTGACCTTCTCGCCCAGGTGCTGCTCCGCGGCGTCCCTCATCTTCTGGAGGATCATGGCCGAGATCTCGGGGGGCGAGGAGAGCTTGCCTTCCACGGAGATCCGGGCGTCGCCGTTGCTGGCCTCGATTACCTTGTAGGGGACCATCTTCTGCTCTTCGCTGACCTCGGAGAACTTCCGGCCCATGAAACGCTTGATCGAGAAGATGGTGTTCTCCGGGTTGGTCACGGCCTGGCGCTTCGCCACCTGCCCCACCAGCCGCTCGCCGCTCTTCGAGAAGGCCACCACGGAAGGTGTCGTCCGCGCTCCCTCGGGGTTGGCGATGACGAGGGGGCTGTCACCCTCCATGACCGCGACGACCGAGTTGGTAGTGCCCAGGTCGATGCCGATGATCTTGCTCAAGCGTCCCTCCCCACCTGATGATAGTATTGGTTGAGTGTATGATTGTCAAGACACCTGCGTCCATCAATTTATTTCATTGAAATAGAAGGACTTCAAGAAGGGATGACAGCCAGGACGTTCGAGCTGACCGGAACCACGACGCGGGCCGTCGGAGAGACAGCCACCCTGGCGCAGGCCTCGGCCGATCTGCCCTCCGGCGCCTACACGAGCCTGCGGACCTATGCAGGGAACCGGGTCCTCCGCCTCGAACAGCACGTCCGCAGGCTCGAGGAATCGGTGGCGCTGCAAGGACGGCCGGCTCCGCTCGACCCTGCGGCCGTGGGCGGGGCCATCGCGGCTGCCCTGGGGGCCGCCGGCCACCGGGAGTCACGCGTCCGGCTGACCTTTGCCCCGCCCCGCTTCTTCGTCTCGGTGGAGCCCTTCGAGCAGCTGCCGGAGGCGCTCTACCTAGAGGGGGCTTCGTGCGTGACCCTGGCCCTCCGGCGCGAGAACCCGCACGCCAAGGACACGCGCTTCATCGCGACCGCCAGCGGAGCCTACGGGAGGCTTCCCGACGGCGTGCACGAAGGGTTGCTGGTGGCCGCGGACGACAGCCTCCTCGAGGGCCTCTCGAGCAACTTCTTTGCCGTTCGGAGCGGCGTCCTGCACACCGAGGAAGAACGCGTCCTGCTGGGCGTGACCCGCGCCCTCGTCCTCGAGGTGGCGCAGGGGATCATGCCCGTCGACCGCACCGCGGTGCGCCGGGGACGACTGCCCGAGCTGTCCGAAGCTTTCATCACGAGTGTGTCCCGGGCGGTTCTCCCGGTGGTGCGGATCGACGGGCAGGTGATCGGCCACGGCCGCCCCGGTCCGAAGACCCGGGCCATCATGCAGGCCTTCGCCGAGCTCGTGAGACGGGAAGCGAAGCCCCTGTAGCGGATCGCTACGCGTCCTTGGACCCGGCCTCCGCCCACTTGCCGTAACCTTCGTAGACTCGGATCGTGAACGGGAAGCGCAGGCGCTCCCGAAGCTGAGCGGCGAGCAGCGCGCAGATGTTCTGAGCACGTCTCGGATCTGGCCCCGGAGGTCGGAGAAGTCGATGAGCATGCCCCCGCTCGTCTCGCCCTCCACCACGATCTCGACCTTGTAGGTGTGGCCGTGGATCTGGCCGCACTTGGGGTGACCGGGGAGGAAGTGGGCGCAGTCGACCCTCTCCGTCACCCCGAGGCGCATCGGGCAAGACTACTGCGGAACCGGAGTCGCCTCAAACCGGCGCGAACCGGTCCGGGCGGAGCGGCGCGGGCGTCGGGTCGCGACCCGACGCGATCCCTTCCGCCAGCCAGCGCGCCGCCACGAACGCGTAGCTTCCGGCCAGGGTCCCCAGGCCCAGGGCGACCGCGAGAGGGCGGCCGGGGACGAGGCCGATGACCGGCAGGCCATCCGCGGACGCTCCGGCCGTCGCCTCCCACTCCACCTCCGAGCCCGGCGCCCGCGCCAGCCGGTCGGCCATGGCGCGGAGGCCCGCATGCGCCGGCTCCCCTGGCGCCGGCGTGTGCCCCGCGATCCTCAGCCCGCCGCCGAGAGCCTGCCAGGCGAACGCGCCGTCCGCGGTGCGGGCCGGACTCGGGAGCACGGCCCCGGGGGGCGTGGGCAGCGTGAGACCAGGCAGGGTCACCGGCCGGACCCACCGGGCCAGTTGTCCCGCCCCGCCGACCAGGCTCGCCTCCGCCGCCAACACGGCCCAGGGCGCGCGCACGCGACCGTCCGGCGTCTCGACCACCGCGAACCCGTCGTCCACCTCGAGCCGGACCTCTCGACAGGAAGGCCAGGCGGTCGCTCCCTCGGCTGCGGCGGCGCCCAGCAAGGCCACGCGCAGCCGGGCCGCGTCCAGCTCCGCGTCGTCGGCCGCCCAGTATGCGGCCGTGAAGCCCGTGACGTCGAAGCGGGCCTCGAGCATGTAATGGTCCAGGAACTCGCCGGGGAAGCCGTCCTCGCGCAGCATGTCCTCGCTGTCCGCGAGCCGCCGCCCTTCCTCCCGATCGCCCGCCAGCAGGAAGCCCCCGGCGCGGCGATAGTCGCAGCCGTCGCGCAAGGCCTTCACGAAGAGCCGCAGCCGCTCGCCGTTCTCGCGCTGGCCTTCCCAGACCTGCCGCGCCTGATCGCGGCCCAGGCGCGACGCCACGTCCCGGTACGGGATGCCGGGGCCCACCAGCACGTGGCCGAGGCTCGGGGCGAGCGCGTCGTCGGGGGTGCCGACGAGGACCACCCGCCGTCCTCGCGAAGCGAGCTCGTGGGCGATGGCCACGCCTGCCAGGCCGGCCCCCAGCACCACCACGTCGGCCTCGGTGCCGCCTGCCGCGTGGGCCGTCACGCCGCCCGTACGGCCGCGGCCAGGGCCCCGTCGAGCGGGGTCAGGAAGCGCCCGAGCAGAGCCTCGAGGGGAGCGGGGTCGGACACCTCGTCGCAGAGCAGGCAGTCCAGCTCGTCCGGGAGCATGCCCAGGTAGCCGCCCTCGCGCGCGCGCCGGTCGGCTTCCTCGATCGGCACCTCGCGGACGTGGAAGTCGGCCGGCTTGCCGTGGGCGCGGGCGGCCGCGGCCAGCCGCTCGAGGAAGCGCGCGTAGCTCACCGGCTCCGGCCCGACGAGGTCGAAGACGCGCGGCGCGGCGGCGGCCGGACCCCCGATCGCAGCCAGCACCAGCGCAACCGCGTCGCCTACCGCGATGGGCTGCAGGCGATACCCGCCGGCGCCGGGACGCTCGACCTCCCCGCCGGCCATCGCCTGCAGGAGCATGGGCACCAGGCCCTCCCCGGGGCCGACGATGTACGAAGGGCGGAACACGACGGCTTCGCGGTCGGACCGGAAGAGCGCGACCTCGGCCGCGAGCTTCGAAAGGAAGTAGGGGTTCGTGCAGCGCGGCGCGAGGCCGTACCGGGCCACCCCGAGGCCTGAGAAGTAGACGAGGCGCGGAACCCCGGCCCGGCGCGCGACCTCGATCGCCCGCTCGGTGCCCCCCAGGTTGACCGCCTCGTAGGTCGCACCGTTGCGCTCGGCCCCGATCTGCGCGAGGTGCACGAGCCCGCGGCAGCCTTCCAGGGACCGGGCGAGGCCCGCGGGATCCCCCTCCATCCAGAGGACGGGGCGCCCGCCCGCCTCCCGCACCGTGCGGGCCGCGCCCTCCGAGCGCACCACGCCCTCGACGGCCCAGCCCAGCCCGCTCGCGAGCCGGGTGAGGTGGCGCCCCACGAAGCCGTTGGCCCCGGTCACGGCGATGCGGTGACCCACGGCCCTAGTCTACGCGCCCTCTTGGCGACCACGGCCGCCTGAGGCATGATCGACCCCATGATCCTCGGCGAGCGGGTCCGGCTGCGCCGCATCGAGCGGGGCGACCTGCCGCGCTTCGTGGAGTGGCTGAACGACCCCGAGGTGCGTGAGCACCTCTCCCTCGGCTATCCCCTGAGCCTCGCCCACGAGGAGGAATGGTTCGAAGGGACGCTCCGCCAGGAGCCGGCCGCCCAGCCCTTCGCCATCGACGCGCGGGGTTCCCCACCCGGAGCCGAGCCCGCGGAGTGGCTCCACATCGGCACCGGGGGCTTCCACGCCGTCGACTGGCGGAACCGCTCGGCGGAGCTGGGGATCGCCCTCGGACGCCGCGACTGCTGGGGCAAGGGCTATGGCACCGACGCCGTGCGCACGCTCTGCCGGTGGGGCTTCGCGGAGCTGAACCTGCACCGCGTCCAGCTGAAAGTCTACGAGGACAACCCGCGCGGGATCGCCTGCTACGAGAAGGCGGGCTTCCGCCAGGAAGGACGCCTGCGCCACGACCGCTACCAGGGCGGTCGCTATCTCGACACGATCGTCATGGGCCTCCTGCGCGACGAGCTGCGGTGAGCGAGGCGCCGACCCGAGAGGCGTTGCGGGCGGAGGTCGCGCGGCTCCGCCGCGATCTCGAAGAGATGCTCGACCTCCTGCCGGTCCTGTTCGGCTACGACCACGACGCGGTCGCGGCCGGTCTCGACAGCCGCCTTCTCTTCGCCGAAGGGGAGTTCGACCGCGCGCGCGACCTCGTGCAGTCGTTCGTCTCCCGCTCCCTGTCCACCGGTGAGGCCTACCGGCGCACGGGCCGCCAGGAGCTCCAAGAGTTCCAGCTCCAGCGTCGGGACGGCAGCCTCTTCACCGCGGAGGCCCAGTCGTCCTTCGTGCTCGACGACAAGGGCCGGCCGGTCCGCATGCGCTCGATCGTGCGCGACGTGACCTCCCGCAAGGAGCTGGAGCGGCAGCTCGCGGAGATGAGCCTGCGCGACCCCCTGACCGGCTGCTACAACCGGCACTACCTGGAGCGGCAGCGCCCCGAGCTGGAGCGGCCCACCGCCCGCTGGGCCTGCCTCCTCTTCGACCTGAAGGGCTTCAAGGCCATCAACGACACCTACGGCCACGACGAAGGAGACCGGGTGCTGCGGAGCTTCGTGCACTTCCTGGGCCGCCACCACCGGACGGAGGACATCCTGGTGCGGCTCGGGGGCGACGAGTTCGCGCTCATCCTCCAGGCCAGCGACGAGGGCGAGGCGCGGGCGATCTCCAAGCGCCTGCTGGAGGCGGCCGCCCTCGACAGCCCGGCCGGCTTCAGCATGGGTCTGGCCTACCGGCGGCCCTCGGAGAGCGTCGAGCAGGTGCTGGGCCGCGCCGACCGCGTCATGTATGCGTCGCGGGGGCGCCGGCTCCGGCGGCAGCGGCCCAAGGCTTGAGGGCGGCCTACCGGCCCTGGCCGAACGTCTGCCGGAAGATCTGAACGAGGAGCGCGCGGGCGGGGGCGGGCAGAGGCCGGTCGATGCGCTCGGGCCGTCCCTCGATCCGGCCCGTGGCGTCGAACCGCACCCGGATCCCCCACAGGCCTTCCCGCGGCCGCGACGGGAAGCCGTAGCGGAGGTCGTCGATCTCGACCACGCTGCCCGTGGCCGACGGGTGGAGCGAGGCCACGGTCTGGCCCATGGCGAACCACTCGAGGATCCGGCCCTCCCCGGTCTCGCGGGCCGCTTCCACCCGCGCGTCCCGCGTGCCCGCGAACCGCTGCCATGCGATGGGCTGCGGACTCCAGAGGCTCAGCCAGCCGACGCGCACCTCGTCGCCCTGACGCGCCACGAGGCGGCGCAGGTAGAGCTGCAGGAGCGTGGGGTAGGCCCGGACCTCGGCCCCGCGCACCCCCTCGGCTTCCAGCTGCTCGCGGGCGCGGGCCTCGGCCTCGCGGTTCAGCATGAGGCCGTGGCCGAGATAGGCGGTGCTGAGCACGAGGGCGACCGCGGCCGAGAGGGCGGCGCCCCGCGCGGCCACCCCCCGCCACGCGCCCACGAGGAGCGCGGCCAGGAGAAGCAGGCTGTAGGCGGGGTCGATGATGGCCACGGCGTCCAGGGCGAACCGGTGCGCCGAGAGGGGGGCCAGGAGCTGGGTGCCGTAGCTGGTACACCAGTCGAGCAGCGGGTGCGAGAGCAGGGTCAGGACGAAGAGGAGCGTCCAGGCCCGCCGGCCTCCCGCCTGCGACCGGGCGGCCGCGTAGGCGAGCGCCGGTCCCAGGAGCGCGGCGACCCAGATCGAGTGGGTCACCCCGCGGTGGTAGATCCAGTCCCCCATCGGCCCGGTCGCCATCATCACCACGTCGAGGTCGGGGGCCATGGCGGCCATCGCGCCCGCCGCCATGGCCCGCGGACCCAGTCGCCGGCCGTAGAAGGCCTGGCCAATCGTCGCGCCGAGCAGGCCGTGAGTCAGGGGATCCATGCGGGCTCTCCTTGTGAGGGCCGGCTCGTGGCCACCGCGGAGCGCCTGAGCTACGAGACCGCGGAGGCCGGCGATGCCTTCCGCGTCCCCCTGTCGCGGCCCCTTGCTCCGGATTCTAACGCGGGCGCGCCGGCCGGCCATCCAGGCCAGTATCTGGCATGGAGCCGCACGATCACGGGAAGCCCTCACCCCTTGAAGGTCGAGCGGCCCGGGTCCCCGAACGGGTCGTCGCGCTCGCGAACCGCCTTCACGGGTCCGACCTCGCGCATACGCCGCGCGAAGGCGTAGCCCTCGCGGGTGTGGCGGGCCATTCCGTCGAATACGGTCCCGAGGGTCTGGACCGCGGACAGGCCCTGGGCGGCCACCGTCTGGTTGAGCAACCGCTTCATCATCACGAGCTGGCTGACGGGCACGCGGGCGATCCGCTCGACGAGGGCCTCGGTGCGCGCATCGAGCTCGGCGCGGCTCGGGGCCTCGGTGGCCAGGCCCCAGGCCAGGGCCTCGGCGCCGGAGAGGCTGTCGCCGGTGAAAAGCAGCCGCTTTGCCTTCTCGAGACCGATGCGGTAGGCCCAGATCGCGGTGGTGGGCGAGCCCCAGACGCGGGCGGGCGGGTAGCCGATCTTGGCCTTGTCCTCGATCACCAGCAGGTCGGAGCAGAGGGCCATGTCCGTCCCCCCGGCCACGCAGTAGCCGTGCACCTTGCAGACCACCGGCTTCTCGCCGTGGAAGAGGCTCATGAAGCCGCGCACGTTGCGGCTCATCATCATGAAGTCCACCACCGGGTCCCAGGGCTGCGTGGGGTCGTGGTTGGCCGCCACGACCCGCGGGTCCATCGGCGAGCCCTCGGGCCACGAACCCGTTGCCAGCCCGTCGGCGTTGGCCGCGAAATCGGTCAGGTCGTAGCCGGCGCAGAAGCCCTCCCCGGCCCCGGAGAGAAGGATGACGTGGACCGGGGGTTCGAGGTTGGCCCGTTCGACACACTGGGCCAGCTCGCGCGGCATGTCGAAGGTGATCGCATTGCCGCGGTGGGGTCGTTCCAGGGTGATCCGGGCCACTCGGCCCGTGACCGCATACGTCATGGTCGCAAGACGGTCCATGGGCGGCCTCCTGTGACATTCGGGTGACGATTATTGCACCCGGGTCCATCCGCACCTGGGCTATGATCCCGGCGTGAACGACCGCTTCCTGCGGGCCTGCCGGCGCGAGCCGGTCGACCGCACTCCGGTCTGGTTCATGCGCCAGGCGGGACGCTACATGGCGGAGTACCGGACCCTCCGCGAGAAGCACAGCCTGCTCGAGCTCTGCCGCACCCCGGAGCTGGCGGTGGAGGTGACGCTCCAGCCGGTGAAGGCCCTGGGGATCGACGCCGCCATCGTCTTCAGCGACCTGCTGCTGCCCCTGGCCCCCCTCGGGATCCCCTTCGATTTCAAGGCCGGCGAGGGTCCCCGCATCGAGAAGCCCGTGCGATCGCCGGCGGACATCGATGCGCTGCGGCGCTTCGAGCCGCGCGAGGAGCTCGGGATGGTGCTGGAGGCGATCCGGCTGCTGCGGCGTGAGCTGGAGGTACCGCTCATCGGCTTCGCAGGCGCGCCGTTCACCCTCGCCTCCTACGCGATCGAGGGCGGCCCTTCGACCCAGTTCGCCCTCACCAAGGGCCTGATGTACGGGGATCCCAAGGCCTGGCACCGCCTGGCCGGGCTCCTCGCCGACGTGGTCGCGGACTACCTGGCGGCCCAGGTGGAGGCGGGGGCCCAGGCGGTCCAGGTCTTCGACTCGTGGATCGGGGTCCTGGACGAAGCCGACTACTGCGAGTTCGCGCTGCCCCACGTGAGGCGCATCTTCGACCGGCTGCGCGGGCTCGGCGTGCCCACGATCCACTTCGGCACCGGGACCGGGCACCTGCTCGCCCTCCAGCGCGTGGCGGGGGGCAGCGTCATCGGGGTGGACTGGCGAACGCCCCTCGACGAGGGATGGCGGCTCGTGGGCGAAGAGGTGGCGGTCCAGGGCAACCGACCCCACCCTCCTGTTCGCCCCCCGTGAGCGGCTGCTCGCCCGGGTGGACGACGTGCTCCGGCGCGCGGAGGGCCGGCCCGGCCACGTGTTCAACCTCGGCCACGGCATCCTGCCGGGAACCCCGGTGGAAAACGTCCGGGCGGTGGTGGAGCACGTCCACCGGGCCACCGCGAGGGAGTGATGCGCCCGCGGGCCCCCGGACCCCTTGGGTGCCGTGGGGCCGTCTTTGCCTGCCTGCTCGTGGCGGCGGGGCCGCGCGCGTCTGCGCAGGCGCTCGATCCCGGCAAGGCCCTCACCCAGTACCACGTCGACACCTGGACCACCGCGGACAACCTGCCCCAGAACTCGGTGACCGCGATCCTGCAGTCGCGCGACGGCTACCTCTGGCTCGGGACCTACGGCGGGGTGGGCCGCTTCGACGGCGTGCGCTTCGCGACCTTCGACACCGCGAACACCCCCGAGCTGCTGAGCAACGGCATCCAGGCCCTGCTCGAGGACGGAGAGGGACGCTTCTGGCTCTCCGGCAACAAGGGGATCTCGCGCGTCGCCAAGGCCGACCTCTTGGCGCTGGCCCGCGGTGAGCGTGCCTCGATCAGCCCGGTTTTCCACGTGATCGCCTCCAATCCCGACGGGGTGTGGAACGAGGCGGGGGCCAAGGTCGAGCTGTCCGCGCGGCCGTTCTTCTGGGAGACGCGCTGGTTCTACGCGCTCATCGCCCTGGGGGCCGGCCTCGGGGGGTTCGGGACCTTCCGCCTGCGCGTGCGCCAGCTCCGAGAGCACAAGCGGGAGCTGGAGGCCCTGGTGGCGGTCCGCACCCGGGACCTGTTGGCGGAAAAGGAGCGCTCCGAGGCGGCGCGGGCGGAGGCGGAGAGGCAGAACGAGCTGGCCCAGGAGGCGGACAGGCAGAAGGGCGAGCTGCTCTCCATCGCCGCCCACGATCTGAAGACCCCCCTCCAGACGATCATCGGCTACGCGGAGATGATGGCCGAGCGGCCGGGCCTGCCCGAGGCCTCGGAGTTCGCGGAGCGCACCGCCCAGGCGGCTCGCCGGATGGTCGAGATCATCAACCGGCTGCTGGAGGGCGAGGCCATCGCCCGCGGGGGCATGCCCCTCAGCCGGGGCATCGTCGACGTGGGGCGGCTGGCCCAGGCCATGGTCCTGAGCCTCCAGCCCCAGGCGGGCACGAAGAAGCAGCGCATCCACGCCGAGGTGGAGCCCTCCTGCCTGGTCAACGGAGACGAAGACTGGCTCCGGCAGGTGCTCGAGAACCTGATCGGCAACGCGATCAAGTACTCGCCGGAGTGCCGGTCGATCTGGCTGAGCGTGCGCCGGAACGGCGGGACGGTCGTCATCGAGGTGCGCGACGAAGGGCCGGGGCTCACCGAGGACGACAAGGCGAAGCTCTTCGGCCGGTTCCAGCGCCTCTCCGCCCGGCCCACCGGCGGCGAGATCGCCACCGGCCTCGGCCTCTCGATCGTGAAGCAGCTCGTCGACCTGCACGAGGGGCGGGTCTGGGCGGAGAGCGCGGGGCCCGACCAGGGGACCCGGTTCTACGTGGAGCTGCCGAGCCGGGACGGCTGATGCGGCCCCGGCGGGCCGTCGCGTGATCATTGACACGAGCCTCGTGAAACACTAGCCTCGTGTTTCATGAGGAACCTCACCATCACCGTCGACGACGAGGTCGCGCGCTGGGCCCGCGTGTGGGCGGCCCGACAGGAGAAGAGCCTCTCCCGCGCGGTCGGCGAGCTGCTTCGCCAGCGGATGCAGGAAGAGGAGGGATACGGCCGCGCCATGAAGCGCTTCCTCTCCCGTCCGGCGGCGCGCTTGCGGAAGGGCAAGTCCCGCTATCCCACCCGCGAGGAGTTGCATGACCGCGCCGGTCTTCGTTGGCGCGAACGTCCTGGTTTACGCGCGGGACGCCGGCCACGAGGGCAAGCACGCGCAGGCCAACGCCTGGCTTGCCTTCCTGTGGGAGTCGCGACGAGGCCGCCTCAGCTTCCAGGTGCTGCACGAGTACTACGTCACGGTCACGTCCAAGCTGAAGCCCGGCATGAGCCGGGAAGCGGCCCGACATGATATCCGCGACCTGCTGAGCTGGCGCCCGGTTCCCCTCGAGGGGGCGTTGCTCGCGGGGGCCTGGCTCGTGCAGGATCGTCACCGCATATCGTTCTGGGACGCCCTCGTGGTGTCAGCCGCCCACGTCTCGTCCTGCCGCTACCTGCTGACGGAAGACCTGCAGGACGGCCAGCGCTTCGGGCCGGTCGAGGTCATGAGCCCGTTCCGACACGGTCCGGAAGCCGTGGGCTAGCTCAGATACTGCCGGCACCGTTCGGCATCCCCGGTCGTCCCTGACGGAATCCCGAAGAAGGCGTCAGTGCGCCAGCTTGCGGTACTTGATGCGATGGGGCTGCTCGGCCTCCGGCCCCAGGCGGCGCTTGCGGTCGGCCTCGTAATCCTGGTAGTTCCCCTCGAACCAGACCACCCGGCTGTCGCCTTCGAAGGCCAGCATGTGGGTGGCGATGCGGTCGAGGAACCAGCGGTCGTGGCTGATCACCACCGCGCATCCCGCGAAGCCGAGGAGGGCCTCCTCGAGCGCGCGCAGGGTGTCCACGTCCAGGTCGTTCGTGGGCTCGTCGAGGAGGAGCAGGTTCCCGCCGCTCTTGAGCAGGGTGGCGAGGTGCAGGCGGTTGCGCTCGCCCCCCGAGAGGTCCTTCACCTTCTTCTGCTGGTCGGGGCCGCGGAAGCCGAAGGAGGCGGCGTAGGCGCGCGAGTTCACCTCCCGCTTGCCGACCATCACGAGGTCCTTGCCTCCGTCCGAGATCTCCTCCCAGACGGAGCGCTCCCCCACCAGCGCGTCCCGGCTCTGGTCCACGTAGGAGAGGGCGACCGTCTCCCCGATCTTCAGCTCGCCCGCGTCGGGCTTTTCCTGGCCCACGATCATGCGGAAGAGGGTGGTCTTGCCGGCTCCGTTGGCTCCGATCACGCCCACGAGTCCGCCCCGGGGCAGGATGAAGCTCACGTCCTCCATGAGGAGGTTGTCGCCGTAGCCCTTGCCGAGCCCCTTGGCCTCGATCACGAGGTCGCCCAGGCGGGGGCCGGGAGGAATCGCGATCTCGGCCTGCTTCTCGCGGCCAGTGGCGGCCTGCTGCTCCGCCAGCAGCTCCTCGTAGTGAACGAGGCGGGCCTTGCCCTTGGCCTGGCGCGCGCGGGGCGCCATGCGCACCCACTCCAGCTCGCGCTCCAGCGTCTTCTGGCGGGCGGATTCTTCCTTCTCCTCCTGGGCCAGGCGCGTCCTCTTCTGCTCCAGCCAGGACGAGTAGTTGCCCTTCCAGGGGATCCCCGAGCCCCGGTCCAGCTCCAGGATCCAGCCCGCCACGTTGTCGAGGAAATAGCGGTCGTGGGTGATGGCCACCACGCAGCCCTTGTACTCTTGCAGGAAGCGCTCCAGCCAGGCCACCGACTCCGCGTCGAGGTGGTTCGTGGGCTCGTCCAGGAGCAGCATGTCCGAGGGCTGGAGCAGCAGCCGGCAGAGGGCCACCCGGCGGCGTTCCCCGCCCGAGAGCTTCGTGACGTCGGCCTCGCCCGGGGGCAGGCGCAGGGCGTCCATCGCGATCTCCACCGTACGGTCCAGCTCCCAGGCGTTGGCGGCCTCGATCCGGTCCTGGACCCGGGCCTGCTCGTCCATGACCTTGTCCATCTCGGCCGCGGGCAGGTCCTCCCCGAGCTTCATGGAGAGCTCCTCGAAGCGGTCCAGGAGCTTGCGGATGGGGGCCACCGCCTCCTCGACGTGCTGGAGCACGCTCTTCTTCGGGTCGAGCTGCGGCTCCTGGGGCAGGTGGCCGATGCGGGTCCCCTCGGCGGGGAAGGCCTCACCCGCGAAGTCCTTGTCGAGGCCGGCCATGATCCGGAGGAGCGTGCTCTTCCCGGCCCCGTTGGGCCCGAGGATCCCGATCTTGGCGTCGGGGTAGAACGAGAGCCAGATCCCCTTGAGGATCTCCTTGCCCTGCGGCGTGACCTTCCGCAGGTCCTTCATGGTGAAGATGAACTGAGGGGGCATAGCCGGCGATTGTCGCACGAGTCGCTCCGCGCGTCCGGAGGACCCCGCGTCCGGGCCTCAGATCTTGCGGAGCCGCACCTCCTCGACCGAATGGTCGCTCCCCTTGCGGAGCACGAGGCGCGCCCGCTCGCGGGTGGGGAGGATGTTCTCGCGCAGGTTCACCTCGTTGATCTCCCGCCAGAGCCCGCTCGCCACCTCCTCGGCCTCCGCGTCCTTTAGGCGCGCGTAACGATGGAAGTACGACGCCGGGGCCTGGAAGGCCGTGTTCCGCAGGGTGAAGAAGCGCTCGAGGTACCAGCGGCGGACGTGCTCGGCCTCGGCGTCCACGTAGAGGCTGAAGTCGAAGAAGTCGGAGACGAAGGCGGGTTGGGGCCGGCCGCGGGGCCCGCTTCCGCTCTGCAGCACGTTCAGCCCCTCGAGGATCACGATGTCCGGCTGGCGCACCACGACCTCCTCTCCCGGAACGATGTCGTAGGTGAGGTGCGAGTAGACCGGGCTGCTCACGTCCGCCCGCCCGGCCTTGAGGTCCGAGACGAAACGGAGCAGGCGCCGCACGTCGTAGCTCTCGGGGAACCCCTTGCGCCGCATCAGGCCGCGCTCCTCGAGGACCCGGTTCGGGAGCAGGAAGCCGTCGGTGGTCACGAGGTCCACCGCGGGGTGGGCGGGCCAGCGGGCCAGCAGGGCCTGGATGATGCGGGCGGTGGTGCTCTTCCCCACCGCCACGCTGCCCGCGATGCCGATCACGTACGGCACGCGCGCGGTGGAATGGCCGAGGAAGCGGGCGGTGGCCTGGTACAGGGCTTGGGAGGCCGTGACGTAGAGGTCGAGGAGACGGGAGAGCGGAAGGTAGACCTCCTCGACCTCCCGCAGCGAGACGCGCTCGTTCAGGCCCCGCAGCTCGCCGAGGTCCTCTTCGGTGAGGGTGAGCGGGGTGTCCTCGCGCAGCCGGCTCCACTCCTGGCGGGAGAAGTGGAGGTAGGGGTCGGGGGCGGGCATGAGGGTCCTAGTCTACTCGTCGTTGCGCCGGCCCCTCGTCTGCGCTAGAGTGGTGGCGGTGCCGCGCCCTGCTCTTCGCCGTCGATTTACGTCCCCCCCGACCCCGTCCGGGCGTCGGGAGGGCTTGCGCTGAGCGCCTCCTTCTCCCTGAGTCGACGTCGCCCTCGCTGACCCCTGCCCCTCACAGGGCAGGCCCGGACCTTTCGGGGGGATCCGCCGCGCGCCGGCACCGCGCCGGCGTTTCCTGGAGCCTGTCCGCTTCTCTCTGCGAGGGATGTCATGTCACGTGCCCTGTCACGAACCGTACTCGATCCGCCGGCGCTCGCGCGCGCCCTGGCCTTGCGGGACCTGACCGACCCGGCCCAGGGCCCGCACGCCATGCAGGAGCTGCTCTCCGACGTCCAGCGCGCGCTCACCGCCGCCTGGGGCTGCCTCGCGCGGACGAGCCGCGCCCGCCCGGTCGTGTCCGTGGAGGACAACTACGACCGGCTCCTCTACCCGCCCGACGGAGCCGCCCGCGACGCGCGCCATACCCGCTACGTCACCGAAACCATGCTGTTGCGGACCCACACCTCGGCCCTGATCCCGGGGGCGCTCCGGGAGCTGGCGCAAGCCCCACCCCCGGACGTCCTGCTGGTCTGCCCCGGCCTCGTCTACCGCCGCGACGCCATCGACCGGCTCCACACCGGCGAGCCGCACCAGGTGGACCTGTGGAGGGTCCGCGCGGGCATGCCGCTTCTCCGGCGCGATCTGCACGAGATGATCCGGCGGGTGGCAGCGGCCGCCCTGCCCGGCAAGGAAGTGCGATGGGGGCCGGCCGCCCACCCCTACACGCTCGATGGTCTCCAGATCGACGTGGCCACGGACGCGGGCTGGGTCGAGATCGGCGAGTGCGGCCTCGCGCATCCCGCGATCCTCAAGCGAGCCGGAATGGACATCTCTCGCCGTTCGGGACTCGCCATGGGGCTGGGCCTCGATCGGATCCTGATGCTCCGCAAGGGCCTGCCCGACATCCGGCTCTTGCGGTCGGAGGACCCGCGCGTGGCCGTCCAGATGCTCGACCTGCGGCCCTATCGGCCGGTGTCGTCGCGGCCCGCGGTCCGCCGAGACCTGTCGATCGCCGTTCCCGCGGCGGATACCCTCGAGGACCTGGGGGACCGCGTCCGGACGGCGCTCGGCAGGGAGGCGGACGCGGTGGAGGAGGTCACGGTCCTGGCCGAGAGCCCCCTCTCCTCGCTCTCCCCCGCCGCGCGGGAACGTCTGGGGATTGTCCCTGGACAGAAGAACGTGCTCGTCCGGGTGGTGCTGCGCGCACTCGACCGCACGCTGACCCATCGCGAGGCCAACCTCCTGCGAGACCGGATCTACGAGGCGCTGCATCGGGGAGGCGCCGGCCAGTGGGCGGCGCCGCACCCCGGAAACCAGGACGGGGAACCCGCGCGTGCGCCCGAGCGTAATCCCTTGTGAAAGAGAGCGAACCTCCGCGAAAGGGGAAACGAGCATGGAAGCCCTGGTCTTGCTGGCGCTCCTGGGCGTGTTGATCGTGGTCCCGTTGTTGATCCTGAAGGTGCTTCTTCAGGTCGTGTTCGGTCTCGTCCTGCTACCGTTCAAGCTCCTGGGAGGCGTGTTCCGGCTGGCCCTCCTCCTCGTGGCCGGTGCCTTCAAGCTGCTCTTCTCCGGGGCCCTGGCCGTCGTCGCGGTCCTTCTCGGGCTGGCCGCCCTCATCCTGTTGCCGCTGCTGCCTTTCCTGGTCCTGGGCGGCCTCATCTGGCTGGCCGTCCGGGCTTCCCGGCCGGTGGTTCGCGTCGCCTGATCGTTCATCGACCCCCCACCCTGTCCCTCCCCACGTAGGGGGAGGGGAACGCCGTTTCCCGGGTAGGCTCCGCCATTCGTTCATCGACCCCCCACCCTAGCGCCGCTAACTATTACGAAAGTCTGACATTGTCCGGCGGGGGTCTGCTGCTAGCCTGACTGTGCGCCTCCCGCGAGGGGGCGCGGAGGAGGGCCCTTGACCCTGAGCTGGAACGGCAAGCGCTTCGATTGGGTGAACGTCGTGTACTTCGCGTGGATCCACGCGATGGCGCTGCTCGCCCCCTGGACGTTCACCTGGACGGGCTTCGGCGCGCTTCTTCTTCTCTGGTGGCTCTCCGGCTCCCTCGGGATCGGCGTGACCTACCACCGCTACCTCACCCACCGAGGGTACAAGATGCCGAAGCCCCTCGAGTACCTCGGCACGGTCTGCGGAATGCTGGCGAGCGAGGGCGGGGCCATCACCTGGGTGGCCATGCACCGGCTCCACCACGCGCAGTCGGATCGGCCCGGCAAGGACCTGCACACGCCGAAGGACGGCTTCTGGTGGAGCCACATCGGCTGGATCCTCTGCGACCTGAAAATGGACCGACGGCAGATGGAGTCCCGCTACGCGCCGGAGCTGGTGGCCGACCCCGTGCACCGGGTGCTGAACCGTGCCCACGTGTTCCCGAACATCCTGGTCGGCCTCGCCCTCTACGCCTGGGGCGGCTGGCCGCTCGCGATCTGGGGCGTGTTCCTGCGCCTGGTGCTCGTGCTCCACACCACCTGGTTCGTCAACTCCGCCACCCACACCTGGGGCTACCGCACCTACGAGACGCCCGAGGGCTCGCGCAACCTCTGGTGGGTGGGCCTCCTCGCCTGGGGCGAGGGCTGGCACAACAACC
>WNGL01007197.1_pt1 | contig 16095 bp, 14 predicted proteins | sample 5400591 | NCBI WGS metagenome assembly WNGL01 (sample SAMN13153377, study PRJNA577476) | soil metagenome | isolation source: 80 cm soil or saprolite under Garry oak tree replicate 1 | place: USA:California | collected 2016-06-15
TTGTCATAGCCTCCATCCTCCATGAACTCCAGGTATTCCCCATTGGTGACCAGGCGTGAGGCCAGTTGGAACGACTGCACGAACTGCCGGTGCCGGGGTCCCTCATTGTCAAAGGCAAACCCTTCTCCCTCATGCCCGAGCCAATAGACTCCTTCCGGAAATGACACCCATTCCACTGCCGGGATGCTGGCAGTACTGGTGGGGACTCGCTCGACATAGGCCGGGTAGAGTGGGTTGCAGGAGAAGACGTGCTTGATGTCGGTGACCATCAGCTCTTGGTGCTGTTGCTCATGATGCAGGCCAAGGGTCATGATGGGCGCTAACGCTGTCAGCTGCCCCTCATCGAGCTGCTCGACGAGGTCAAGGACATGCTCATCGACATAGCGGCGGTAGGTATAGGTCTCCTTCACGGTCGGGCGAGAGATCAACCCGCGTCTCGGCCGGCAGTGCCGTTGTCCTAGCGTGTTGTAATACGAGTTGAAGAGATAGGCGTATTGCGGATGAAGGGACTGGTACGCGGGCCTCGCGGGGAAGAGGAGAAAGGTCTCCCAAAACCAGGTCACGTGGGCAATATGCCATTTGGTCGGACTCACGTCTGCCATGGATTGAATGACATAATCTTCAGTGGCAAGTGGTTCGCACAAGTGCTCAGTGAAGCGGCGAACGCTCTGGTACTGCTCTACAAAATACTCTTTGGAAGCGGACTGGGTGCTGAGTGCACTTTCCTGGATGGACTTTGCCATGATAGGGTCTCTTTCTAATGAATAAACTGAATTGCACGAAATCGCTTTTCCAGGCTCTGCTGATTGGACAGCTCCTTCGCGGTGTCAGGAAAACCGCCTGTCTCTCCTCGAGCGTCGGACCACGGAGTGCTGGGCACCGCTTGCCGTTCGTCGTCCACGTAGATGGCATCCACCCGCTCGTTGAAAAAGCAAAGCCGGCTGCTGATCGGCGAACAGGCGGGCAGCGGGTCGCGGTAGCTCCACACGATGTCTTTGAACACCCGCTCACCGATCTGCGCAGACCAATACGACGCCTGGCCCTTATAGGGACACCTGGTGGCGGTCTCGGTCGGCTCTAAGAGGTCCATGCGGATGTCCTGCTCCGGCAGGTAATAGCGGGTCGGCAGACCAGTTTCGAGCAATAGCCGGGGACGCCGACTGTCTGCGATCGTCACGCCCGCGAGCACGACCCGCACATGGCGGGAACTGGGCAGAATATCCACGCGCTTATAGGGATCGCGCGCGTGCGCGAAGACCTGCTCATCCTCTTCGTACCAGGCGTCCATCAGGTGCCAGTAGAAGGCCAGGTAGCCTTTGATCGGTGGCCCGTCGGGCAAGGGACGCGCATAGCTCCAGGCCGCATCTTCGGCCACGCGGGAGCCTGTGCGAATCGTCCAGTACGACGCTTCCCCTTTCAAGGGAGAGTGGCTGCGGCGGTCAGTCGCCTCCATCACATCCATGCGCACGTCTTCCAGCGGAAAGTAGAAGACCGGCAACCGCCCAAATTCATGCAACAGCATGACATGGGTGCTCTCGGCAACGGTGATGCCACCGAAGACCACACGCACGCGCCGGCGGCTGTCTTCCCAGCGAAAGCGCAACCCCTGGCTGAATGAGGGCGAGGCCAAAGGACCAAGAAACACATCTTCAAAAACTGGATTCATCCTGTCCTCCTCTCTGCAGCTTGCGGCGAGCAAACGTGCTCACCTATGATACCACACACTCCTGCAACACGTCCTCCTGCGTGCATGTGTGGGCAGAGTCGCTTGCTTGTCTCCTCCGTGACTGAGGAACGGGCCCGCGCTGTCCGAGCAAAGAGGGAGGAGGGCTCACCCATCCACAACCAACGACCTTGGTGCATCACCCCACTGTCTTCCCGTTCCTTCCTCTTTGTGCCTCAGCCTGCCATGCCTCTGAGGCTTCGGATCACCAATCTTTCGTCTAGGGATTGAACTCGGTGAGCGTCTGTTGGACGCTCGTGGTGTCGTTGACGAAATTCCCCACGGCCCAGGCCTGGCCGGAGCTCGGGTCTGCCGCCGCCGCGTCCAAGATATTTTGGAGCGAGCTGGGGTTGGGACTGGTGACGATACTCCAACTGCTGCCGTTCCACTGCTCAATGAGCGTCTGCTCGCCTGTGCTTGAGATCACAAATCCCACCGCCCAGATGTCGGTGGCGGAGACGATGGCGACTCCTCTCAGGAGGTTGTTCCCCGTGAGGTTCGGACTGGGCACGACGCTCCACTGCATCCCGTTCCACTGTTCGATCAGCGTCTGAGTAGAGGCCTGTCCCACCGCCCAGATATCGGTAGCGGAGAAGGCCTGGACGGCATTCAGGGTGTTCGACCCCGTGGGGTTCGCACTGGTCACGACGCTCCACTTCCTCCCGTTCCAGTGCTCGATCAGCGTATGGGAGGTGGAGGTGCTGTCCTGGAAGTCACCCACGGCCCAGACATCGCTGGAAGAGACGGCGGTGACTCCATTGAGGACGTTGCGGCTGACACCGTTCGGACTGGAAACGACCCTCCACGTGTGGCCGTTCCAGTGCTCGGTGAGCGTACTGGTATTATTGAACTCTCCCACGGCCCAGACATCGCTGGAAGAGACGGCGGTGACTCCAAACAGGAAGTTGCTGCCTGTGCCGCTGTTCGCACTGGTCACGACGCTCCAGTTGGTGCCGTTCCAGTGCAGGGTCAGCGTCCGAGGGATATTCTGGGCATTATCGAACCATCCGACCGCCCAGACATCGTTCGTTGCGATGGCCGTGACTGCCTGGAGGACATTCATGGACACACTGGGGTTAGGGCTGGCGACCACGCTCCAACTGGTGCCATCCCAGTGCTCGATCAGCGTCTGCTTGCTCCCGCTGGCATTGATGAAATCCCCCACGGCCCACACATCGTTGGCCGAGACGCTGGCCACCCCGTTGAGATCGTTGACCGATGGCCCGGGGCTTGGGCTGGGCACGACGCTCCAGGCGGCCTGTGCCTGCGCCACCGCTGGTGCCAGCAGCAGGGCGAGCAGCACCGCTCCGACTATGCACAAAAAGAGATTGACCTTCAAACGCTTCATGATACTCCTCTCAATCTCCTGCTCTCCTAGAGCAGGTCACTTTGCGGCAGGCCGACCAGGGCCATCATCAAGACGCCATGGCCTCCTGCCAGCACGACGATCATGCCGAAGCCCCGACCCGAGGCGTCTAGACATTTCTGAGAGCAGAACTCCTGTTGTACCCGTCGATGCAGGAGGCATCTGCTCCTGTGCTTTGCAGTGCGCTTACTGCCAGCGCTAGAGTTAACAGCCAGCAGGCTTGATCAACATCAGCCAAGAACCCCCTGGCGCCTAGTGCAGGTTCAAAGAACATTTTGTGCAAGATGAGTGGACTCATTCATAGCCGGAGTAGTCACAGACCACTGGGTTAATTGCACAAGTGGTTCCCTGAATCTGCACTAAGTACAATCACGGAACCTCTGCGGGATAAGATCCTCTCATTAAGAGCGCACAATGCCGCGAAAGTTATTTGATTGTACTTAGGGATTGAACTCGGTGAGCGTCTGCGTTGCGCCACTGGCAGCCGTGAACTCCCCCACGGCCCAGGCCTGGCCGGAGCTCTTGTCTGCCGCAGCTGCCTCAAGGAGGTTGGTGGTCGAGCTGGGGTTGGGGCTGGTGACAACGCTCCAACTGGTGCCGTTCCACTGTTCGATGAGGGTCTGCGTGACGTTGTTGGTGGTGTTGAAGAATGCTCCCACGGCCCAGATGTCGGTGGCGGAGATGCTGGCCACCCCGTTGAGTCCGCCCGCCCCGGGGTTCGGGCTGGAGACGATGCTCCAGCTGGTGCCGTTCCAGTGCTCGATCAGCGTCTGCTCGCTACCACTGGTATTGGAGTCGCCCACGGCCCACACATCGGTGGGGGAGACGGCGGCCACCGCCAGGAGTTCGTTGGATGCCCCGCTGACGTTGGGGCTGGAGACGACGCTCCAACTGGTGCCGTTCCAGTGCTCGATCAGCGTCTGCTGGCCGGTGCCATTGTTGAACTGCCCCACGGCCCAGATGTCACTGGTGGAGACGGCGGTGACCCCATTCAGTCCGTTGAGCTGCGTGCCGACGTTGGGGCTGGCCACGACGCTCCAGGTGGTGCCGTTCCAGTGCTCGATGAGGGTTTGTGAAGGACTAAAACCCTGGGGAGCAAAGCTTCCCACGGCCCACACATCGGTGGTGGAGACGGCGGCCACTCCAAAGAGTTCGTTAAACTGCGCGCCGGGGTTGGGGCTGGACACGACGCTCCACTTGTGGCCGTCCCAATGTTGGGTGAGGGTCTGAAAGCTGGTCGTATGGGAATCACCCACAGCCCACACATCGGTGGGGGAGACGGCGGCCACCGCCATGAGTTCGCTATCCTGCGAGGAGACGTTGGGGCTTTTGATGTGGCTCCACTTCTTGCCGTTCCAGTGCAGGGTCAGCGTCTGCTCGAGAGATCCAATATTAGAGAAGTTCCCCACGGCCCAGACATCGTTGGCGGAGATGCTGGCCACCCCAAAGAGTCCGTTGCCCGCCCCGGGATTCGGGCTGGAGACGACGGTCCAGGCGGCAGCTTGCGCCACTGTGGGGGCCAGGAGCAGGGGGATCAGCACCGCTCCGACCACACAGACAAAGAGATGGACCTTCAAACGCTTCATGATACTCCTCACTTTCTCCTGCTCTTTCGAGAGAGCAGCAATAAAAAATACATCGACGTGACGTGTCGCCTCAGGAGCAGGCCAGTTCTCCTCGGCGGAACAGCTAGCGTTCAGGCACTCGACCGAGGCTGGCATCCTGAGACCGTCTCATATCATCCTTCACGTAGTTGGGCAGTGAGCCGTGGCTAACCCACTTGCCATTCTCCCGGCAGTCTTCTACACTCACAACAGAACCTCTTTTGACGTTTCTGGTGTAGGAGGAAGACCAGATGCTCATCGTGAACGACGAACAACGCGCGAGCAGTCTGGGATTGGGAGGCACTCGAAACCATGCCAGTACTGTTCCAAAGCCTTAGCCGCCTACCCACTTATTCTCTCGGATGATGCCAGGCTGGCCGTCTAGCATTTCCCGTTTGGAGGGAGGCAGTTGGAAAAGGACCAGCATTGGCACCCGGCTTTCTGCCTACCCTACTCTAACAGTAGCAGGGCGAGGCCTGTCTCCTCGCGATCATTGCCCTTTTTCATAGCGTTCGTTTTCCTGGTCTTGGTCGTAAATCGCTTGCAGGTACTTTTGTTGTCGCTTGTTCAAATCAGTCCTGGGCATAGCGGACTATAACTCCCGGTACTCTTGCCAGTCCTGCTTGATTTACTGCATGTCCTTCGCATCCTCCGACCAGGTGCGGCGTTCTTTTTCATATTCCTGCTCAGTCATTTCGTGCCAGGTACCGCTCTGCTTGTCAAACAGGCAAATCGTCGCATCGCTGCTTTCATCGGGGGAGAGGTACGCAACATGATTGGTGTAGCCGTCTGGCGTCAACACGGCTTCGATCACCTCGCCGGTCTGCAAGGTGATAGCAACGATCTCTCCATAGCCCAAAGCGCTCCAAGCGTCTGGCAGCGGGCCAACCTTGATTTCGTGATCATGCACCATCACATAGCCGCTGCCATCTTCAGGTGAGATGCCATTCACATTGGCGATCAGGCGCCCGCCGTTTGCCAGGTAAATCGTCGAGGTTACCGAGTCTTTCCAGTTCTGCATTGTGGGTACTCCTTTGCTAAAGCCGGGTGCAGGCTTGCCTGTGATAGATTTTTACAGTGTTCCTAGTCCTGCCTCCATCTCCTGCTCTTTCCAGAGAGCAGGAGCAAAAAATAAACCGACGTTACCTATAGCCTCAGGAGGAGGCGAGTTCCCCTCGGCGGAACAGGCAAAGTTCAGGCCCACGACCGGGGCTAGCATCATCCCCTGCCATGCTTTCGCACTGGGACGCGGCTCCCAGGGGTGCGGGCAGGCAGGGTCGGGCAGAGAACGCCGTAGCCCGGCCCTGTCTGCCCGCTCACGCCTTTGGCGTCGGATCATGAGAGAGCAGAGGCCCTGCTCTGCTCCAGCAGCACCGTTCGTCCGTGCGCCAATGGCTGGCTCGCTCGTCGCTTATCCCCCGGGTCGAGCTGCATCTGCTGCCGCTGCCAGATCGTGCATGAAGGTAAAGAACGCCTTCGATTGGCCGATAAACAGCCCATCGTCGGTCAAGGCCTTGAGCGCGCCCATGGCTGCCCCCTCTGTCTCGGTCGGGCGAATGATCGAACAGACCGGGAACGTGCGGCTGAGGAAGATGGTGGGCTCGGGCATAATCAGGTTGGTGTTAAAGTCCTCCCCGTCAAAAGGTGGGGCATTGAGATTCGGAAACACCAATCCATTGGTGGGATCGGTCAGGGGAGGCGCATTGCCTGCCTTGTCTTGCCAGGTCTGAAAGTGCATGGTCTCGGTGGGGCCGATACTGAGCAAGATGCGCAGCACTTCCGGATCGGTGACTCGCTGAGCCAGCGAGGGGTAGACGCTGGTGCCCCCCTGCTCGATAAACGCGAAGTGGAAGCCCGCAGTGTTGGCGATCGCCTGGATGTGGTCCGGCGGGGACAAGTCCTTATCGGATCTGGGAATGGCCGGAAACTGCCCTTGCAGCAACCCCGGGACGGCTGGGGGGAACGTGTCACCAAAATCGGGGTTCTGCGTGCGGCTGCGGTACTTCGTCCAGTAACTGGTGTCCACGGTCAGCTGCATGAGGTTGGTGAGCCGTTTGATTTTCTGGGCGCCTGTTGCTTTACTGCTCGGCAAGGTGCGAAACTGATCCAGATTGGCAGGCGCGGCGCCCTTGGACACCAGGTAGGCGTTGATGAACGTGAAGTGGGTGAACTCATCCTCGGTATTGTCGTGGATATACTGGGCCATGTCACTATCCAGCACTGCAAGGGCAGCGGTGTAGGCGGCACTCCCGCTCCCGCCTGGGACTTCGCTGTCCTGGACGCCTCCCAGTTCGTTGTATTGTTGCCAGAAATCGGTTTCGAGGGTCTCGAGCGCAGCCAGGAACCGGAGTATGGCCGCGTCTCCCGGTGTGAGCCCGCCACTTTGTGCGAAGGCCGGTACCCCAGTGGCCAATAGCCCGGCGCCGAGGGTTCCTGCTGCTCCTACCGCCAGTCCCTTGCGCAAAAACGACCGGCGGCTGCTAAGATGTTTCGATGGTTGTACGCTGTGTTCCATGAGCTTTCCTTTCTGTGTGTGCTGTGCCATGATCGTTTCCTGATCGTGGCTCTCGTCCATCGAGAGGCACACGGGTCTGGGCCCGTGTGCTCCAACAACAACGGATGCACCTCATCTGTGGAGCATCCACCAGGGGGTCACCAGCAGGACGAGCCAGTGTCGCTCCATCTTGGTCTGAGGGAAGTCGCAGCCACCGCGCATGGCAGTCGCTTCCACCCATACTCGATCCAGAAGCGCATCCACACATGCGCTACAGTCACACCAGTGCTGGTTAGGGTTTGTTCTTTGCCAGATCAGGTGTCGCTACGAACCATTTGCCAAAAAGTCCTTCACCGCTCGTTTGTCCGGCTGCGCTGTCTCCGTTGTAGATGTACAAGGGATGGTCATTATAGATGACCTGATTGCCATTGGCATTCTTATACACCTCTACTTCCCCTGGCAGTGCGGTGGAGGCCGTGGGTTTGCCTGTGCCGGTGAAGAGCAGGGGCGGCCATGTCTGGGCACAACTGCCGGTGCAGACCGTCTTTGAGGCCGTATCTGGGGTGAAGTAGTAGAGGGTCAGTCCTTGCGCGTTGGTCAAGATCGTGGTGGTTTTCCCGCTCACCGTGGCTTGCGCGGTCTGCACGGTGAAAGCACTGGCCGTAGTGGGTGTGGGAGTGGGAGCCGTCGTCGGGGCGGTCGTGGGGGTGCTCGCAGTTGACCCGGTACTGGTCGTGCTACCGCACGCACTGACTCCCATCACCAGTACGAGACCGCTGACCACGAAGAAAGCACGGAGTGGAAATATCCTCATGAGCGTCCTCCTGCGTAAGCAAGGTGCTCGCCTGGTGAGTCCCACCCCATACGTGTGCGACGAAGTGGTGCTCACCCCCTCTGTATCAGTTACGTAACTCACTCGTCATCGTGCAGATTTGCCCCTCTTCAGGTAATACGTCAGGAGGTTACACGAGCAAGTTCACAGGCACAGGGTGTATGAAAGACTCTGTGAAGCCATTTTGACATGAACGCCTCCTTTTCATGCGGAGCTAGTCGGGCGTACTGCTGCACTTCAGACGGAGCGCTCGCAGTGGACCCGGTACTGCTCGTGTTGCTGCACGCACTGACTGCCAGCACCAGCGCCAGACCGCTGAGGACGAAGAAAGCCTGTTTCGGACATGCTCGCTTGAGTACCCCCAGCATACGCCATGTGCTCGCCCTTGTGTCCCACCCCAGGTGTGTGCGCTCAGGTGGTGCTCACCACCTCCTCATAGGACGACGTAGCTCACGAGCCATGAGAGGTATCCCACCCCTCTACGGGTAATACGTCAGGAGGTTACACCAGCAAGTCCACGGGCACCTGAGTGGAGCGCTCAGGACCATCCCGATCCCCTGGACCGACACGTCTGAGACCCTGGTCATGGCAAAGGACCCAGCTTAGACGCCGTACGTTCCTGCCGCTTGATCGCCAACCCTTTTCAGTGCTTGTGTGTACTGGGTATACCATCGCATTGAAGAGGGTCGAAATTCAATACGGTCTCATAGACCCACAGACGAAATGTACCACGCTCCACTCCCATACCACCGCTTCTTGGTAAACAAGGGCGTTAGCGTTCCCGGCAGTGAGCAATGCAAGCGGGATGATCCTTCCTGATGAAGGCGACTTCCCTGCTCTCTTGTGTGTTTCTCCTGTTCTTGCGAGCGGAGAATGTTCCTTCGCTCGAACCTCGTGGGCAGTGCTTTCAGAGCTGACCGAGTTCGTCGTTGGGTGGCTCCTCACAAGCAGGGGAGCGTGACGAGAAAGCGACTGCCCTGACCCAATGCGCTTTCGACCTCGATCTTCCCCCCGTGCTGCTCTGCGATGCGGTGGGCAATGGCCAGGCCCAGGCCCGCGCCAGGTTGGGAGCGCGCATTTTCCCCCCGGTAGAAGCGCTCGAAAATGCTGGGGAGGTCGCCCGGCGGGCGTATATTTGCAGGCGTTGTCCAGCAGGATCAGAAACAGCTGCCTGAGGTAGTCGGGATTGCCTCAGACCAGCACCCCCTCCAGACCTTCCAGCTCACGGCATTCCAGCGCGGGTTCACGCTCCGTGGCATGCCGCAGGCTGCAGAGGTCGGTGAGGAGATCTCGCAGCAGGACCGGTTCGTAGGCCGCGGTGACCTGGGCATCCGAGCGGACCAGGATAAGCAATTGGGTGACCATGCGCGCCATACGGTCGGCTTCTGCGCGCACGCGCTGCAGGGAACTGGCCTGGAACTCCGGGTCGGTGGCTCCGACCTTCCTGATCAGATCGAGGGAGGAGAGCATGACCGTCAGGGGCGTGCGCAGTTCATGCGACACGTCGAGCAGAAACTGCTGCTGCAGGTCGTTGACCTTCCGCACCTCTTGATAGGCCCCCTCCAGCGCCTGCAGCATGCCGTTGATCGTCTGCGTCAGGCGGCCGATTTCATCGGCGCGTGGGCGGGGAGCGAGCCGGCGGGAGTGATCTTTGGTGGCTGCAATCTCGGCGGCGACGGTCGCGAGCTGCTCCAGGGGACGCATCGCCTGGCGCGCCAGCAGCCAGATCGCCAGCGCCGCCAGCCCTAAGGCCACGGCAACCCTGGATAGAGCAGGTACAGCAGTTGATTGAGCGCCAGATAGATAGCCTGGGGGGAATGGGCCACGATGATATAGCCCCGCACCTGATGGTTGATCCTGATGGGTTGGCCGTACACGAAGAGTAGCGTCTTCTCGACTTGCACCTCCTGCACCTGGTTCGCGGCGATGGCCGCAGGCAGCAGGGGCAGCTTCCACTTCCCGAGATTGCCCGACCGGGCCAGGATGGTGCCTCGCTGATCCTGCATCTGCAGGAAGGTATCGGGCGAGGTGAAGACATCGAGTTCCGGCACGCAGAGCGTCGTGCTTGCCGGACACGGGTGGATGGCGGTCTGCAGAATCGCGGCCTGATGGCGCACATCCTGGTCAATTGCCGCCACCAGCTTCCGCTTGGTAAGCTGGTAGATCGTCACACTAAAGGCGGCCAGCAGCAGCAGCACGATGAGCAGGAACCAGAAGGTCAAGCGGGTGCGAATGTACATCAGCTTATTCCCTCAACGCATAGCCGTAGCCCCGGATCGTCTGGAGCAGGCGCGTCCCGCCGTGCGCCTCGAGCTTCTGGCGCAGATGCCCAATGTAGACCTCAAGCACGTGGGAGTCGATCTCGCTGCTCTAGCCCCAGATGCGCTCCAGGATCTGCTCGCGACCCAGGACCTGGCGGGGGTGACGCAGAAAGAGCACGAGGAGATTGTACTCCTGGGTGGTCAATTCGATCGGATGCCCCGCCCGTTGGACTTCCCTGGTCGCCTGATCGAGTTCCAGGTCGGCGTAGACCAGCGGTTCCCCTCCGGCCTTGTGACGGCGCAGCACCGCCCGCATGCGCGCCACCAGCTCATCGAAGGCGAAGGGCTTGGGCACGTAGTCATCCGCTCCCAGGTTCAGCGCGCTCACCTTATCGGTGACCTCGTCGCGCGCGGTGAGCATGATGATAGCCATCTCCTCCTGGAGCCGCAGGCGGCGGCACACCTCGAAGCCATCGAGGCCCGGCATGGCGAGATCCAGCAGGACGAGGTGCGGCTGATACTGTTTGGCGGCGGCCAGACCGGTCTGGCCATCCACGGCGGTATACACCTCGAACCCCTCAAACGAGAGCCCTTTCTGCAGGAGGGGGAGAATCTGCAGATCATCGTCGATCACCAGGACACGGGTTGTCACACTCGCACCTTCGTTGTTTATGCTGTGTCTGACCAGCAATGCCTTGACCAGCGCCTCACCTCCTCACCGAGGAGCGTCGGCGCTACCGCTCTATCGTATCACATGGCCAGGTCCTGGGGTCGGTTCCGCCTCTGGGACGGAAGGCCACCTGACCGTGAGCACAGCTCGCTGCCAAGGCTTTCCAGTGATGCGGGAGGCCACCAGGCCAGAGGAGGTAGTTGCCCTCGTGCGCAAGGAAATGGGCTTCCTGGGGAAAGCTGATCTGCATGCGTCCCTTGAGCAGGATGCAGAGCGTGGTCGCCCACCCGCTTGTGCCCCACGAGGATCGTTCTTCTCCAGCCGAGCAGACGCCCCACTTGACTACGACCAGGCGAGTGGCACGCAAACCGCAGGTGTTCGCCGGGAAGTGACCAATGAACCAGCCGCGATGGGAGGCTCCGTCCACTGAGGCATTCCCGGTAAGCACCGCAAGGCACCTTGCACCACAGGTGCCTCGCTAATCCACCTCACCTTTCGTGTGATCGTTCTCCCTGTTCATGGAACGAGGCTCCGTTTCATCAGTTACGGCCTAAGGGGTCTGCCGGAAGGATGGTCTTGTGTCGCCACATTGCACCCGGCAGACCCTCCCTTGTGCGTCGGAGCGGCTTGCGAAAGCGGATGGGAGGACACACGACTGCACGGCAGGTGATGTGCCTCCACCCAGGACACTCCGCTCCGGCTAGGGATTGAACTCGGTGAGCGTCTCCAGGACCTTGTTGGTGGTGTTGAAGAATGCTCCCACGGCCCAAGCCTGGCCCGAGCTCGGGTCCGCCGCCGCGTCCAGGATGTTTTCGCTCGCGCTGGGGTTAGGGCCGGTGACAACACTCCACGCGGTGCCGTTCCGCTGCTCGACCACCGTCGTCGTGGCACCGGTATTGGGATCCACGAACTCCCCCACCACCCAGACATCGTTAGCGGAGACGCTGGCTGCCCCTTTGAGATCGTTGACCGGCCCGGGGCTGGCGACGACGCTCCAGGCGGCCTGCGCCTCCGCCACCGCAGGCGCCAGCAGCAGGGCGAGCAGCACCGCTCAGACCACACCTACAAAGAGATGGTCCTTCAAACGATTCATGCTACTCCTCACTCTCTCCTGCTCTTTGGAAGAGCAGCTTACTGTGCGGCAGGCCGCAACAGGCCGTCATGGCGGCGCCATTCCCCCCTACCAGCGCGACGATCAGGCCCTTGCAACGATCCGCTGCGCTTCCAGCCAGTGGATCGCTGAGGGTACTTAGACATGCAGGAGCGCAGAACTGCTCGTGTGCTTGTAGCTGCAAGGGGAATCTGCTCCCTGGCTTTGCAGTGAGCTTGCTGTCAATGCCCACCTCCCCGGGACACGGGCTTTCATTGTGCTGCCTTCAAGGTGAACAATCCCCTGTACATTACATACATTGCTCGGTTACACCAACGTGGACGAGGGTCGGAATGCATGCCTTCCTCCAGGGAATCCCTGTCTTTTTGCGCAGCATTGCAGCTCTCGTGAATCACCAACCAGTGAAGGATATACCGATGCGCTACTTCATTTTAAGCGTCAAATTCCACGGGCCAGGTATGCTCCCAGCCAGAGCCGCCACTGGACGACCCGCCCCTTATGCGGTCAGCGCGGCCAGGTCAGGCGTGCAGACGAACCACTTGCCGAAGGGCCCCTCACCGGTGGTCTGGCCAGCAGCGGTATCTCCTGAGTAGGTATAGAGCAAATGACCATTGTACTGCACCTGATTGCCATTCGCGTCAGTGAGCACTTTCAGCATGCCAGGGAGGGAAGCATCACCTAGAGAGGTCCCAGAACCGGTAGAGAGCAACGGTGGCCAAACCTTGGCGCACCCGCCGGTGCAGGCGGCCTTCGCCGCCGTATCAGGAGTGAAGTAGTACAGCGTCAGGCCCCGTGGAGTGGCGAGAATCGTCACCACTTTGCCTTTCACCATGGCTGTGGCTAGCCTGACCGCGAATGAAGCCAGGTCGGGGGTGGCGACGTACCATTTGCCGAACAAACCTTCCCCCTTGGTCTGGCCGGCAGCGGGGTCCCCTGAGTAGGTGTAGAGCAGGTACCCACTGTACTCCACCTGGGTGCCATTGGCATCGCCCAAGGTACTCAGTGTGCCAGAGAGGGATGTTGAGCTGGTAGGTGCGCCTGAGCCGGTGAAGAGCAGCGGGGGCCAGGCCTTGGCGCAAGCGCTGGTGCAGGCGGCCTTCGCCGCCGTATCGGGGGCGAAATAGTACAGGGTCCTTCCTTGAGTGTCGGTTAAAATCGTCAAGGCTTTCCCGTTCACCGTGACCTTCGCTGTCCGCACAGTGGAAGTACTGGCAGTGGTCGGCGTAGCAGCGGGAGTGCTCGAAGTAGATCCGGTACTCGTGCTGCTCCCGCATGCGCTGACGACCACGAGCAGAACAAGTCCGCTGACCGCGAAGAATGAACGTTTCGGAATTTCCATCTTGAATGTCCTCCTCCGGAAGAAAGAAATAGGGCCATCTGATGAGTGGCACACCGGTCGGCTGGCGGACGCGACGGTCTCTGGCTCGGTCGGGTGTTCCCGTTCCGTGGTGAGACGAAGCCTCTTCAGAAGACCTTCTTCAGTACCGGATGAACACCAGCACGATCGCAGAACGCGAGTCCAGTAAGCCGCCCCTGGATCCTATTCTCAAGATAGTCGATCTTCCTCAACAGAAGCTCAATTTCAGGTAACAATTTGGTAAATGCGATGGAGCGCGGCCCTCCCCTGTGGACCGCGACACCACTGTTCTGACATCAAGCGGAGCGTTGTAAATTTCTTCTGGGGCCTCATAGGCCATACAGTATCTTGTTTTGCAGGAGAGTGAAGAGAGCAATGATGACTTTGACACCACTCAGACCGGCCTTGTCGGTTCAGTCTGTCTGTGTCTCCAGGCATGAGCCGTCTGGCTGACCACATAGAGAGCGGTCGCGCTTCCCGAGGCTTCCCCCTTTTCAAAATCCCCTTCGGCCTGCCCCATCTGGTTCGTCACATGGGCAAAACAGATGATCTGAAACTGCCTGGCCTGTGCCAGCGCGTAGAGGGCGGCGGCCTCCATTTCCACCGCCAGGATGCCTTTTGCGCGACACCGCCCGATCATCGCTTCCGTCTCCCGAAACGGCGCATCGGTCGTCCAACTGGCACCAACGTGCAGGGGAAGCCGCCCCTGGTCCCAAGTTGCGCAGACCCTCTTCCCCAGGGCGGGATGCAGGTGGCTGTACGGTGAGGGCGGCACATAATGGCAGCTTGTCCCCTCGTCGCGCAGGGCTTTGTCAATGAGGATCACGTAGGGAGGCTGGCCCAACGGGAGAATCTGGCCCGCGGAGGTGATGCTGATCAGCAGTCGGCAGCCTGAAGCGAACAGTTCCTCGGCCACCAGCACCGCAAAAGGAGCGCCCACCACCCGGCCAATAATGCCGTAGGACATGTCCTCATGCGCGAACGTATCCAGGCGCGTATGGTAACAGGCCCAGGTGTGGTGCGGCGAGAGACGGTCGGAGGCCCGCAGGTGATCGACGAGGTCGCCGTCGGGATCAAGCACGCAGACATCCGGAACCGTCCCAGGAGGCAGCCCCTTCTGCCGCCGCGCCTCGCGCAGCAGGTTCTGCGGCGTGAACATCGAGGGGGCTTCATAGTCCCTGGGCGCGAAGAGAGGCGCAGCTTCCGGACCGCCGTCGTGATCCATATCGTATCTCCTTTTCCCACCGTGAAGTGTAAGTTATCTCAAGAGTATCCAGAAAGCGCGAAAGAGACGCTCGAGCGTCTCCATGCCATCGTTTGGTTCCTGTGAGGGCAAGACGCCTGAACAATTGCTGGAACCAGAGATAGCCCACAAAAAAGCGCAGCAGCGACAGGCCGATGCCGCTGCGTTCGCTCAACGTGATTGGAGGAGCCATATCTCCCTCCCCCGCGGCGGTGGCTACCCCCCTTTGCGGCTTGGGCGCAGGCGACGAAATACTCATAACATCAGTGCTCCCATCTAGAATGTGGTATCAATAGATATCGCTTATAACACGAACAAGCGTGAACTTCTTTGCGCCTCTCATGGCTGAGCATCCACACAAGCTGTCACCAGCCGCGAGGTCATCTCCCATTTCAGCTTTCAGAGGAGAATGCTCGCTGGTACTCCACCCGGAATCTCCTCGTTGGTGGCTCTTCCTGGTCGAAGTAGTCTTCTAACTGCACTTGCTGGAGCCCGGCGCCTTTGAATACCTCCAGCTCTTTCGTTGTCAAAGGCCAGGGCAAGGTCCCAGGGGGTTCTTGGGGAGAACGCCCACGGCAGATCACGAGCAGCGTGCCTTCTTTCGCGAGCAAGCCCGCGATACAAGTGATGGCTTTGCTGCGCACATCAGCAGGCAAGACCTGTAGCGTGTAGGCTTCCAGGACGAAGTCGAAGCCTCCTTGCCAGGCTAAGAGAGGATCAAACACATCCGCCACCACATACTCTACTGGTGAATGAGGAAAGCGCTGCCGGCACCAGGCAATGGCCGTCGGAGCAATATCACAGGCGACCACCTCAAAGTCTCGCTGCGCCAGCTCCTCGGCATCATCACCCAGCCCACACCCTACCACGAGAGCCCGCCGGCCTGTGCCCTCAACATTTTGGCGATCCAGCCACCCGACGAGGTTGGGATTGACTTCCATGTCAGCCCAGTGGATGGCCTGCTCATTTCCCTGAGCTTGTGAGTACAGTTTTTCAAACCAGCCCGTGGCATCTCCCCACTGCGCAAACTCCTGGGCGAGTTGTCGTGCCCTTGCTCGTGCTTGCTCTTTCATCCTTTCAGCGTGCGCGACTCTGCGCGCGTTCTGGTGATGAACGGTACTACTCCCTTCCTTCGCAAAAGGTTACAGTCGTTTCCGGCGAGCAGAGAGTTTCGTCGTGTTCCCTCATGAGAGGGTATGGAGCGTGGAACGAAGGGATTCCCGGCGTGCGGGCAGCGTTTCAGCCATCACCGCCTGCGCCAGGACACCGGAGAGCGCCGTCAATCCGGCAATCACGCCAATAGCCCAGGATACGCCAAACAGGTCTGCCAGCACTCCGGCCAATAGCGCACCGATAGCGTATCCACTATCGCGCCAGAGGCGGTAGACGCCCACTGCCGAGGCACGCCAGTCCGGGTGGGCGACATCGGCGACC
>WNGL01004834.1_pt1 | contig 16093 bp, 13 predicted proteins | sample 5400591 | NCBI WGS metagenome assembly WNGL01 (sample SAMN13153377, study PRJNA577476) | soil metagenome | isolation source: 80 cm soil or saprolite under Garry oak tree replicate 1 | place: USA:California | collected 2016-06-15
TGCCATCCGATGCCGGCGCCGCTCACGCTGACCTGCATCAAGTGATGGATGAATCTCCTCTTGTGGGGTGCTTGCGCACCGGCGCGGGAAATGCGACCGTCGCAATTTCGCACTATCGCCGCGGCGAGGTTTTCGGAATCTCGTTCCAGCTCGCCATCGCACCGTCGTCGCTCCATGAGGCGCGACGCAGCCCGATTGTGTATCGCGGAGGCCACATGAACGTCCTGGTCCTGAATTGCGGAAGCTCGTCCGCTAAGTTTGCCGTGATCGACTCGTCGACAGGACACGAGCTCGTGTCCGGGATCGCGCAGCGACTCGCCTCCCCACAGGCGACGCTCGACTTCAAGGTGGAGGGGCGCAGGGAATCGCGCCTGCTGCACGGCGCGGAGCACGAGACGGCGCTCCGCGCGGTGGTCGAGCTCCTCAACGAGGTGGGCGTGGCGCAGACGATCACGGCCGTCGGCCACCGGGTCGTCCACGGCGGCGCGAAGTTCTCGGGCTCGATGCCGATCACGGCGGAGGTGGTTGCCAAGATCGAGGAGTGCATCCCGCTCGGGCCCCTGCACAACCCGGCGAACCTGCTCGGGATCCGGATCTCGCAAGAGCTGTTCCCGACGCTGCCGCAGGTCGCCGTCTTCGACACGGCGTTCCATCAGACGATGCCGCCGCGGGCGTACCTCTATGCCGTCCCGTACGAGTGGTTCGAGAAGCACGAGGTTCGGCGCTACGGTTTCCACGGCACGAGCCACCATTACGTGTCGCAGCAGGCGGTCCGGCAGCTCGGGCTCGACCCTGAAGACCACGCCATCGTGACCGCGCACCTCGGCAACGGGTGCTCGCTGGCGGCGGTTCGAAACGGGCTGAGCGCGGATACCACCATGGGCCTGACGCCGGTGGATGGCGTCGTCATGGGGACGCGGAGCGGCAACATCGATCCGTCGATCATCGCGCACATGAAGAAGGCCCTGAACTGTACGGCCGAGGAGGTGATGGACGCGCTGAACAAGCGCTCCGGCCTCATCGGCATCTCGGGCCTGTCGAACGACATGCGCACGTTGCAGGAGGCTTCGGAGGGCGGCCACGAGCGCGCCACGCTCGCGATCGAGAAGTTCTGCTACTCGGTCGCGAAGGCCGCCGCCGGGATGATCGTATCGCTCGGGCGCGTCGACGCGCTCGTCTTCACCGGCGGCATCGGGGAGAACGCGGTCAAGGTGCGCGCGCAGATCGTCGACCTGCTCGGGTTCGCGGGGTTCGCGCTCGATCCGCACGCCAACGCGCTCCACGGCAAGGCGCTGCGCGGCCGCATCACCAGGAGCACGAGCCCGATGGCGGCCGTCGTCGCGACGAACGAGGAGTACATGATCGCGATGGACGCCGCCGCGATCGTGGCGCAGTCCAGCCCGCCTGCGGTGCCCGAACCCCTCGAGCTGCGCGTCGATCGCGCCGCCAACGCCTGACCCGGGAGCCTACCCGTGCCACAGACCATCGTCGTCGCGCCCGCGGGGCGCCAGGTCGGCCTCACCACCGTGTGCCTCGGTCTCGTCCGCGCGCTCGACCGTCAGGGGGTCCGCGTCGCGTTCGCCAAGCCGATCGCCGCTCGCGGCGAGGACCGCGTCTCCGCGCTGATGAAGCTCGGCGCTCGCGTCTCACCTCCCGAGCCGATGTCGCGAAACGAGGCGGACGACCTGCTCGCCAGCGGCGACGACCAGACGCTGATGGAGCGCGTGGTCGCGCTCTGCGCCCGCGCGGCGGAGGGCGCCGACGTGCTGGTCGTCGCGGGGATGTGGCCGGAGCCGGGCATGGTCCACAGCTCCCGTGTCAACGCCTTGATGGTCAAGGCGCTCGACGCCGAGCTCGTGCTGGTGGGCTCGCCGCGGGGCGAGACGCCGGCGGAGCTCGCGAGCTCCATGGCGATAGCGGCGCGCGGCCTCGGCGCATTCGCCGAGGGTGGCACCGTGAGCTGCGTCCTGAACCGCGTCTTGCGGCACACCTCCACCTTGGGCGGCGAGTCGCGCTCGATCTGGGCCGAGACCGCCGAGGACGAGGAGCTCCCGCCGGACGACCTCCGGGCGTACCGGGCCGCGCTGGAGGGGGAGAAGCTCCGGCCCATCGCGATCGTCCCGTCGCGCGGCGATCTGGCTTCGCCGCGCGTGAAAGACCTCGCCGCTGCGCTCGGGGCCAAGGTGCTCCGCGCCGGCGACTACGACCAGCGTCGCATCCGCCACGTCGCGCTGTGCGCGATGGCCGTGCCGGGGTCGATCAAGGTGTTCCGGCCAGGGGCCCTCGTCATCACCCCCGGCGATCGGAGTGACATCCTGCTCGCCGCGTCGCTCGCCGTGCTGAACGGGATGCCGCTCGCCGGGCTCCTGCTCACCGGCGGTGTGGAGCCGGAGGAGCACGTGCTCGCGATGTGCGAGTCGGCGCTCCGCACCGGGCTGCCCGTGCTGGCGGTCAAGGAGGGGAGCTACGCGGCGGCCAATGCGGTCGCCAACATGAACCTGCAGATCCCGCTGGACGACGCCGTCCGCGTCGAACGCGTCATGACGGCCGTCGCCGACGAGATCGACCCCGGCTGGATCAGGGCCCTCGCCGCGACGACCCGGGTGCCGCGCCTGTCGCCGCCGGCGTTTCGCCACCGCCTGGTGGAGGCCGCGCGCGCGGCGCAGAAGCGGATCGTGCTCCCGGAAGGCTCCGAGCCCCGTACGGTGGTCGCCGCGTCGATCGTCGAGGAGCGCGGCATCGCGCGCTGTGTCCTCCTCGGCAACCCCGACGAGATCCACGACGTCGCGCGCAAGCAAGGCGTGACGCTCCCCGCCTCGATCGAGATCATCGACGCCGCGAGCGTCGCGCCGCGGTACGTCGCGCCGCTCGTCGAGCATCGGAAGAGCAAGGGGATGACGGACAAGCAGGCGGCGCAGGAGCTCACCGACAACATCATGGTCGCCACCATGATGATGGCGCTCGACGAGGTCGACGGCGTCGTCTCCGGCGCGCTCCACACGACCGCACACACCATCCGGCCGGCGCTGCAGCTCATCAAGACGGTGCCCGGTTGCGGCCTCGTCTCCAGCGTGTTCTTCATGTGCCTGCCGGAGCAGGTGCTCGTCTTCGGAGATTGCGCCGTCAACCCGAACCCCACCGCGGAGCAGCTCGCCGACATCGCGATCCAGAGCGCCGACTCCGCCAAGGCGTTCGGGATCGAGCCGCGGGTGGCGATGCTGTCCTACTCCACCGGCTCGAGCGGGACAGGCGAGGACGTCGAGAAGGTGAAGCGCGCCACCGAGCTCGCGAGGGCGCAGCGGCCGGACCTCGCCATCGACGGGCCGCTCCAGTACGACGCGGCCATCATGCCGGACGTCGCGCGGCAGAAAGCTCCGAAGTCGAGCGTCGCCGGCCAGGCGACCGTCTTCATCTTCCCGGACCTCAACACCGGGAACGTCACGTACAAGGCGGTGCAGCGAAGCGCGAACGTCGTGAGCATCGGGCCGATGTTGCAGGGCCTGGCGAGGCCGGTCAACGACCTCAGCCGCGGGTGCCTGGTCGAGGACATCGTCTTCACGATCGCGCTCACGGCGATCCAGGCGCAGCAGTCCGCGCGACGGCGTGGGAGGTCGTGAAGGCTCCGGCTGCGCAGCGACGGGGAGCGCGTGCCGCCCGGCGCCCGCGGTAACATGGCGGGATGCGAACGCTCGCGAAGCTGGTCGTGGTCGCCCTCGCCGCGGGCGCGGGCCTCGGCCTCACACTCCGGCTGACCGCCCGCCGCGGCCCGGATCTGCCCGACGGCCCGGCGATCGCGACGCGGATCCGGGAGGCGGCCTGGCTCGAGGCGCTCGACGTGACGCTCTACCGGAAGGTGAGCTTCGCGCCCGAGCCCGTCGAGGCGGGCTCACTCTGGGGCGACGTCGCAGGCTGGCTCCGCCAGACCTTCCGGACGCCCCACGGAAGAGCGATCGTCTTCGCCGACGCGCACCTCGGGCTCGACCTCGGCGCGCTCGACGCCTCCCGGGTCAGGGTCGCCGGGCACGCGGTCGAGATCGTCCTCCCCGAGGTCCGTACCTCGATCGAGCTCCGGCCGGCGGACACCGAGATCATCGGCTCGAACCTCGACTCCGCCGAGACGGCGAAGTTGTTCGAGCTCGCTCGCGCCGCCTTCCAGCGGGACGTCGAGCGGGACCCGGCCCTTCGCCAGCGGGCACGCGCCTCGGCGGAGCGCGCGATCGGCGCACTCCTGACCGGCCTCGGGTTCACCGAGGTGCGGTTCGTGGAGCGGCTCTCGTCGAGACCGACCGCCTGACCCGTCCCGGATCGATTCAACCGGTCGATGATCGAGCCCTCGGCTGCCCGCTCGGGGAGACGGTGGTGGATGCTTCCTAGAGGCCGACCTCCCTGCGCGTTGCCGAGCCGAGACGCGTTCGGTAGGTAGCGCGCCGTCACGTGCTCATGTGAAGGGGAGGCCATATGAAGCTGTTCGCGCTGCTCCTGACGTCGTTCGCGTTCGTGCCGGCCGGATTCGCCGCTGACCAGCCGGCCGCTTCTACCAAGGACCCGATGGCGGGGTGGATCCCGCGCAAGATCGCGCGCGAACAGCAAGACAAGAAGGAGATCGCAGCCCTCTTCAAGGCGATGCACGAGGCCGGCCAGAGCGGCGACCTGAACGCCGCCGCTGCCCTGGTCGATTTCCCGGTCCTGATGGTCACCGATGACTCGAAGGGCGAGGCGACCGCCGAATCCTGGACACGAGAGCGGTGGATGGAGGTCATGGCTCCGTTCTACAAGCCGATGCCCAACGTGAAGATGACCGAGAAGCCCATGATCTTCCTGCTCACGGACTCGCTGGCGTCGGTGGACAATCAGTGGACGATGACGGCGAGCAACAAGACGACGGCCGGCCGTAGCGCAACGATCGTCGTGCGCAAGGACGGTCAGTGGCGGATCAAGTCCATGGCCGAGGGCGGCTGGGGCGACATGATGAAGGAGAAGCCGGCCACCGCTTCGCAGCCCGTCGAGCCATCCGGCACGGGCACGGCTTCGCAGCCGTCCGAGCCCTCGCGCCCCGGGTCCACCCCCATCGAGGGACAGGGGAGCGGGTCGCCTCCAACGAAATGACCCGAGCCATCCGATACCCGGACCGTGGCGCGCCGCAGGCGTGCCCAACGTCGCCTATGGGAGCGACGTCGGCCTGAAGGTCGGGGTCGCCGCCTATCTGTACAGGGTGGCCGAAGTGGACCCCGATCGGCGTGACCGGCTGAGCCTCGGGCTGGCCTACTCCACCCGCGGGCCCCGCTTCATCGAGGCTCGGTGGTACGACTACCGGCTCCTCGGCACGAGGGCCCACACCGCCTGGGACGTGCGCCTCGCCGACGACGATCTCGCTCCGTACTGGGGCGAAGGAGCCGGGCTCGGGGGCCTGCCCGTCGCGCCTGGCTCGGGCACGCCGCCGCCCGAGTACCGCTACCATGACCGGCGCGCCTTCGCGTCGGCGCTCGTCGCCGCGCCGATCGCGGGGTCGTTGAATGCCTATGGACGCCTGCGCTGGCTGCGCGTCGATCTGGTCGCGACGGGTCCGCTCCTCGCAGCCCAGCGGCCCCTCGGGTTCGGCGGGGGAGACGTCGCGCTCGCGGAGGCAGGCTTCCTCGTCGATACGCGCGACGTGGAGACCGGAACCCGTCGAGGACTCTACGTCAATGCTGCCCTGTTCGGCGCCCCCGCGCTCGGGGGCCCGTTCGCGTACGCCTTCGGAGGCGGGAACGTGACGTTCAGGCAATACCTGCCGCTCCGTCCGGACGCGCGGCTGGCGCTGCGGCTCATGGCCGATCTGAAGCGCGGAAGCGTGCCGTTCTTCGAGCGGACGATCTACGAGGGCGTCGAGTTCGGTGATGGGCTGGGCGGCGGCGAGACCATCCGCGGCGTCGCCCGTTACCGCCTGGCGGGGGAGGACAAGCTGCTCGCGAACCTCGAGCTGAGGATGGACCTCCTCACGTACCATCCCTTCGAACGGAGCCTCGAGGTCGGGCTGGCCACCGGGATCGATGCCGGCGCGGCCCGCCAGCGCGGGTACTCGACCGTTGCGGCGCTGGGCGGGTTCGCAGGGGTGCGCCTGCTCTGGGACGAGGCCATCCTCCTCCGAGTCGAGCTGGGATACGCCGCACAGGGCTCAGCCGCGCTCTACGTCTCCTTCGGCGAAGAGTTCTGAAACGCCCGCCCCGGGCACAGCGCAGGCGAGCCGGCTCAGCTACGCTCAAGGTGTGGCGTTGACCGAGCCGGAACAGCAGCGCCCCGGTGGTGGGGTCCGACCTGGAGCGCTCTCGGCGTTGCTCGAGGAGCTCGTGCGCACGCCCGAGTCCGCTCCGGGCTCCGCGTGGGACCGCGTGCTTCGGCCCGGCTTCGTGATCGGCCGCTTCGAGCTGGTGCGCGAGGTCGGACGCGGAGGGTTCGGCGTCGTCTACGAGGCCCGCGATCGGGAGCTCGGCCGGATGGTCGCCTTCAAGGCGATCTGCGGTGGCGATCGCCCCAACGTGCGGGAGGAGCGCCTGCTCCAGGAGGCCGAGGCCGCGGCGCGCCTCTCGCACCCGAACGTCGTCACGCTGCACGATGTCGGGCGGAGCGAGCACGGTCCGTACCTGGTCCTCGAGCTGCTGCACGGCAGCAGCCTCTCGGCTCGCCTGGCACACGGGAGGCTCTCGGTGAGCGAGGCGCTGCGGGTGAGCGTGGAGATGGCGAAGGGCCTCGCCCACGCTCACGGGCGAGGGGTCATCCACCGCGATCTCACCCCGGGCAACATCTACCTGTGCGACGACGGCCAGGTGAAGCTGCTCGATCTGGGAATGGCGCACGCCTTCGGCCGCAGGAAGCGGGAGGGCGGCACACCAGCCTACATGGCGCCGGAGCAGTGGCGCGGCGCGCCCGAGGACGAGCGGACCGACGTGTTCGCGCTCGGCGTCGTCCTGTACCGGATGCTCGCGAACGAGCTCCCCTTCGGCGACGACGGCGCGGAGGCGGCCCGGGGCTCGCGACCGGCTCCTTCCCTGGAGATCGCGGAGCTCCCGGCGCTGGGCGAGCTGGTGGGACGAATGGTGCAGCGCGATCCGGTGAAGCGCCCTCGCGACGCCGCGGAGGTCTTGGCCGCGCTCGCCATGTTCCAGCAGGAGCTGGCGCGTGCCCCCGCCTCCGGTAGCCCCCTCCCCGTGCGTCGAAGCCGGCCCTCTCGCTGGCGCTGGGTTCTGCTGGTGACAGCAGGCGCACTGCTCGGCGCGGGCCTCTTCGCACTCGTCGCGCACCGGAGGCCGGCCCCCGCCGCGGGGGCGATCGTGCCCTCCATCGCCGTGCTGCCCTTCGCCGACATGAGTCCCCAGCGGGATCAGGCGTACTTCTCGGACGGACTCTCCGAGGAGATCCTGAACGCGCTCGCGCACGTCGAGGGGCTGCACGTCACGGGGCGCTCCTCGGCGTTCGCCTTCAAGGGCCGTGACGAGGACCTGCGCGTCATCGGGCAGAAGCTCAACGTGGGCGCCGTGCTCGAGGGCAGCGTCCGCAAGGCCGGCAACCGCGTCCGCATCACGGCGCAGATCGTCAACGTCGCGGACGGCTACCACCTCTGGTCGGAGACTTTCGACCGCGACCTTGCGGACATCTTCGCTGTCCAGGACGACATCGCGAAGGCAGTGGTCCAGGCGCTCAGGGTCAAGCTCCTGCCGGGACGCGCGCCGCCGGCCCGGGTGCTGCACGCCACCACTCCGGAGGTCTACGAGCAGTACCTGCTGGCGCGCCAACTCTACGCACGGTTCACGCCGGAGGGCTTCCGCCTGGCGGCCGGCGCCTACGAGAAGGCCATCGCGCTCGATGGGACCTACGCGCCGGCGTGGTCCGGGCTCGCCGTCCAGCTGTCCAACCTGATGGATGACGCCTCCACGCCGGCCGAGGCGGCGAACCTGGGCCGCCGCTCCCTGGAGGCGGCCGAGAAGGCCATCGCGCTCGATCCCGACCTGGCCGAAGGATACGCGGCGCGCGGCCTGCTCCGCGCCATCATCCGCTGGGATTGGCGCGGAGCCCAGGTCGACATGGACCGCGCGCTCTCCCTCGCCCCCGGAGACGCCAACACCCAGCGGCGCTCCGCCATCCTGCTCGCCGCCCTGGGACGGCGCGACGAGGCCATCGCGGCCGCACGCAAGGCGGTCGAGATCGATCCCCTCTTCGCGGCGAACTGGAAGGCGCTGGGCGGCTATTACGTGCAGACGAACCAGCTCGTTCCGGCCCGCAGCGCATACGCGCGCGCGAGAGAGATGGCGCCCGCGATGGCAGGGATCGACTTCGAGCTGGGAGTGCTCTCGCTGCTCGAGGGCCAGCCAGCCTCGGCGCTGGCCAGCTTCGAGCGGCACCCGGACGAGCAGGGCCGCCTCATGGGCGTGGCGCTGGCGCAGCACGCGCTGAACCAGCCGGCGGAGGCACGGCGAACGCTCGACGCCCTGATCGCACGATACGGCGAGCGGCACCCCGTGAGGATCGGCGCCACCTACGCGAGCTGGGGAGATCTGGACCGAGCGTTCGAGTGGCTCGACCGCGCCTACGCGCGGCACGACGTCGAGCTCCACGCCCTCGAGGAGCTCGTCGCGCTCGCCCCCAAGCTCGAGGGCGACCCACGCTTCAGGGCGCTGCTGCGGAAGATGAACCTGCCGGTGGATTGAGCAGCGCAGCGCCGGCAACTCGACGCTACAACAGGACCCGTGAAGCCGACGCGCACCCGCGGCCCCCACGGCACGGCCCTCCGCCGCATCGTCGCCCTCGCCCGCCCCGAGTGGCGGCTCCTCCTCCTTGGCACCGCAGCGCTCTCCGCCGGCAGCGCCGCGTCGCTCCTCTACCCGCAGGCCATCCGGGTCATCATCGATGGCGCGCTCGGCACCGGTGCATCGACCATCTTCGGCCCGGCCGGCCCCGCCTCGGTGGACCACGCGGCGCTCGCGATGGCCGCGCTGGCGCTGGTGCAGGGGCTCGCCATCGCGCTCCGCGCGCGCTCGTTCGGCGTCGCGGGCGAGCGCGTGGTGACCAGGCTCCGGAAGGATCTCTACCGCGCCATCCTCGAGCAGGAGGTCGCCTTCTTCGACGAGCGCCGGACCGGCGAGCTCACGAGCCGGCTCGCCTCGGATACCTCGGTGCTCCAGAGCGCGGTCTCGGCCAACGTGTCGATGGGCCTGCGGCACCTCGTGACCTCGGTGGGTGCGGTGGCCTTCCTCTTCTTCACCTCGGCGCGGCTCGCGCTGGTGATGCTGGCGGTCGTCCCCGCCGTCGCGGTGGGCGCGGTGATCTACGGCCGACGCGTGCGCCGGCTCGCGAGGGAGGTGCAGGACGCCCTCGCCGCCGCCGGCGAGGTGGCCGAGGAGACCATCTCGGGCCTGCGCACGGTGCGCTCCTTCGACGCCGAGGCGCGCGAGGCCGAGCGCTACGGCGCAGCCGTCTGGAAGGCCTTCGAGACCGCCCGCCGGCGGATCCGCGCCGGCGCCGCGTTCATGGGCTCGGCGGCGGGCGCGGGCTACGGGGCGGTGGCGGTGGTCCTCTGGTACGGTGGCCGGCTCGTCGTCGGCGGCGCGCTCACGGCCGGCGGGCTCACCTCGTTCCTCGTCTACACCCTCGTCCTCGCCATGAGCCTCGGCTCGCTCGCCGACCTCTGGGCCGACTTCATGAAGGCGATCGGTGCCGCCGAGCGGATCTTCGAGATCCAGGACCGCCCGCCGCGCATCACCGCGCACGGTGGCGAGAAGCCGGCGCGCGTGGAGGGACGGATCGCCTGGGAGGGCGTCCGGTTCGCCTACCCGACGCGCCGCGACGTCCCGGTGCTGCAAGGGATCGACCTCGCCGTGGAGGCGGGCGAGGTCGTGGCGGTGGTGGGGGCGTCGGGGGCCGGCAAGTCCACGCTCGCGCAGCTCCTCTCGCGCTTCTACGATCCGGACGCCGGCCGCATCCGGCTCGATGGGCGGGACCTGCGCCAGCTCGACGCGGGCTGGCTGCGCCGCCAGGTCGGCGTCGTCTCGCAGGAGCCGATCCTCTTCTCCGGAACCGTCGCCGAGAACGTCCGCTACGGCCGGCCCGACGCCTCCGAGGCCGAGGTCGTCGCCGCCGCACGCGCGGCCAATGCCCACGACTTCGTGGCGCGCTTTCCGGACGGCTACGCGACGCGCGTGGGCGAGCGCGGCGTGCAGCTCTCCGGCGGCCAGAAGCAGCGCGTCGCCATCGCGCGCGCCGTGCTGAAGGACCCGCGCGTCCTCGTGCTCGACGAAGCCACGAGCGCGCTCGACGCCGAGAGCGAGCACCTCGTGCAGGAGGCGCTCGAGCGGCTCATGCGCGGGCGGACGACGCTCATCATCGCCCACCGGCTCTCGACCGTCGTCGGCGCGGACCGCGCGGTGGTGCTGGAGGGCGGCCGGATCGTCCAGATCGGCAGCCACGCCGCCCTCATGTCCGAGGACGGTCCCTACCGGCGGCTGGTCGAGCGGCAGTTCGTGGCCGCCTGAGACGCCATGACCTGAGACCCGCCCGTTGACCACCCCGGCCGGACCGTGCGACGACCTTCCCCACCATGCTCGAGCACAACAGCTACTTCGAGGGGAAGGTCCAGAGCGTCGGCTTCGAGCGGAACGGCCGCCGCGCCACCGCCGGGGTCATCGACGCGGGCGAGTTCCACTTCGGCACCAATGCCGCGGAGCGGATGACCGTGATCTCCGGCGAGCTCCAGGCCCGGCTCCCGGGCGAGGTGGACTTCCGCGCCTTCCCGGCCGGGACCGCCTTCGAGGTCCCTGCCAAGAGCGGCTTCGATGTGAAGGCCAGCGCGCCCGCCGCGTATCTCTGCGAGTTCCTGTAGTAAATTGATCGCACGCTCGAGCCGTGGCGCGGGCCGGCTCAGTGCAGCGTCGCGCTCGGCGGAGCGAGGCGCGAGACCACGCCGAGGAGCGCCTCGATGTCGAACGGCTTGCCAACAAAGCCCTCGGCTGGGACCGCAGCGTCTTCTGACGCAGACATCACGACCACCGGGATCCGCGCGAGAGACGGGTCCTTGAGCTGTTCGCTCCGGAACTGCCGTCCATCCATCACGGGCATCATGAGGTCCAGGAGGATGAGCGCTGGACGATGAAGATGCTCCTGCCGGAGATGCTGAAGCGCCTCCTCGCCGTTTCCCACACCCACGGCCATGAATCCTCCGCCGCCCAGGATCTCGATCACCAGCTCGCGGACGCAATCGTCGTCTTCCACCACCATCACCGTCGCCGCCATGATCACGCCTCCGTCCCCGGCTCCCGACGGAGACGGTAGCTCACGACCCCGACACGTCGAGATTTCGCACCGGACAGTTAGGGGGCCGGCATCGGCGCGGGACCCGGCAGAAGCCATGTGCCTCGATAGGGTACGGGCGCCGCCACCCATGGCTACGGCGGCAGCGGCAGCCCGTCGAGCCTCCGCGATCAGAACAGGACGGCGCCGGTTCGGACCATGAAGGCGAGCTGCTTCCGCTGCTCGGCATCGAGGAGCGCATGGATGCGCCCGAGCGCCGTCACGACCGCGTCGCGGAGCCGCTCCGCGCTGCGCACCCGCGAGGCAGCTGCCTCACCGAGCTTCGCCGCGTCGAGGGTGTCGCCCGAGAGCGCGTCCGCGAACGTCGAGACTGCCCGCCGCTCGTCGACGGTGGCCTGCGCGCGCTCCGTCTTGAGCTCGTCGAGGATCCGCGCCACTTCGGCCGTCTGCTGCTCGTCGAGCTCGAGGCGGTGGGCGAGGAAGCGGAGCGGGCGGCGCACGCCGAACGGACCTCCGTCGTCGCCGTGGCCTCCGCCGTGCATCCCGAACCCGCGCCCGTGGCCGCCAGCGAAGCCTTCACCGCAGCCACGCCTGTGCGCGTGCCACCACCCACCCATCATGTGTGGGAACATTGCTTCTCTCCTTTCGCCGGGGCTGGTCGCTCCCGGCGGGACTGTGACGCGCGGGCCCAATGCCTCGCGCACCTCAACACCTAGTGCGGCCGCTCTTCCGGCGCAACCGACTATCCCCGCGCAGGGTTGCGTTGCTGTGCCGACTCCACGTCGAAGCCGCCCTCCGCCTGCATCGCCAGCCAGCCACCGGTGACGTTGACCACGTCCTTGAACCCGCGCTCCCGCAGGATGCGCAGGGCCAGGTGCGCGCGGAAGCCCGACTTGCAGTGGACGGCGATGCGGCGATCGCCGGGCAGGGTCTCCCAGCGCGACCGCAGGTCGTCGACCGCGACGTGGACCGCACCGCGCAAGTGGCCGGCCGCCCACTCCGCCTCCGTCCGGACGTCGAGGACGAGGGGCGGCCCCGCGCTGGCGAGCGCCGCACGGAGCTCCGCCGCCGTGACGAGCGGGCTGAAGCCCGAGAGGTCGTTCTGGCCCACGAAGGCGGCCACATTCACCGGATCGTTGGCGGAGGAGTAAGGCGGCGCGTAGGCGAGGTCGATCTCCGCGAGCTCGTGGAGCGTCATGCGCGCCTGCAGCGCCACCGCCAGGACGTCGATCCGCTTCTCGACGCCCGCGTGCCCGAAGGCCTGGGCGCCGAGGAGCCGCGCGGTGGGGCGCTCGTAGACGAGCTTGAGCGCGAGCTCCTTCGCGCCGGGGAAGTAGCCGGCGTGGTGGTCCTTGTAGACGACCGCGACGCCGACCTGGAGCCCAGCCTCGCGCGCGGCGCGCTCGGAGAGACCGGTCATGGCGGCGGTGGCCTCGAACACCTTCACCACGCTCGTGCCCAGCGCGCCGCCGTAGCGCAGGTCCTGCCCGAGCGCGTTCGACGCGGCGATGCGGCCTTGCCGGTTGGCGGGGCCGGCGAGCGGGATTCGCACCTTTCGGCCCGACACCCGGTGCATCACCTCGACCATGTCGCCGACGGCCAGGATGTCGGGGTCGCTGGTCCGCAGGCGGTCGTCGACGGCGAGGCCGCCCGCGGGCCCGATCTCCAGCCCGGCCACCTTCGCCAGAGCGAGCTCGGGGCGAACGCCCACCGAGAAGAGCACCAGGTCGGCCGGGATGCGGCGGGCGTCGGAGAGCTCGACGTCTTTCGCGCCGGCGTCCACGGCCTTCACCCCTACGCCGGTCAGCACCTTCACGTCGTTCGCCGCCAGCTCGCGCGCGATGTCGTGGCCGAACTCCCGGTCCATGACGGCCATCACGGACGGGAGCAGCTCCACCACGGTGGTCTCGAGCCCGCGCTTGCGGAAAGCCTCGGCCATCTCGAGGCCGATGAAGCCACCCCCCACCACCACCGCCGTGCGCGGCTTCCTCGCCTCGATGAACCCGTCGAGCCGGTCCATGTCCGGCACGTTCCAGAGCCGGAAGACGTGCTCGGCCGGGACGCCGGGGAGGCCGGGCACGATGGGGTTCCCACCCTGCGCGAGGATGAGCTTGTCGTACGGCAGCCAGAGCTCCTCCTGGCCGCGGTGCACGCGCACCCGCTTGCCGGCGCGGTCGATCTCTCGCGCTTCGGTATCGACCATCACGCTCACACGGTAGCGCCGGTCGAAGCCCTGGGGCGTCTGCAGGAGGAGCTTCGCCCGGCTCGTGATGTCGCGCGAGATGAAGTAAGGCAGCCCGCAGTTGGCGTAGGACACGTAGGGCCCCCGCTCGACCACGGTGATCTCGGCTTCCTCGCTGATGCGCCGCGCGCGCGCCGCCGCGGTCGCGCCGCCCGCGACGCCGCCGATGATCAGGATCCTCGTCTTCATCCGGTCCCCTCCATAGGTTTGCTCTTTCGTTCGAGCCGCTCGGCTCGAAAAGGGTCCGGAGATCGCGTCCTTGCCCGAGTTTCCGCCCTGGACCTACCGGTCTTCCGGCAGCCGGCCGCGCCTCCACGCCATCATCCCCCCGCCGAGCTGCTGAACTTCCACGTAGCCTCGGCGCGAGAGGAGGCGGACGGCCGGGATGCTCCGATGCCCAGACAGGCAGATCGCGACGACCGGGCGCGCGCGGTCGAGCTCCAGTGAGGCGATCCGCGATGACAGCTCCTGGATGGGCACGTTCAACGACCGAGCGATGTGCCCTTTCTCCCATTCGTTGCGCGTGCGAACGTCGAGCAGCTGGGGCGGTAGCGGGCCGCGCAGCCGCTTCGCCAGCTCCTCCGCCTCGATCTCAGGCACCTCTCCGAAGGGGAGCCACCATGGCAGCATGGACATCAGTCTATCCCCGGCGCGGCCTGAAACGCACTCGCGACCGCAAGTGGCTTCGGAGCGGCCATTGCGCCGCCCACGCGACCCTGGGCTAGATGATGCCATGCCGAGCTTCGAGGAGGTCGCCGCGTGGGTCCGCCGCTCCGAGATCGGCGCCTCCACCGTCATCGCCTCGCCGTTCGGCCCGCGCCGCATGCTGTACGCGGACCTCACTGCGTCGGGGAGGGCCCTCTCCTTCGTCGAGGCGAGGATCGCCCGGCTGCTGCCGCTGTATGCGAACGTCCACAGCGCGAACTCCACCGCCGGGCGCGCCACTGCCGCGCTGCGGGAGGACGCGCGCCGCGCCGTGGCCCGCGGCGTCGGGGCCGGCCCGGACGACGTCGTGCTCTTCGTGGGGAGCGGCGCCACCGCCGCCGTGAACAAGCTCGTTGGCCTGCTCGGGCTGCGGATCCCCGAGCCGCTCGAGCGCGAGTACGGCTTGTCGCGCGCCATCCCACGCGAGCGCCGCCCGGTGGTCCTGGCCGGCCCATACGAGCACCACTCGAACGAGCTCCCCTGGTTGGAGTCGATCGCGGAGGTGGTGGAGATCGAGCTGTGCGAGGACGGGACCATCGACCTCGACGACCTGCGGGGCAACGCGGCCGCCTTCCGCGATCGACCCTTGCGCATCGGCGCGATCTCCGCGGCGTCCAACGTGACCGGCGTCCTCACCGACGTGCGCGCGGTCTGCCGTGTTCTCCACGCGGAGGGCGCCCTCGCGTGCATCGACTACGCCGCGGCAGGACCGTACGTACCCATCGACATGCACCCGCCCGATCCGGCGGAGCGGATCGACGCCGTGTTCCTCTCGACCCACAAGTTCATGGGCGGACCCGGGGCGTCGGGCGTGTTGGTGGCGAGCTCGAGCCTCTTCCAATCACGCGTCCCCGAGCGGCCCGGCGGCGGTACGGTCGACTACGTGGGCCCGGCGTACACCGCCGCTCCCTGCACCACCGGGTGCGCGGCGTCCTCGCCCCGCGAGCAGAGCCTGCGCGTCGACTACGCACCCCGCCTCGCCGAGCGCGAGGAGGGCGGCACACCCAACATCCTCGGCGACGTGCGCGCCGGATTGGCCTTCGAGCTGCGGGCGCTGCTCGATCCGCGCCGGATCTTGCCCCATGAGACGCACCTGGCGGAATCGGCCTTGGCGCGGCTCTCGGCGAACCCGCGGCTCAAGGTGCTGGGACCGCTCCGAGGACCGCGGCTGCCGATCCTCTCCTTCGACGTGGAGGGGCTGCACCACGAGCTGGTCTCCACGCTGCTCGACCAGCTCTTCGGCGTCCAGGGGCGGGCGGGCTGCTCCTGCGCGGGGCCTTACGGCCACCGGCTGCTCGGGATCGACCCCGCCCACTCCGAGCGCTACCGCAGCCTGATCCACGCCGGGCTGCTGGGCGCCAAGCCGGGCTGGGTCCGCGTCTCGATCCCGTATTACGCCTCGCCCGCCGACGTCTCGTATCTGCTCGCCGCCGTGGAGTTCGTGGCCGACCACGGGGAAGCCTTCGTGCCGCTCTACCGGCTCTCCTGGCGAGACGGCTCCTGGACCTGCCTGCAGCGTCCCCAGGCAGAGACGCCGCCCGTCCGCCTCGACGCCGCAGCGCTCTGGTCGGAGCGCGATTTGGCCACGGAGCCCGAGCAGGCGCCCGACGACCGCGAGCTGGAGCGCGACCGGGCGCGCGTCCTGGAGGAGGCGGGGACGATGGCCACCATGCTGCGCGAGCGCTGGCGCGCGGCTCCGCCTGCCTGGAACCCGCCCACCGGCATCGCCGAGCTCGACGCGCTGGCGTGGTTCCGGTACGTCGAGCAGGAGCGCCCGTGACCGCAGCCGCACGTCGTACGTCGTACGTCGCACGAATATCGCGGCGCACCCCATGCGCGCCTCATTGGCTCCAACCGGAGATGATTCCG
>WNGL01004960.1_pt1 | contig 16088 bp, 12 predicted proteins | sample 5400591 | NCBI WGS metagenome assembly WNGL01 (sample SAMN13153377, study PRJNA577476) | soil metagenome | isolation source: 80 cm soil or saprolite under Garry oak tree replicate 1 | place: USA:California | collected 2016-06-15
TCGCCCTCGGCGACGCCACCGCCGCCATCGAAGCGGCGAAACGCGAGGTCGGGCTTCCCGCGACCATCCACGCCGACTTCGCGGGAACCGCCGCCGCCTTCCGGGCGTCCCTCGCCAACGAGCCCCTGCTCATCCTGGCCGCCCTCATCACCGTCTATGTCACCCTGGGCGTGCTCTACGAGAGCACCATCCATCCCCTCACGATCCTGTCCACCCTCCCCTCCGCGGGAGTGGGGGCTCTGCTCGCGCTGCTCATCACGGGCACGGAGTTCGGGGTGATCGCGCTGGTGGGGGTGATCCTGCTGGTGGGGATCGTCAAGAAGAACGCGATCATGATGATCGACTTCGCCCTCGACGTGGAGCGGCGGGAGGGCCTCACCTCGGAGGAGGCGATCTACAAGGCGTGCCGGCTCCGGTTCCGTCCCATCATGATGACCACGATGGCCGCCCTCACCCTGTACACGACGCCCGTGGTCTACCTCGTTTTCGAGCGGGTCCAGGCCTGGGTGAGCCGGGGACGGGCTCGCCGCTTCGCGGCCCGCCTCGCGTGAGACTCGGACCCGATGGCTCGCGAGGGGAAGCGCGTCAGGAGGTGATGCGTCTCCAGGCGCGGCCGTCCCGGGCCAGGAGGTCGTCCGCTTCCTTGGGCCCCCAGGCTCCGGCGGGGTAGTTGGGGAAGCTGCGCGGGGGCAGCGCCTTCCAGACGTCGAGGATGGGCGCGACCACCGCCCACCCGTCCTCCACGCTGTCCGCCCGCTGGAAGAGCGTGGGGTCCCCGCACATGCAGTCGTAGAGCAGGGTCTCGTAGCCGGTGCTGGGGGTGGCCCCAAAGTAGTCCGAGTAGTTGAAGTCCATCTCGACCTTGCCGGTGCGGACGATCGGGCCCGGGACCTTGGCCTGGAAGCTCAGGGAGATCCCCTCGTCCGGCTGCATGTGGAGCACGAGGACGTTGGGGGCGACGTCCGCGACCTCGGTTCCCTGGAAGAGCCGGTGGGGCGGACGGCGGAAGGCGATCGCCACCTCGGTGTGATGGCAGGGGAGGCGCTTGCCCGTGCGCAGGTAGAACGGCACGTCGGCCCAGCGCCAGTTGTCGATGCCGAGCTTGAGGGCGACGTAGGTCTCGGTGCTGGAGTCGGGGGCCACCCGTGGCTCGGCCCGATAGGCGGGCAGCGGGCGCTCCGGGTCCGCCCCGTCCCCGTACTGGCCGCGCACCGTCCGCAGAAGCACCTCCTCCGGGCTGAAAGGCTGGATGGCTCGGAGCACCTTGGCCTTCTCGTCCCGCACCGCCTCCGCCTCGAAGGACGAGGGCGGCTCCATCGCGGTGAGGGAGAGGAGCTGGAAGAGGTGGTTGGGGACCATGTCCCGGAGCGCCCCCGCCAGGTCGTAGTAGCGGCCGCGCTGCTCGACCCCCACCGTCTCCGCCACCGTGATCTGCACGTGGTCGATGTAGCGGCGGTTCCAGACCGGCTCGAAGATCCCGTTGGCGAAGCGGAAGACCATCATGTTCTGGACGGTCTCCTTGCCCAGGTAGTGGTCGATCCGGTAGATCTGGCGCTCCCCGAGGACCTTGCGCAGCCGGCCGTTCAGCGCGCGGGCCGAATCGTAGTCGTGGCCGAACGGTTTCTCGATGATCACGCGGCGCCAGGCCTCGCCCGTCTCGGCGGTAAGACCCGCCTCGCCCAGGCGGTCCACGATGTCGCCGAAGAAGTCGGGCGGGGTGGCCAGGTAGAAGAGGACGTTGCCGCGGGTACCGTGCTTTTCCTGGACGGTGCGGAGGCCCTCCGCGAGGCGCGCGTAGGCCTCGGGGGCCCGGAAGTTGCCCGGCGCGTAATGGGTCCGTTCGCAGAGCCACTTCCAGAAGTCGGAATCCACGTCCTGGGGGGCGAAGCTGTGCAGGTCGGCGGTCAGGCGCTCCCGGAAGGCTTCGCTCGTCATCTCCGACGTCGCGAGGCCGAGGACCGCGAACTCGTTGCGGAGGAGGCCGCTCCGCTTGAGGTTGAGGAGGGCCGGGACGAGCTTCCGCTTGGCCAGGTCCCCCGAGGCCCCGAAGATGGCGAGCGCGCAAGGATCCCCGGGGGTTCCGCGCCGGTCGCCGGTCCTGCTCCGCCCCATCGGGGCTCCATCCTATCTCATCTCGCGGATCGGTCCCGCGGGGAAGCGTGGTCTTGCGTGCTCGTGCTAACCTGTCCCGCCGCCACCTGTCACCCCAATCCCGGAGGATGGCGCCATGAAGAAAACTCGTCTCGCCGAAGCCCTCTCCCTGCTCCTGATTCCTGGAGGGGCCGCGACGGTGTCCGCCCAGTCGAGCACGCACGATCCCACCTGGTGGGAGAAGTACCAGTTCCTCTCCAACAACGGCGCCGATCCCAGCGCGGGGGCGACCTCCTCCGCGGGGCTCGGCAAGAACGTGGACGTCTCCAACGAGTGCGGTCCCCAGAGCGAGACCTTCATCACCCTCGATCCGAGCCAGCCCAAGGTCCTGGCCGCAGGCTCGAACGACATCTTCCGCCTGCCCATGCGGGGGTACTTCTCGACGAACGGGGGGACGAGCTGGGGCGGCGTGGACCTGCCGCTGCCTCCGCCGCGGGGCGCGAGCGGCTCCGTCTTCGGTTCCGACCCCACCCTGGCCTTCGACACCCAGGGCAACGTCTTCTACGGGTACATCGTGGTGCACTTCAGCCCCACCTCGCCCAACGGCCTCGGCTTCAAGGGCACGGGCGTCGCGGTGGCGCGCTCGAGCGACGGCGGCCGGACCTATCCCTTCGCGAGCTTCTTCGCCTTCGAAGGCGGGGAGAACCACTTCAACGACAAGCCGATGATCACCGCCGATACCAGCTCCGGCAGCCCCTTCCGGGACGACGTCTACGTCGCGTGGGACGCCGCCTCGGGGGGGTCGATCGGCGGCGGCATCCGGGTGGCAACCTCCTCCGACCAGGGGGCCACCTTCACCATCACCCGCGCCGACGACCCGCAGGGACCCGGGCGGTCCATCGGCACCTCCCCCTTCGTGGGCCCCGGGGGTGAGCTCTACGTGGCCTGGAACGATTACGGCGCGAACGCGATCGTGTTCAACCGGTCCTTCGACGCGGGCGCCACCTGGGACCGCCCGGTCGCGATCTCGAGCAAGGTAGTTCCGTTCGACATCGGCATCCCGGCGGAGAGGGTCCGCCGGGCCCTGGTATACCCCTCGTGCGATGCCGACCGCTCGGGCGGTGCCCACCGCGGGCGGCTTTTCTGCTCCTGGATGGACCTCGCCTCGAACGGGGCCACGGACATCTTCCTTTCCTTCTCCGACGACCAGGGCGCGACCTGGTCGTCGCCCGCCCCGGTGACGGATCGCTTGCCCTCCCTGGTGGACCGCTTCAACCACTGGATGTCCGTGGATCCCGTCACCGGCGACGTGAACGTCGCGTTCTACGACACCCGAAACGACACCACGGGCTCCCGGTACATGACCGACTACTATTTCACCCAGTCGAACGACGGGGGGCTGAGCTGGCGCTCGCCCAACACCCGGGTGAGCACGGCCAGCTCCAACGAGCACGACTGCGACGGGGTCTTCCCCTGCCTGGCCATCAACTACGGCAACCAGCAGGGCGACTACGAAGGTCTGGTCTCGTACGGGGGAGTCTCCCATCCCATCTGGACGGACAGCCGCCGCCAGCTCGAGCCCGCCTCGGGGTGCCGCCGGCCCTTCCTGATGGAGGAGGTCTTCACGGCGACCGTGAAGTAGGCCGCCATGGGGTCGTGGGCGCGGGTCAGTCGAACTCGCGCCGCGGTGCGGACTGCTCCGGGCCGACGCGTCCCAGGGCGATGTCGGCCCGGAAGTAGCTCTCCCCGCGGACCGGACTTCCCGCGAGGCGGCGCAGCAGCGCGATCTGGCCGACGTGGGTGAGCGCGTCGGCGATGGGTCCCTGGAACATCTTCTCCGCGCTCGCTTGAAGGGGCGCCCCCGAGGCCAGCCGGGCGTCGAGGGTCCCCAGGGCGGCGAAGAAGCGCTCGGCTCCGCGCTCCCAGGGGAGGGGCTCGGCCTCGCGCCAGGTCTCCTGCCCCTTGGCGATCGACAACGCCCAGTCCAGGAGATCTCCGACGTGGGCCAGGATCTCGCCGGCCGTGCGGGTGGTCTCGCCGGCCCGGAAGCCCGCGAAACCCGTCGGCGCGTCCCGCAGCGCCTTGCCGCCGCGGTAGGCCAGCGTCGCCAGGGTGTGGCGGAGCATCTCTCGCCGGGGGTCGGAGCTCGCCTTGGTCAGCACGGCGATCTGGCCCGTGTGATAGAGGGTGTGCTGTATCACCCCGTCCAGCATGAAGCTCGTCGAATAATCCCGCCCCGCCACCACGTTGCCCAGCGCGTTCTCGGGGAGCCCCCGGATGGACTCGAGCAGCTGTCGGTAGTCCCCGTCGAGCCCGCCGCGCGCCTGCTCCCAGGCCGCTTCGCTCGAGTCGCCGACCGGGGGCCAGTCTTCCCGCGGAGACAGCTCCACGGGGCGGCCGCCCAGCCGGCGGCGCACGGCGGACAGCCATGCCCCGATGTGGAGCGCGATCTCCCACGGCGTGTGTCCTCCCGAGATGGGCCGCGCCGCCGCCCCTTGCGCGGTGACGCGGGCGAGGGTCTCGTGCAGGGAGGGACCGTGCCAGGCGTCCCCTTCCACCGCGCGCCTCAGTTGATCCGCGATCCGCACGATCTCCTTCATGCAGGGCCTCCCGATCAGGCTCGCCGCGGCGAGCCTCGTAAGGCGAGCCTCGTAACCAGTATAGCGACCAGAGACGGTTACAGCATGCCGTGGCCCTTGTAACCTGTCAAGCGTAAAATAGCGGAGTACATGACACGCCCGGCTCGGATCCCCCCCGACGCCCCGCCGGAGAGCCCGAGGCTCGTGGGGGGCCGCCTCTGCCTGGACTTCGTCAACACGGTTGCGGGCCGCGTGCCCCCCCGGAAGCCTCGGGCCTCGGGGAAGACGGGGGGCCCGATCGGCCGCGACCGGCTGGGTGCCTACCCGGACCTGGTGCGGTGGAGCCGGCGGGCGGGTGCCTTGACCGCGGGAGAGGCCCAGGAGCTTCTGGGCCGTTCGAGGCGTCGGCCTTCGCACGCGGCGGCCGCGTTCCGGCGGGCGGTCCGCCTCCGAGAGGCGATCTACGGGATCTTTATCTCCGTCATCAAGGGATGGGAGGCCCAGGCCTCGGAGCTGGAGGTCCTCAACCGCGAGCTGGCCGCGGCCCGGGCGAGGGAGCGCGTGGTCCCGGGAGAGGAAGGCTTCGGATGGGAATGGGACCGGCCGACTCCGGGGCTCGATCGCATGCTTTGGCCCGTGGCCCGCTCGGCCGCGGAGCTCCTGACGTCGGCCGACCTCGCATTCACCCGCGAGTGTCAGGGGGAGGACTGCGGCTGGTTGTTCCTGGATACGAGTCGCAATCGGACCCGACGCTGGTGCGACATGCGCGACTGCGGCAACCTCGCCAAGGTGCGCCGATTCCGCCGGCGCCGCGGCAAGGCCGGATGAGATGAGCCGCGGCTAGAACAGCGACAGCTGGCGGTCGTCGCCCACGACCTGGGCGAAGTCGAGGCCCAGCAGGGCCAGCACCGGCTCGGCCACCGGCCGGATCTGCTTCTCCACGTAGTGTTCGTGGTCGATCGGGCCCTGCCGCTCGCGGAGCGGCTCCGGGCCGGCGAGGGTCATCACGTAGGCGATGCGCCCCCGGGTCTTTCCGGCCATCTTGCGCGCGGCCGCGACGTGAGGCGGGGTGGTCGCGATGTAGGCGGCCGGGTCCTTGCGGAGCGCCTTGCGATACACGAGACGATCGTCCAGCCGGCCGGCCCGCAGGTCGGCGACCACCTGGCGGAGGTAGTCGTCCAGCGCGCGGTCCGAGAACAGCCGGGCGAACAGCTCGCGCTGCACCTCCTTGGCCAGGGGCGTCCAGTCACCTCGCACCGCTTCCATGCCGGTGAAGACGACCCGGGCCCCGCCCGGGCCCTCCACGAGCCCCGCGTAGCGCTTGCGGGCGCCCGTCGTGCCGTGGCGGAGGGCCGGGAGGTAGAGGCGCAGGTAGAGGCGATCGAACTGCAGCTCCAGGCGGCTCTCCACGCGCCAGGTGCGGGCGATGTGCTCGGCGAGGTCGCGGGTCAGGTCGAGGGCCAGGGTCTCGCCCAGCCGGCGTGCGGCGTCCGGGGCCGGGTAGCCCGACTCGACGAAGAGGCTGTCCGTGTCGCCGTAGAGGACCCGCCGTCCGCCCGCCTCGATGCGCCGCTTGCACCAGAACAGCACCTCGCGCCCGAAGCTGGTGATGGCGTTGGCGAGACGGGGGTCGTAGAAGCGGCAGGCCGGGGTCCCCAGCACCCCGTAGAACGAGTTCATGAGGATCTTGATGGCCTGGCTCTTCACCCGGTCCCCCGCCCGTCGGGCCGCGTCGCGCTGGGGCATGATCGCGTCGAGCATCTCGGTCAGGATCCCGCGCCGGCGGGCGAAGGCCGCGCCGTTCGGGGCCACGATCGCGTCCGTCTCCGGCGGAGCCGATCCCGGGCGGATCAGGTTGAGGGGATCGATCTGGAACGTCCGGATCAGGCTCGGGTAGAGGCTCTTGAAGTCGAGGACCAGCACGTTGCGGTAGAGACCGGGCAGCGGCTCCAAGACGTGGCCGCCTCCCATGGGCTCGACCTCGTCGACCGTGCGCACGCTGGGCGCGACCACGGCCCGGCGCCGCAGCTCGGACAGGTAGAGGAAGTCGAAGGCGGCGATCGAGGAGGAGACGCGGTCGAGGGGCATCCCGGTCAGCCGGCTGCGCTCGACCGCCAGCTCCACGAGGTGCAGCTCGTCGAGGATGTCCTTGGCCAGGCGGGCATCGGTCCGGTTGTACTCGACGAGCCGCGGCCGGTCTTCCTCGAACAGGCGCAGGATCTCCTCCGCTCGGCCGTGTCCGCGCACGGTCTTGCCTTCGCCCAGGACCTCGCGGGCCACCGCGTCGAGGCTGTAGTCGCCCATGCGCACGAAGGCGCCGCGCAGGAGGAAGATGCCGTCCAGGATCACCCGGCCGGGCACGCTCGCCTGGCGGGTCCCGCGGGGCGAGCCATCGGCCCGCAGACGCAACGGGCCGGGACCCCGGCCCAGCTCGAGCGCCATCCCGCGCCGGGCCGCGAGACGCCCGAGCACAACGAGGTCGAACTCGATCACGTTCCAGCCGGTGAGGACGTCGGGGTCCAGCTCGCGCACGCGCCGGCAGAAGCCTTCCAGCAGGTCCTTCTCGGTGGCGAAGGGGACGGCGCCCGCCGGGCAGTCCGCGCCCGGGGGGGTGAGCAGCAGCACCTCGGACGCGCCGCTGCCGTGGAGGCCGATGGAGAGGAGGCGCTCGGCCCGCGGATCCGTCTCGATGTCGAACGACAGGACGGTGAGGGCGGGCGTCCAGTCGGCGGGGGCGACCTCCGGGTTGTCGAAGACGAGTCCGAGGCCGGGAGCGTCCCGCGGGTCGCCACGGAGAGCCAGCGAGCCGCGGATGCCCCGATCGATCAGGTAGCGCATGGCGAAGCGCACGTCGGCCTCGTGGCAGGCGATGCCGGCCCGGGTGAGCCGATCGCGCAGGGCGGGAGTGTCGGACGGGGCGGACACCTCGACGCGGACCACCGGCCGCCCCTCGAGCGTGACCTGGCCCGTCGGGGTGAGCGGCCGGGCTCCCAGCGCGCGTGCGCGGGGGGCGGCGGCGGCTTCCACGAAGAAGTGCGGCACCTGCCGGTCGTCGCGCACGAGGAAGCTCCGGCCGTCCTCGAGCCGGCCGTAGAGGTGAACGACCGGCCGGCCCGACTCGAGCCGGTACGTCGGCTGGAGAACGAACCCACGCACGGGGGAGGCAGCGGACATGGAGGCCGAGACCCAGTCTAGCGTGACGGACAATCCGGGTTAGACTGCCGGCCGCTCATGCCCGTCGCGCCCGGAACCCGCCTGGGGACCTTACGAAATCCTGGCTCCTGTCGGCTCCGGCGGCATGGGCGAGGTCTACCGGGCCCGGGACAGCAAGCTGGACCGGACGGTGGCGGTCAAGGTCCTGCCGCCCCACATGGCCGAGGACCGCGAGGCCCTCGCCCGTTTCGAGCGCGAAGCCAAGGCCGTGGCCGCCCTCTCCAATCCGGGCATCCTGGCCATCTTCGACTTCGGGAGCCAGGAAGGCGTTGCCTACGCCGCCATGGAGCTGCTCGAGGGCGAGACCCTGCGTGAGCGCCTCATCTCGGGTCCGCTGTCGCCGCGCAAGGCCGTGGACTACGGGCTCCAGATCTGCCAGGCCCTTGCGGCCGCGCACGAGACGGGGATCGTCCACCGCGATCTCAAGCCCGACAACGTCTTCCTCACCCTCGAGGGCCGGGTCAAGGTGCTGGACTTCGGATTGGCCGAGCTCGCGAGACCCAAGGCTCCGCCGGGCCACGACCCGGGCCGCGGCGAGACCCTCGACCTCACTCCCATGACCGAGCCGGGCACGGTCATGGGGACGGTCGGCTACATGTCTCCCGAGCAGGTCCGGGGCGAGGAGACGGACCATCGCTCGGACATCTTCTCCTTCGGATCGATCCTCTACGAGATGCTCTCCGGCCGGCGCGCCTTCAAGGGCGATTCCGCGGTGGAGACCATGAGCGCGATCCTGAAGAGCGAGCCGCCGGACCTGGCGGAGAGCAACCGGAGCCTGAACCCGGCCTTCGAGCGCATCGTCCGCCACTGCCTGGAGAAGCGCCCGGGGGAGCGGTTCCAGTCGGCGCGCGACCTGGCGTTCCAGCCGCGGTTCATGCAGCCCTCCTGACTGCGAGACCGATCGGGCAAGGCGCGTACCTGCCGCATTGAGCGCCCACGGGTCGCAAAGCCGGGGCGACGTCTCGGGCGGAGCGGCCGCCCACTCGATGCGCGCAGCCGCGCAGCAGTTGGGCGAGTCGGCGTGTGCGCCAAGCCGCTCCCGTGGTCGTCAGGCAGCACGCCCGCGGGCGATGGGGGATTTCACCCGCAGCGGCGGCTGAAGGTGACGTAGAGGGGAGGCGGGCCTCCACGACCGCCTCAACTCGTGGCAACCATGGCTAGCCCGGCCCCCCGGGGTGACGACGATCGAACGGCTCGTGACGGCCGCCCGCCTGAAGGCTTAGGATCCGGCCGCGTACCCCTATCAACGGAGGAGGTCCCTCGACAGCCGGCGGGCCCCCGCATGGCCAGTGTCGCGGGTGGCCGCCGCCGCGGTCGCTGCCGGGCATCCCAGGCTGCTCTGGACCACCTGCAGCGAGAGCGACTCCTCCTGGCTGGCGAAATTGGCGAGGAGCAGCGAGTAGGTACCGGCCGCCACGTTGGAGGCCGAAACCTTCCGAGGCTTCGGGCCGCTGTCCGAGCGGATCAAGAAGTTGCAGCTGCGAGCATTGAACTGATCCAGCGTGCAGCCGCCCTGCACGACGTACACGCCGATCACGCTCGCCGGGAACGTCCAGTCCACGGTGACGTCCACCCGAGCGGTCGCGCTCGTCGTGAACGTCTCGGTGTCCACCGTCTTCGCGGGGACCGAACCTGAGCCGTGGAACACTATGTTCTGGGTGCAGGGGGGCAAGGTGGTGGTCGTGGTGGTCACCGACTGGGTGGGGCTGCTGCTCCCGCAGCCCGGCAACGTCACCGCAAGAACCAGCAAGGCGGAAACGGCAAGGAACCTTGGCGTCATGGCTTCCTCCTTCGAAGGGCCCGTCGCTCGCGGGTGCGGCAGGACGCGCTGAGCCGCGCGCCGGCTGTTGCGAGAGCTCAGCGTCGCGCTCGCCGAGCCGTCCACAGTGCATCGATCGTGCCAGCCGATGAGAAGGGGACTGGCCAAAGTGGAAAATCGATAGTGATTTCCTTCTGCAAACGCCGAGGGGGATACCGCTGTCGGGGTGCCTCAGCGGGCGTTGTGGAGGGCGGCGAACAACGACGCTGATCTCAACATCCGCCTCAGCCCCGCCCGTGAGGGGCAAGACACGTTGTGAACGCCCTCCGACCACTGCCCACCCTTGCGGAGGCAGACTACCCCCCCTCGGGAGAGGCGTCAATAGAGATCGCGGGTCACGGGATACGCTGCATTGGTCCCGATCCCTCGCCCCTCGTCGTCCACCGGCACACGGACGACGGCTCGGACCTCAGGAGGTGGGTTCTCCCGCGGGCTGAGACCGGGATGGCCCAGGACCCGGCGGATCGCGACAGGGTGGGTAATGTAGGCCACGACCTTGAGCGGGTCACCTGGCGCCGAGAAAGCCTCGTCCCAGCTTCCTGAGCTGAGTCGTCCATGCAATCCTCCTCCGAACCCTGCCGGAGGTCGGGGGTTCGATCGCCCCGCGGTCCGCCGCCCACGCAATGAGCAGCAGGCGCGCACCTGCTGGGCGTCCGCTCCCGGTTCCCCGGGAGGCAAACCCTGTGTGTACTAGAATGCGCAGGCCATGGAGCTGGCGCGTCTCGTCGACCTGGTCGGCCGGGTCCGGGCCACGACGAGGAAGACCGAGAAGGTCGGCCTGCTGGCCGACTTCCTCCGCCAGACCCAGGGGCGCGAGACCGAGCTGGCGGCGCTCTACCTCACGGGGACCCTCCGGCAGGGCAAGATCGGCCTCGGCTGGCTCACCATGCAGCCCGCGATGACGGCCGAGCCCGCCTCGGGCGAGCCGCCGTCGCTCCTCGATGTGGACCGGGCCTTCCAAGCGATCGCCGCGGAGCAGGGCCCGGGCTCCTCCGATCGGAAGGTCCGCATCCTTCGCGGGCTCCTGGAACGTACGGGGGCCGACGCCCGGCGCTTCCTGGCGGAGCTGATCACGGGTGAGCTGCGGCAGGGGGCCCTCGAAGGCTTGCTGCTCGATGCGATCGCCCGGGCGGCCGGCCTGCCCGCGCCGGAAGTCCGGCAGGCCGCGATGTTCTCCGGCAGCCTGGGCGAGGTGGCGCGCGTGGCCCTCACCGAGGGGAGCGCGGGTCTCGCGCGGTTCTCCCTGCGGGTGCTGTCGCCCGTCGCGCCCATGCTCGCGAGCGCGGCGGCGGACGTCGAGGAGGCGCTCGAGCGGCTGGGCGAGGCGGCTTTCGAGTACAAGCTGGACGGCGCGCGGATCCAGGTGCACAAGGCCGGGGACGAGGTCCGCGTTTTCACGCGGCAGCTCCAGGACGTCACGGAGCGCGTCGCGGAAGTGGTGGGATGGGCTCGCGGGCTGCCGCCGCGCGAGCTCGTGCTGGAAGGGGAGGCGATCGCCCTGCGGCCGAGCGGGAAGCCTCAGCCCTTCCAGGTGACGATGCGGCGCCTCGGCCGCTCGAAGGACGTGGCGGCCGCGCGACAGGAGCTTCCCCTGTCGTCGTTCTTCTTCGACTGCCTGTTCCTCGAAGGCGAGGGCCCGCTGGTAGGCCTGCCCTACGCGGAGCGCGCGGACCGCCTGGCCCGCACCGTGCGGCCGGGGTCGCTCCTGCCGAGGATCGTCACCCGCCGTCCGGAGGAAGCCCAGCGGTTCCTGGAGCAGTCGCTTCAAGCCGGCCACGAAGGGCTCATGGCCAAGTCGCTGGCGGCGCCCTACGCGGCCGGGCAGCGCGGCTACCATTGGCTCAAGCTCAAGTCCGCCCGCACCCTCGACCTCGTGGTCCTGGCCGCGGAGTGGGGAAGCGGCCGGCGCAAGGGCTGGCTGTCGAACCTGCACCTGGGGGCCCGCGACCCGGAGAGCGGCCGGTTCGTCATGCTGGGCAAGACCTTCAAGGGCCTCACGGACGAGATGCTGCGGTGGCAGACGGAGAAGCTCCTCTCCCTCGAGGAGCGGCGCGACGACTGGACGGTCTACGTCCGACCCGACCTCGTGGTGGAGGTCGCGTTCAGCGACGTGCAGGAGTCGCCGCGGTATCCCGCCGGCCTGGCCCTGCGCTTCGCCCGGGTCAAGCACCACCGTCCGGACAAGCCGCCCCGCGAGGCCGACACCATCCAGGCGGTGAGCGAGATCTTCCGGCAGCAGCGGGCGTGAGGGCCCGGGCTCGGGTAGACTCCGCACATCTGCCCAGCGGGAGGAACGCGATGCCGAGGTTGCTGCGTGGGATCTTCATGGCCGCTCTCATCGTGCCCGCGGCCGGGGTAGCGTGGGCGGCGAGCGGGGACGGCCTCGCCCTGACCCCGCCCATGGGCTGGAACAGCTGGAACAAGTTCGGCTGCGACGTGAGCGAGAAGCTCATCCGGGAGACGGCCGACGCCCTGGTGGCGACGGGGCTGAAGGACGCGGGCTACCAGTACCTGGTCATCGACGACTGCTGGCAGGTCAAGCGGGACGAGAAGGGCCGCATCGTCCCCGACCCCGACCGCTTCGCGTCGGGGATGAAGACCCTGGCCGACTACGTGCACGGGAAGGGCCTCAAGTTCGGCCTGTACTCCGACGCGGGCACCGGCACGTGCGAGAAGCGGCCCGGCAGCAAGGGCCACGAGGAGCTGGATGCGCGGAGCTACGCGGAGTGGGGAGTCGACTACCTGAAGTACGACTGGTGCAACGCCGAGGGCCAGGACACCCGGGACTCCTACGGGAAGATGAGCCGGGCCCTGCGCGGGAGCGGCCGCGCCATCGTGTTCAGCATCTGCGAGTGGGGGAGCACCCGGCCCTGGCTCTGGGCGCAGGGGGTGGGCCACCTCTGGCGCAGCACCGGCGACATCCAGGACTGCTGGGACTGCGGGAAGAGCTGGGGCGGGATGGGGGTCGTGCACATCATCGACCTCCTGGCCGACCTCCATCCCTACGCGGGCCCCGGCCACTGGAACGACCCCGACATGCTCGAGGTCGGCAACGGCGGGCTGACCCCCGCCGAGTCCCGCGCCCACTTCAGCTTCTGGTGCCTCCTTGCCGCCCCCCTCATCGCGGGCAACGACCTGCGGAGCATGTCGAAGGAGACCCTCGAGATCCTCACCAACCGCGAGGCGATCGCGGTGGACCAGGATGCCCTCGGGATGCAGGGACGGAAGGTCCGGGACAACGGCCCCCAGGAAGTCTGGATGAAGCCGCTCGCCGACGGCTCGCGGGCCGTGATCCTGTTCAACCGCGGCACGGAGGCGGGGCCGATCACGGTTGGCTGGGAGGACGTCGGCCTCGCCCCGGGGGGCAAGGCCGTGGTGCGGGACCTCTGGAAGAAGGCGGACCTCGGCTCGTTCTCCGGCCGCTTCGAGGCCAAGGTCGAGCCGCACGACGTGGTGATGGTGCGGGTCACGCCCCAGTTCTGAGGCGCGGAGCGACGGCGGAGCCCAGGGTCTTAGAGTTCCGCCTCGAGCTCGGCGATCTTCTTCTGCAGGGCCTCGACGCGGGCTTTGAGATCGTCGACCTCGGCGAGGTTGTCGGCCATGGCCCCTATGCTACCGCGCCTCTGGACAGAGGAGGTCCATTCCGAGCCGACGAGAAGCCAGGGTCGCCTTTCAGCTCCGGCGGAGGTGGATGGAGCCGTTGACCGTGCTCAGCTCGAGGGAGCCGCGGCCCTTCCCGAGCCGTCCCTGGAGCCGGCGGCGGGTGGCCCGGCCCGTGGACTCGAGGGTGAGGTCACTCTGTATGCTGCCGTTGACGGTCGCGGCCTCGAGCCACCCCCCGGCACCGTCGGGAACGGCGACCGTGATCGAGCCGTTGGTGGTGGAGAAGCGGTGCCGCCCGTCGGGGCTGGCCGTGCGGTAGCGCGCGTGGATCCCTCCGTTGACGGTCGAGGCCTGGACCTCGCCCGCGGCGTCCGCGATCTCGACGCTCCCGTTGGTGGTGGACGCTCGCAGCTCTCCCGCGACGCCCTGGATCTCGATCGCCCCGTTGACCGTCTCCACCCGTACCCGTGCGTCGGCCGGGAGGGTGATGCGATACTCGACCTGGCCCCCGCCTCCGAAGAGCCAGCCTCCGGGCATGCGGGTGCGAACGTCGACTCGCGGGCCCTCGCCGGCGATCTCGATCCGCATGCCCCTGAGCAGCGACTCGGCGGAGGCGGCCTTGTCGGCCTCGATCCGGACCCGTGGCTCGCTCCAGGTCGCCACCGTGACGCGTCCGTTGACGTTCTCGAGGGTGAAGAGGCCTCCAGGCTCGAAGGCACGGGTCTCGACCTGGGTGTCGTGGGCCAGGGGGAGGCCGCCTCCCACCACGACGCATGCGGACAGGGCCGGGCCGGCCAGGAGGGCGGCGACCGCCCTCCCCGGGACGTGCAGGCGCATGGGACCCTCCTGTCCGTCTGAACGAGCGTCCGAAGCGAAAGGTTGCGAAAAGGCGGGGCTAGACTCAGCGCTTGGGAGCGGCCGAGAGCGTGATGTCGCCGCTGGTGTTCGTGAGCGTCACCTCGCAGCCGCCGCCGCCGATGGTCCCGGTCAGCGAGTCGGCGCTCAGGGCGCCGGTGGTCGTGAGGGGCAGTGCGCTCTGGACCTTGCCGAAGGAGGTCCGGGCGCTGACGTTGAAGCCGGCGCCTCCCGGCAGGGCCAGCTTGATGGGGGCGAAGGAGGTCGTCGGACGCGTTCCCGAGCAGGTTCCGGGCCACGCTCTTCATCCGGCCTCTGTGTACCGCAGCTAAGACGAACGGGGCCCGGGGATCGTTGGGGAAAACTTGGGCCGGCCCTCAGCGCGTGGCCGGCCTCACCTGGACGGCGGCCCCCCCGCCCCGCACGAGGCTCAGGACCAGCGGCCGGCGGTTCGGACCCGCCGCGATCTTGGCCAGGGCGACGCCGATCCGGGTCGGTGTGGTGGCGGACTCGGGCACGTCCGCGTAGACCGTGGCCTCGAATGCCCCCGCCCCCAGGAAGGCGAGCGGCACCTCCACCGTGCGCGGCGCGTCGGTCATGGCGCCGATGAACCAGTCGGCTCCGCGCCGGCGGGCGATCACCACGTACTCGCCGATCCGGCCGTCCAGCGCACGCGTCTCGTCCCAGCTCGCCGGGACCACCTTCAGGAAGTCGGCGCCCGGCTCGCCCCGGTAGGCCGTGGGGGTGTCCGAGAGCATCTGGAGCGGGCTGTCGTAGACCACGTACATCGCGAGGTGGTGGCCGCGCGTGCCCATGGCCACGGGGGCGTCGTTGCGGGGAGCGAATGCCTCCACGGTGACGTTGCGGAACGCCCCCGGCGTGTAGTCCATGGGGCCCACCAGCATGCGCGTGAAGGGGATGGTCACGTTGTGGCGCGGCGTGGCCCGGTCGCTCCACTTCGAGTACTCCAGGCCGAGGATCCCCTCCCGGGTCAGGAGATTCGGCCAGGTGCGCTCCTCTCCCGTGGGGGCGTAGGCCCCGTGGAAGTCCACCGTCAGGTGGTGCTTCGCGGCGGTGCGCAGGACCAGGCGGTAGAAGGCCACGATCTCCTGATCCTTGCGGTTCATGTAGTCGACCTTGATCCCGCGCACGCCCCATTTCTCGTAGACGGGGAAGGCCAGGTCCATCTGGTCGCGGACGTTCTCCCAGTTCAGCCAGAGCAGGATGCCGACCTTGCGCTCGCGCCCGTAGGCCACGAGGCCCGGGATGTCCATCTCGGGGATGGACCGCGCGATGTCCGCGGTGACGTCGCGGTGGCTCCCGTACCACCCGGCGTCGATCAGCACGTACTCGAGCCCGAACTCGCCCGCGAAGTCGATGAAGTGCTCGAAGGTGTCGTCGTTCATCCCGACCTTGAAGGCCGCCCCGGGAATCACCGGCCCGTTCCACCAGTCCCAGGCCACCTTGCCGGGCTTGATCCACGAGGTCTCGGCGATCTCGGAGGGGTCGCTCAGGTTCTGGATGAGGGTGGACTCGATGAGCGCGCCCGGGCGGTCGCCGATCATGAGGACACGCCAGGGCGTCGTGAGGGGGGTGCCGGCGCGGACGGCGATCCCCGGCTGGGTGGGCAGCGGCGCGAGCTTGGTGACGAGGGTCGGGAAGCGGCCGCCCTCCAGCCGCGCGAAGTGGAGGCCCGAATACCCCTTGAGGTTGGACTCCGCGAGGGCGACCGTAAGGCCGTCTCCGAGCTCGACCACCAGGGGCGGGCCCACGATCGACTCCGGCTTGATGGCCAGCAGGGGAACGGGGACGAACTCCCGCTCGTTGCTGGTCGTGAAGGACGGGAGGAACAACGCCCAGGCGCGATGGTCGCCGGTGAAGCGGAACTGCGTCTCCTCGGAAGCGATCTCCACGTCGTGGAACGCCGG
>WNGL01005865.1_pt1 | contig 16088 bp, 8 predicted proteins | sample 5400591 | NCBI WGS metagenome assembly WNGL01 (sample SAMN13153377, study PRJNA577476) | soil metagenome | isolation source: 80 cm soil or saprolite under Garry oak tree replicate 1 | place: USA:California | collected 2016-06-15
GCTTCGGCTGGGGTCCTCCAACCAAGCGTTTCACGTGGGCGCTCATTCATCTGGGCGGCGACCAGGTCAAGCTGAGCCTGGGTAACGCGAGCCAGGCTGAGACCTTTGGGGAAGTACTGACGCAAGAGGCCATTGGTGTTTTCGTTGGTGCCTCGCTGCCAAGGACTGCTCGGGTCACAGAAGTAGACGGCAACGCCAGTGTCGACCGTGAAGCGCTCGTGCTGTGCCATCTCTGAGCCCTGGTCCCACGTCAATGAGCGCTGCAGGCTGGCCGGCAGCTTAACGATGCTGGCAGCGATGCCTTCGCGCACGGCCTCAGCGCGAATCGCGCCTCGAGCCAAAGCGAAAAGCATGAGGTAGCGGGTGCTGCGCTCAACCAAGGTGCCGAGGGCGGTGGTCGGGGTCCCCAGCAATAGGTCACCCTCCCAATGTCCCGGCACCGCCCGGTCGGCGGCTTCGGCTGGACGCTGGCTGATCATGATCGGGTTGGGGATCTTGCGCGGCCCTCGCGGCCGGATTTCGTTCTTGGCCCGGCGGTAGCGTCGGTGAGTGCGCAGGAGCTTGGTCAGCTCCTTGCGCAGCGTGCCTCGGCCCTGCACGTAGAGGGAGACGTAGATGGTCTCGTGCGAGATCTGCATCAGCGGGTTGTCCGAATACTCTCGCTTCAGCCAAGCAGAAATCTGCTTCGGCGACCAGAGCAGCTTCAACCCAGCCTCCACCTCGGCCCGCAGCCGCGGCGAGAGCGCCAGCTTGCTCGGCTTGGGTCGGCGTCGTCGCAGGACAGCCGCCTCATCCGCCTCGGCCGATCGATAGCGTTCTCGGCCCCCGTTCCGACGCACCTCCCGCGAAACCGACGACGGCGCCCTGCGCATCCTGGCGGCCAGAGCTCGACAAGACTCGCCGACGGCCAGACCACGTGACAGCTCTTCGCGCTCCGCAACTGTTAGCTCGCGCCGCGAGCGCTGGGCTGGTGCGGCGGAACCCCGCCGGTCGACGTCACCTGGTCGCGCACCGTTCGCCGGCTACGTCCCATATGCCGAGCAATCATCCAGACCGGCTCACCGCGGCCTCGCCGCGCCCAGATCTCGGCCTTCTCGGCCACAGTCAATAGGGGCCCTCTGCCCATCCTGCACCTCCTGCACTTGAAGAGCCATCCGGCTCTTCATTTAATCGAGGTGGTGCATTGACCCTTGGAACTCGCCCGCACATACGGGTATTGAGCTGCGATCGCCACAGCCTGGTGGTGGGCCGCCGTGGACTCGAACCACCCCCTCATGGGGACGCGCGGGCGCACTAGGAGTTCGAATCCTTCGTGGTCGCCCGGCACGCATCGCGGCGGGAGCAATATGTGGAATCGGTTTGGTGCCGGCACCCCAATATCTAGGGCCGACGCCGAATGCCAAACTGGCTCCCTTAGTGGACGCTCTTCGAACTCGGCTGCTTGCGCGTACGCCTAGTTTGGCCGACTCCATTGATCGCTATCGCTTGTCGCCGGGCTTGTAGGCTGGGCCAGCGACGATCGATTGATCAGTTCCCCGTCCTTCAAGACGGGGATCGCGACTGACCCGACCACGCTTTCTCAGTCCGTCATTCGGAAGCGCCCGCCCGAGCCGAGTTGCTCGGTGCGGGCGCTCCAGGCATCTGCTTACGCTCGGACAGTCGACATCGCGGGCGCCGTCTCCGAGCGCGCCTGCCACCGTCCCGCCTCCCAGTCGGAGTCAGAGGTCAACAGCACCCTGAGTCCGACCGCGGCCAGACCGGTGGCGAACACCGCGTCGCTGACGACGCTGATGAGGGTGTCAGGGAGGCCGATCGCGCCGCCCACGATGTCGATCACCACGCCGACCGCTATGGCGGGACCAGCCCAGCGGTAGCCGAATCCGGAACGCCAGACAGCGATCCCGAAGAGGATGAGGCCCACAGCGAACAGCTCGTGGCCCAGAACCAAAGGCAGGCCGGCGGAGTTCTGCATGGTTTTGTCGATGAACGCGGCCATCGCCTGGCGGTCCACACCAGGACCTGCCATTGCCCAAAGCATGAGCTGCAGCCCGCCCAGCGCCAGATGGGCAAGACACACCCCGGCCACGGTCAAAATCGCCGCCACATGGCCGAGCACGACGCCGCGCCTCTGTGTCACGTGCAAGAGGCCGAAGACGGCAGGAATGAACAGGATGGCGGAAGCGATGCCGAAGTAGATGTCGGCCAGCATCACGTCGTGATTGCGGGCGGCGATATCGAGCTGCGCGGCACCGTTGCCGTCGCTTGCCGGATAGGTGATCTCCGCTATGGCGAAAAAGATTGGCGCCAGGATGAGGCACAGGCCTCCCAGCGTCCGCCGGAAGTTGGTCGGATCCCAGATCTTGAGCATTTTCAGTTCTCCATCACTTGGTTTTCGGGCTCGGCCGCGCCCGTTGTCGCCAAGCTAAGCCGCGCTCGCGTCGATCCCTACCAGGCGCCTTGCAGAACTGCTTGCGGTCGTGATTACGGATTTCCGCGGTGAGTTTTCCGGCACCCCCCCAGGACTTCAAGCCACTGTCGGGCGAATATGTAGCGGTGACGGCACGATCCGCAAACGCGTGGTGGCTGCTGCCCGGTGCGTTTGCCCTCGTGGCGGTGGCCGTGCTCGACCTCCGCGGCGGGCAGCTCTCAGGCGCGGCGGTCGACGTGGGCACCGGCGTTGCCTGGTACCTTGCCGCGGCGCTGTGTTACATGGCGCGTCCCGCCAATCGGGCGGCGTGGCTCTTCCTTCTAGTGGCCACGTTGCTGGAGATCGGCAAGGGTGTCGGCGCCGCCGTGTCGCTGGCAGCCACCGCGAATCCGGAGGTCGCGCACGCCTGGGCGGCGGTGGTCCTACTGGACGCCGCCGGGTGGGCGGTGACAGCCGCCGGCGTCGCGCTTTTTGTGAGCTTTCCGGATGGGAAATACCAGCGCTCGTACGAACGCTGGATAGTGCGCGTCCTGCCGCCAGCGTTCCTGCCGTTGCAGCTGCTGCAGCTGGTCGGCTCGTCTCGGGTCGGCACGAGTCAATTCGGTTGGTTGACCCTTGACGCGCCGAGCCCGATCTATGTGCGCGGGCTCGATCTGGTGGGTGCGTCTGCGGGGGCGTTGATGGATGCCAACATCCTGGTGGTCGTTCCGGCACTGGGACTGCTGCTCTTGCGCTACCGGCGCTTCGGCGACGAGCAGCGCCGCCAGATCAAGTGGCCGCTCTACGCCGTCGCGCTGTCGGCGATCAGCCTTGTGATCCTCGCTTTTGGAGCCGGCCCACCCGCCATTCCGTTCTGGGTGGCCGCGGTGCAGTATGTCGGGACGCAGGCCTTGCTGCCGGTCGGCTTGGCTATGGGCATCGTCGTGTACAAGGGCCTGGACATTGAGGACGTCATCCGGCGGTCGGTCGTGTACGGTGTGCTATGGGCACTGATCGCCGCAGCTTACGTATTCGTGGCGGCGGCCTTCGGGATCGCCATTGGCCAGCGCGTGCCGCTCGCGCTTGCCGTTTTGCTGGCGATCGCGGCAGCCCTGCTCTTCCAGCCCGCTCGCCGGCGCCTGGAACGGCTGGCCGATCGTCTGGTCTTCGGCCATCGCCTCTCCGGATACGAGCTGATCAGCCAGCTCGGGGTGCGCCTCCAGACCGGTGCCGCACCGGAAGACGTGGCAGGGAACGTGGCCGGCGCCGTGCAGGCCGGCCTGCGCGCGAAGTGGGTACGCGTCACGCTTGATCGGCCCCAACCGACGCCTGTCGCGACCGCGGGAGACGCAGGATCAGGAGGGGCGGCCGTCCACCTGTCGGCGCCGCTCATCCATAACGGCCACACCATCGGTGTAATCGAGTGCGGTCCGAAGGTTGAAGCGAGTTACGAGGACGCGGACCAGGAGCTGCTCAACAACCTGGGTCGACAGGCTGCGCTGGCGATCCGTAACTCGCAGCTTTCGGCTGAGCTCTCCGATCGTCTCGAGGAGCTTGCCGCCTCTCGCGCGCGGCTCGTGCACGCCGAGGAGGCTGGCCGGCGCCGGCTCGAGCGCGATTTGCACGACGGCGTCCAGCAGGAGCTGGTGGGTCTCTTGGCCAGGCTTGGATTGGCGCGGAACCAACTGAAACGGGACCCCCAACTGGCCGAAGCTACGCTGCGCGACGTCCAGGTGGATGCTCAGCGCGCACTCGAGGAGCTGCAGGAGTTGGCGCGTGGAATCCACCCGGCGATCCTCACCGACCGTGGCCTGGTCGAAGCTGTCGCAGAGCGGGCGACACGAATGCCAATCCCGGTCGAGATCCATACCAATGGCGTTGGGTCGGGGGCACGATTCCCGCTCGAACTCGAGGGCGCGGCCTATTTCTTCGTCTCCGAAGGCCTTGCCAACATCCTCAAATACTCCGCTGCCACCCGCGTCCACGTCCGATTTCACAGCGGTGGAAGCCAGTTGGTGATTGAGGTCGAGGATGACGGTCGAGGCTTTGACCCGAGCCGGGTCAAACTCTCGGGCTTGCGGGGTCTTCAGGATCGCGTCGAGGCGCTGGACGGACGTATGGACGTGGCGAGCAGCCCGGGCCTTGGGACGCAGTTGCGCGCGCAACTGCCTCTTACCAAAGAGCGATCGTGACGGCGCGGCTACGCATCGTCATCGCTGAGGACAACTACCTAGTGCGCGAGGGCACGAGGCGCCTGCTCGAGGATTCCGGGCAGGTTGAGGTGATGGCGTGCGTGAGCAACGCCGAAGAGCTCCTGCGAGCTGTCGACGGACTCCGTCCGGATGCCGTCCTGACCGACATCAGGATGCCGCCGGGCCACCAGGTAGAGGGGATCGAAGCCGCGCACGCGATTCGGAAACAACATCCAGGGATCGGCGTGCTCGTCCTTTCACAGCATTCCGACGCCGCCTACGCCGTGCAGCTGTTGAAGGACGGGACGGGCGGCCTTGGCTATTTGCTCAAGGCCCGGGTCGGCGAGTTGGACGAGCTGCTCCACGCACTGCGTGAGGTCGCTGCGGGGCGATCGGTGGTGGACTCAGGCGTGGTCGAGCGTCTAGTCGATTACCGAACACGCCAGGCCGAGTCGCCATTGCGGCTGCTCAGCGAACGCGAGATCGATGTGCTTCGCGAGATGGCCGAGGGCAAGGGGAACGCTTCGATCGCCGGCAGCCTGAATCTGTCCGAGTCCTCCGTCGAGAAGTATGTGAACTCGATCTTCTCCAAGCTCGGCCTGTCAGAGGAGAAGTTGCTCAGCCGCCGCGTGGCTGCCGTCCTGGCCTATCTCCGTGCATGACCCACAGAAAGACCAAGCCCGACCCATGGGTCCGGGACCCTTCGGATTGATAACAAATCACCAGCATCACTTGCTATCAAGTTCGGGGCAGTACTCGCGCTCGTCGCACAGATCAACTGGTTTCAGCCTCAATAGATCGAGTCCGCGCCGGGTTATCCGGCGGAGAAGAGAGCGGCCAACAATGCGTTGTAATCATTGGTTCCCAAACCACAACATCTTGGGCCCAAGAGAAATTGCGATTTGGCTCCCCTTAGTGGACGTTCTTCGAACTCGGCTCCTGGCGCCGACCTCCGACATGGTTGAGACACTCGACCGTTTCCGCTCAAGTGCTGGCGTGCCCGCAAAACTCGCGATAGGCTCCTGATCCCGCTGGTGGCACGCTCGAATGCGGCGGGATCGAATGCCTTCCTCCGAGTGGTTTTAGGACTTAGTTGGAAGGGGCAGGCGCTAGTGCATAACGATTCAGCTGCTGCCTGTCACCCATCTCTTCAGCCGGTTTACGCCGGACCGGTTCCGAGCTGCTCCAGAATCCACGGCCCGGACTACTGCCTTCGCCCAAAAGCGCAGGGCTCGGCCCGCTCGGTCCCTACCCCGTGCTACTGACAGTGGAAGTTGGCATCATCATGCGCTGCAGCCCGGCGCCGTCGGGACAACCTGAATCGGAATCGTGACCGGACCCCCATTTACGACGAATGGCGACTGAAAGCCGAGCTTTTGCTCGACGGAGTCCAACCCTGTCTCAGTAATTATCAACGTCGGTGCTGTCGTCGACCCGGAAAGTTCCACCGTAAGGGTTCCCTGTCCGCTGACAGAAGAACCGGTTGACCTGGTACCCGTGATGTTGATCACACCGTCCTTCAGGGTGCCAGTTGCATGTGAGCCGCCAGTCGATGCGAAATCCACCGACCCGCTTGGCCTGGCGAGTGATGCGCCCCCGGCGAATGACCAATTGAGCCTGTATGAGGGCCGGAGAACCTGGGCGCCACCGCCTTGTGAGACATTCAGGTACCAGCCACCGTGGAGTCCCTGACAGGACTGTCCGAAGTACTGAGTCAGCACCGGACTGGTGTGAACGGTATTCACGACTGCACACTGCGAGTTGGAGCATCGCGTGCTTACCGGGGCGCTCGACGTCCTGTGAGTCAGGACCAGGTACACAATTGCGGCCCCTGCAACCAGTCCGACGAGTCCCACAAGCAGCGCGATGCCGAACGCTCTAAGGCCTCTTGAAGATCTACGGCGACGAATCACGGAAGTTGCGATTCCCCCTCACGCAAGCTGCCCAGCACCATCAATCGAACCACCAGGCACCCCCGCGCCAGCGCCGACGGACCCATTATTGCAAGCCCTGAAACCCGCGAGGCCGAGCAAGCGCCCGGCCTCGCCTCGTCGTCCGACGGCGGTTTCAGAACTTTGAGACCAAGTCGATCTCACTTGTCGAGTTGATGACGCCAATGGTGGTGAATGTATATTTCACCGTCGGACTCGGACTGGGTGCGTTCTCACCCACCACACTGGACGTCTTGTACTTGATTCCGATGAAGAAAGGTCCACTACCGCCCGAGAATGTGACGGTGACGGTACCTGTAACGGGGTTCTGAGTGATGGTGCTGTTTACCTTGGTGCAGGTCATCGCGACCGAGTCGAAGTTATTCCATACGGCAGTGCCAGGCCAGATCACGAATGGCCGGCTTGTCTCACTGATGGTCTGCGTGATGGTGTAGGTTCCGGCGGTCGGAACCTGGACCCAGTAGAAGAACACTCCGGGGTCGACCTGGCTGATTGTTCCGCCCTTGAGCGAGTACTGGATCTGGGCCAGGGTCGCTGCCGTACCGGACGCGAACTGTGCGCAGGTCGTATTGGTCGGAGTGATCTGGCTGGAAGGCGGTGGGCTTGTGACGACCAGGATCTCGTTGCAAGGGCTGGTCGCCGCCTTGTTGTTGGCGTCGCCGGAGTAGACCGCCTGCCAGTAGAAGGTGCCCGCGTTCAAGAAGGTCACCGACTTGGAGTCCGGGATCGGACCCGGCGAGGTGAAGGTGTTGATGGTCGGCGTCTGGTCGCTGGCGTTCAGGGTGCAGCCGGCGTCGGTGTAGAAGGCGTAGCCGATGGTCGCCCCCGCTGCCGGCCCCGCCGCCGCCCCGGTCAGGCTCGCCGAGTCGTGGACGACGTCGCCGATGGTGGCGTTCAGGGTCGTGCCGCTGGTCGCCGCCGTCTCGTCATGCAGGGTGGTCGCCAGCGTGGGCGAGTTCTTGCCCACGACCACGGTCTCAGAGGTGCATGTGCTCAAGACCGGGCCGATGTTGTTGCTGTCGCCGGAGTAGCTGGCCTGGAAGTAGTAGGTGCCCGCCAGGTTGAAGGTAACGCTCGCGGAGTTTGGCACCGCCCCGTTGGTGACCGTTACAGCCGGTGGCTGCGCGTTGATCTGCCCGCTCACCCCGGTGGTCGCTGCCGTCGTGCAAGTGTTGTTTGAGTAGACGGTGTAAGTGACAGTCCCACCTGCATTCGAGGAGGCGCCGGCGAGGGTAGCTGAGTCCGTAACTGACTGCCCGACATTGATCGTGCTGGCCGAGAGAATCGTCGATATCGTCGGGGTGAAAATGATGGATGTAGTGGAAAGGGCGCGGTCTTGAGCGCCTGTGCTGGAGGTATCCAGCAGGTCAAGGAACATGTGATAAGGCGATCCGCTGATCGCGCTAGCCGAGTTGCCGGCGCCCCAGTCCTTTTGGCTCGCGATGTGCCCGCCCCAGGCGAGCACGACCGAGGAGCCTGTGCCCACGTGGAAGGGAAGCAGGACCGTAGTGCTGCATTGGCCGGTGCCCGCGATGGCGTTTTCCGACGGGTAAGAGTTGGTCGACACGGTCGACCCACCCGGCCCGAAGATCGCGAAGCTACCGCCCGGGAAGGCCGGCGCCGTCCCCGCCGATCCATTGCAGTTCGCCAGGGTCGGCGCCAGGATGGCTGCCGTGCTAATTGGTATCGCCTGAGTTGTCAGGCTGCACCCCAACGTGTCGGCACAAGGATTGTTGTGGTTGAAGTTGAAAGTACTTTGGGTCAGCGACGTTGTCTCAGTCGCATCGAACGAGCCAAGGAAGTCGATCGCGTGCTTCGAGCCGTGGACGGTGTCGTAGTGGAACGTCAGTTTGTGATCGGAGCCCGCAACCAGACCCGTGACCGTAACGCGATAGGAGACGTAATCCCCCTCGCGCCAATGCGCCTTGGACCCATTAGCGTCACCGTTCACCCAGTTGGCGTACTTGGTGCCACTGAGGGTGCCGTTGAGGCAGGGTTCCGTCGCGCCGCCCACGCCTCCGTTTACGCACTGGTCGAGATTCGCCGCGGCCCCGGCGGCAGAGCTAGGGATGGGAAGCAACGCGACGACCAAAGCCGTCACGCTGAGGCTAACGAGCAAGACGCGGAGGTGCGTTCGAACGGGGCTGGTATGTCCGGTCACGGGAACGGTCCTCCCTGATTTGAGCGCGGTTATAGCGGTGGTCTGCCGCTAGATAGCAACTCGCACGCCCAAACAGGCGTGGTCCCGACTGCCGAATACCTCCATGGGACGTTTGTCCTATGCGCCCCCCAGCAAAGGTTTCCTGCGACCGTCCATCGAAGATGGCATCCAGCTGCTCGAACTGGCACGCGAAGTCCACCAACCCTTCGCGCAGGAGCCTCAGGAGAAGCGTCGGCTGCTCGATTTCAGAGTCGCAAGCGTCTGATGGAAGGAGGGGAGCTATCCGCCACCCTTGGGCCAATCAGTGACCTGATGAGGGAGGGAGTGGCCGCGGCGGAGGCGCAAACGCCGCCGCGATCAAAGGCGAGAGGTCTCGAACAGATCGAGTTCCGGCGCCTTCGAACCCCCACCAGCGTCCAATCTTGAATTCGAGAAAACTCAGGCTCACCTCCAGCTTCAGCTCGACGCTTTCCGTCTTTACTACAACCAGCAGCGACCGTATCGATCGGTCGAAGGCCGGACCCCGTTTCAGGCGTTCCGGTCAGGCTGAAGGCGGGACCGTGTCCGACCCTTCAACCGGTCCAGAATCGAGTTCGTCGCGACACGCTGGATGCCGGGTCGGGTGACCATTCGCTACCTCGGCCATATGCGCCACCTCTACGTCAGCTACAAGCACATGCGGCTTCCGGTCACACTCCGGGTGGCACGGCACCACGTCCGCGTGGTCGCCGAAGACGGCTCAATCCTCTACATCCGACCATCGACGCCGCGGCTCAATGGCAAAGGTCGAACGGTCGCATCGTATCGACGAGGAAGAGTTCTACCGGCTCCTCGCCGGCGAGGTCATCGACGACGCCAAGCTCTTCAACACCAAGCTCCACGAATGGGAGCGCTTCTACAATTTCGCCCGACCGCACGGCGCCCTTGGAGGCCAGACTCCTTATGAGCGCCTACGGCAGTTGACCAGGCCCTCGGTGTAGGTGAACACCGTCAGCCGTACACCAATTTGGCTCCCCTTAGTGGACGCTCTTCGAACTCGGCTGCTTGTGCCAGGGCCCGATATCGTCGAGACCCTTGAGCGTTTCCGATCATCTGCCAGCTTGTCGGCTGGGCCGGCGACTGCGTCCTGATCACATCGCCGCCGGGCTCTAGCTCGCTGCGGGCGGAAAGTGGCCGGACATCGACAAGAAAGCGCTTTATGCTTCGTTACCTATCGGCAGCGCCATCATGTAAATCGCTTCTGGGGTTGGTGGACATGAGTTGGCCAAAGCTCCGTATGGCTGCGATCTTGACGGCGGGACTGACCGCCGCCAGTCTCCTCGCTCTGCCGGGCAGGCCCGCGATGGCGGCCGAACGCACGATCCAGCCGGCAGGACACCTCGGCGTGACCTATTTCGGCGACCATCCGGGGTTCGCAAAACGACCTGACCGCGTGGTCATGCACAACCCTACGCGCGACATGGCTGCGCACTTGCTGGTCAAACTGCGCGCCGCGGCGCATGTCCAACTCCAACCCCCTGCCACAAGCTCAACGGCCAGCGAAGCGCTCTTCAACAATCTGAACCAGCCCGGGCTTGGGGTCGGCGACGAGGGGTTCTGCTGCGTGCCGCCAGACCCGACCGGTGCGATCGGTCCGAACCACTACGTCGAGATGGTGAACAGCCTGATTGGCGTTTACGACCGCAATAACCTGAGCCTGCTCAACTCGATGGACAGCGTCACCTTTGTCGCCGCCACGGGCGGAACGATCAGCGACCCGCAAATCGAGTACGACTTCGTCGCCAACCGCTGGTTTTACCTTGCGGTCGACTTCGACATCGCGAACAACAACAATTTCCTCGTCTTCGGCTGGTCGAAGACGAGCGACCCCAGCGACCTCACGAACGGGTGGTGTCGCTTCGGCGTCTACACCGGCAGAACCCTCAACGACTTTCCGAAGCTCGGCCACGATAACAACTACATGCTGTTCGGCAGCAATCTGTACGACGACGCGGACCTGAACACCGAGATCAGCGGCCAGATCTGGGCGTACCGCAAGCCCGCCAACGGCGACGCCTCGTGCACCGGCACCGGACCGGCGACGTACTTCGCGGACGCCGCCCATGTGTTGCTCAACGCCGACGGCACGCCGGCCGACACGCCCGTGCCCGTCAACACGACGGAGAGTTCGACCGGAGGCAACATCGTCGCCGCGCACTCACCGCTGACCGCGCCGGCCGGGCCGCGCAACAAGATCATGGTCTGGCACATGACCGTGCAGACGAGTTCGCCTGTCCTGGTCGCCGACGGCGACATCACGGTGAACTCATACGACGTCCCGGCCGACGTTCCTCAGCCGCAGAACTCGCTCGATACTCTCGACGGACAGCTCACGCAGGCTGTCGGGCGCCGCGATCCCGACGCCGGCGCTTTTACTATCTGGACTCAGCACACGGTCGCCGGCGCCGGAGGCCTGTCGGTCGTGCGCTGGTACGAGCTGCTGCCGGGAAGCCTTTCGGTCCGCCAGGAAGGAAGCGTGGCCAGCGCGACGAACTTCATCTTCAACGGCGCGATCTCGACGTCGACCAACGGCAACGACGCCGTCGTCGAGTACAACAGCGCAAACAGCTCGCAGACCCCGACCGTCGCCGCACTGACCCGCCAGAGTTCGACGCCGCTGGGGTCGATGGACGCAGGCGAGGTCGTGCTCGCCAGCAGCACCGACGTCGACGTGGACTTCAGCTGCGGCGCCCCATACGGACCGCCATGCCGCTGGGGCGACTACTCCGGCGCCACGCCAGACCCGGTCAACGCCGGTGTCGTGTGGGGCAGCAACATGATCACCGGCCTGGCGAGCGTCTTCGGCTTCCCGCAGTGGACGACGCAGAACTTCGCGCTGGCGACCGGCGGCACGGTTGCGCCTAACTTCAACCTCAGCGTCGCGCCGGCAAGCCAGGCCATCACCCCGGGCGGGTCGACGAGCTACACCGTGACCATCACGCCAAGCGGCGGTTTCTCCGGGTCAGTGACGCTGGCCGTGACCAGCTTGCCGAGCGGGGCGAGCGGAACCTTCAGCCCGAACCCGGCCACGAGCTCGTCGACGCTGGCCGTTACCACCGACTCGAGCACCGCTGCGGGCAGCTACCCGTTCACGGTCACCGGCACGAGCGGCAGTTTGAGTCACACGGCATCCGCGACGCTAGTCGTCAACACGCCGCCACCGCCTGACTTCAGCCTCACCGCGTCACCTTCAAGCCGGATGATCGGTCCGGGCCCCGCTGGCACGTCCTACTCGGTGACGATCACGGCGCTCAACGGCTTCAACGGCAGCGTGGCGCTGAGCCTGGCCGGATTGCCGATCGGCGCGACCGGGAGCTTCACCCCGAACCCGGCGACGACCGCGGCGACCCTGAACGTAACGATCGACACCACGACGCCCGCCGGCAGTTACGTGCTGACGATTACGGGCATGAGCGGAAGTCTGTCGCACACCACGACCGTGACCCTGACCGTCAACGGCGACTTCAGCCTAAGCGCGTCGCCGTCGAGCGCTTCGGTCGTAGCCGGCGGTCGCGCCACCTACACCGTGACGGTCACTCAGCTGAACGGCTTCACGGGCAGCGTGACGCTCGGCGCGAGCGGGCTGCCAGCCAAGTCATCGGCGTCGTTCAGCCCCGACCCCACCTCGAGCTCTTCGACGCTGACCATCCGCACAAACCGGGGGCAGACGCCGACCGGCACTTACACCATCACGATCACGGGCACAAGCGGGAGCGTGGCGCACACTGTGACCGTGACACTCATAGTCACCTAGCTCCGGCTGTTCTCCTCTCGTGCGGTCCCAGTCGGAATAGACTTCACACAGGGGACCTCGCTTCAGCATCTTGGGGGTGGATTCATGAAGAAGCTCTGGGCTGTACCGATCGCGGCGGTGTTTGCTCTCGCCACGACGATGTCGGTCGTGGCGGTCGGAGGCGACACGCTGGTCAACGTCGGCAGCCCGCCGACGCCGTTCTCGCAGAACAAACAGAACGAGCCTGCGCTCGCCGTGAATGCAAATACGCCGAACATCCTCGCCGCCGGCTCAAATGATGAGATCGACGAGGAGGCGTGCAACGCGGGCGCCGACACTACCTGTCCGTTCACGCCTGGGATCGGAGTCTCGGGCATTTACTTCTCGTTCGACAGCGGGAACAGCTGGACCCAGCCCACCTACACTGGGCTAACCGCGCGTTCTTGCTTGGGCGTGATCGGGCCCGACGCAGGTTGCACCCCGACGCCCGGACCCATCGGCACGCTCCCGTGGTACTTCGAGAACGGCCTGGTCAGCGATGGTGACCCCGCGCTCGCCTTCGGGCCGAAGCCAGGCCCGAGCGGATTCAGCTGGACGAACGGCTCGAGGCTCTATTACGCGAACCTGACGTCGAACCTGCCGACGGGACTCAAGGAAGAGGCGTTTCGCGGCTTCGAGGCAATCGCGGTTTCTCGTACCGACGACGTGGCGGCCGCAGCCGCGGGCGTGAAGAGCTCGTGGATGGCACCGGTGCTTCTATCGCGGCAGTCGTCGACGACGTTTTCTGACAAAGAGCAGATCTCGGCCGACAACGCCTCGTCGAGCGCGTTCTTTGGCAACGTCTACGTGTGCTGGGCAAGCTTCGTGGGGCAGGAACTGAGCCCCAACGCGGCGCCTGCGCAGCTTCAGGTCGCCGTTTCACGAGACGGCGGCACTACGTGGACGCAGCATCCGATCGGCGCGGCGGCGAACAACGGCCAGCGCAATCCGATGGACGGCTGCACGGTCCGCACCGACAGCAGCGGCAACGCCTACGTCTTCGGCGTGGGCACGCAGTCTTCGGGCGGCCACCAGAGCTTTGAGTTCGTGTCCATCTCTAACAACGGAGGCGCAACCTGGTCGGCACCGCGCACCGTGGCCGGCCCTGTGACCCAGCCCGGCGTCATCGACCCGGTGCTCGGTCGTCCGACGATCGACGGAATCGCCGGCGCTCGCAGTGACCTGGCTCCCGCGCCCAGCGTCGACATCGCGAACGGCGCGCCCACAGGCGCTGACGCAACCGACCGGATCGTGATGACGTACGTCAGCGGAAGTCTTGCCACGCCGCACGTGTACTTCACGGAGTCGGTCGACGGCGCGGCGACATGGTCAGCGCCGCGGGCGATCGAAACGGGCGCGGACCGCGGTTACTACACGGCTCCCGCGATTTCGCCGAACGGAACCGACGTGTATGTGGTGTACAACGCGTTCACGACTCCTTATCGAACCAACACGACTGACCCGCGCAATCTGGTCGGCGTCGTCCTGCACGCGGATGTCGTCGGTGCTGCAACCGGAGCGTTCGTCGAATTGCACCGCGGTGCCAACGGTGATCCTAGAGGGTCGAGCCAGAACAACCTGGTCGGTGAGTTCCTGGGTGACTACGTCTACGCTGTCGCAAGCCGGACCTACGGCGCGGCGGTGTGGAACGATGCCAGGAATGCTGCCGACTGCCCCGCCATCGACGCCTGGCGGATGTCGCTTCGCACCGGCACCACCGTCCCGCGGCCGGCGCCGGAGCAGGACTGTCCCGCGAACTTCGGCAACTCCGACATCTTTGGAGGCGCCTACACGGACCCGACCCCATAAGCAAGAAGGGGGCGCGCTACCGCGCCCCCTTCCCCTTACTCTCGGTCCCCCTTATATGTTCCCGGCGCTCGCGTGCACCAAGAGAACTTCCAAGACCTGGCGGACCACGATTCCGTCCCAGACGGCGCGACCTTGCGGTTTTGCACCGCAAGGAGGCACTCCTGCCGCGAAATCGCCCGACGGCTCGAGTTCAGATCTCAGCCGGCGAAGGCCGAGCTTGGTGACGCGTTTGCCCCGTTCAGAAATACGGCTCTGATCTCGCTGAGTGCCGCTGAGTGCCGCCATTTGCCATGGTTTATCGCCGGCGTTGCTGTACGAAGGCCTCACGTGGCCGGCCTACTCCCTAAAGATGCGCAGAAGCCTCGGTTACGGCTTGCGTTTGAAATCCGACCCTTCAAACACGCAGCCACAACTCGAGTCACTTGGCCAAGCGCGGGCTCGCCTACCCCAGAGGGCTGCCGAAGCGCTCAGCTGACACCACCTGATCGAACGGGTTGCGCTTTTTCTTGCCGATCACCTTTCGTTTCGGATAACCGAATGGAATGACCGCCAGCACGTCATAAGTGTCGGGCAGCCCGAACTCCTGTCGCACGTTCTCCAGACCCGTGAGACCCGTCCAGTTCGAGCCGACGCCGTCGCCCCAGGCGACCAGCATCATCGACTGGACGGCGCGGCTCGCGTCGGAGACTCCCGACTTGCTGCCTTTCTCATAAGCGACGATGACCGCTGCGGCGGCGTTCGCTGTGTACGGACCCGTGCGGACCAGCGACCCGAGCTTGCGGAGTGCCTCGCGCTTGCGGACCAGCACGAAGTGCCAGGGCTGGCGGTTGGCTGCGCTCGCCGTAAGGTGAGCAGCCTCGACGATCCGTCTGATCGCGTCCTCCGGCACCTCTTTGTCCTGATACTCACGTACCGCCATGATTGTGCGCGCCGCTTCGAAAACCTGGTTCGGCATGCGCTCATTGTCTTAGGTTTACGCCCCAAGATGGAGTGCATGCCCTAGCCACGACTGAGCTAGCGCGCTTCTTGGACCGCGCTGGTGCCACACATAGAAGACGCGCGGGCGGGGGCGGATTTCCAAAGCCGCAAACGGTTTTGAAGACCGCGTTTCCAGCGCGAGGTGCACCGCGATATTTGAGGCGGCACAACGAGCAGTTGCTCCGATCAATACTGCCGTCCGCCGACCGACGAACGCAAGGGCAAGCGGCCTGCTCATCCGGCGCAAATCCCCATGACTTTCTCTTGGCAGGACCTCACGTGGCCTCTGGCGCCGACCCAAGACCTGACTGTGCTTCGCGGAGCGGGTCGGGAATGCGGCCGCCGAGTCGAAGCAGGACGGCTCCGGCCAGCACCGCGGCAAGCGCGCCACCCCACCAGATGGCGTCTGGCGAGGTCTGCAGGAGAAGGCCACCAATCGCCGGGCCGAGCGCCAGGGAGATGCTGAAGGTCAGACTGTAGAGAGACAGGTAGCGGCCGAGAAGATGGGCTGGAGCCATGTCCGCGACCAGTGGCCCGAGAACGTTAGTGTGTACGCATTCGCCGATTGCGAAGACGATCGCAACGCCGGCGAGGAGACTGGTGGCAGCGAGCTCCGAGTGGGTGAGCGTCGCTGGCAGCACCGCGAGCAGGCTGACCGCAAAAAGCGCGCTTGCCGCCGCGAAAGCGTGTGTGCGTCGCATCCGTGCCACTACGCGCACCGCTGGGATCTGCGCGATGACGACGAAGGACGTGTTGACGAGAACGAGGATCCCGATCG
>WNGL01024357.1_pt1 | contig 16085 bp, 19 predicted proteins | sample 5400591 | NCBI WGS metagenome assembly WNGL01 (sample SAMN13153377, study PRJNA577476) | soil metagenome | isolation source: 80 cm soil or saprolite under Garry oak tree replicate 1 | place: USA:California | collected 2016-06-15
GGAGCCGGCGGATCAGCTTGACCACCTGCTCACGCTGGTTCACGGCCAGGGCAGCGGTCGGCTCGTCGAAGATGACGACCTTGGGGTCGCGCATGACCGCGCGGCCGACCGCGATGGCCTGACGCTGGCCGCCCGACAGTTGGCCCACCGGTATGTCCAGCGACCGGAGCCTGATGCCCAGACGGTCCAGCACCTGCTCCGTGGCGCGGCGCATCTGGCCGCGGCTTCGCCGCGCCCCCGGCACCCTCCACCGGACGATCTCCGACCCGAGGAACATGTTGGCCACGGCATCGAGGTTGTCGCACAAGGCGAGATCCTGATACACCATCGCGATCCCCAGGCGGGCCGCGTCGGCCGGGCTCCGGAAATGAACCGTCGTCCCGTCGAGGCTGATTGCCCCGCTGCCGGGCGGCATGACGCCAGCGACGATCTTCATCAGCGTTGACTTTCCGGCACCGTTTTCCCCGACGATCCCGAGGACCTCTCCGTAGGACACCGAGAGGCTGACGCCCGTCAGGGCGTGTATGCCTCCGAAATGCCTGGATATTGCCTCCAGGCGGAGGCCTTCTGCCTGCGTCATCTCGCCTTCCCCGGGGTCAGTGGGACTTGCACACGCTGGTCCCGGCTGCGGGCCCGCTGCAGATCTGATTCCAGGTGTAGATGCCGGCCGATACGACATTGCCCAGCGTCGATTGCGTGACATAGGTAGGCGTGAGGAGCGCCGTCGGAATGTTGGCGAAGCCATTGTTGTATGTGCCGTTCACGCCGGGCAGCGGGGACTTGTGCTCGACCGCTGCCACGGTCATTTCCGCGGCTATCTTGGCCTCGGTGACGAATGACTTGAATATGGTCCCCGCCTGGTAGCCCTCGGCGATGTACTGCAGGTTCTGAAGGTCAGCATCCTGACCGCCGAAAACGGGGATCTGCCCCGCCAGGTGGTGCGCCTGGAGCGCCGCGATGACGCCGCCGCTCGTGCCGTCGTTCATGTCGAGGAACGCGTCGACCTTGTCGTTGGTCTTGGTGAGGCACGCCTCAGCTTCCTGCTGGGCGGCGGTGGGGACCCAGTTCGGCGTGTACGTCGAGCAGACGACCTTCACCTGCCCGCTCTTGATCAGCGGATCGAGGCACTGGTTCTGGCCCGCGTAATAGCGGGTGGTTCCGTACTCACCGGGATTTCCCATAATCCGAGCCAGCGTCTTGGGCTTGCCCTGGGACAGGAACTGGCATGCGGGTGCCGCCTGGAGCGCGCCCACCGCCACCGAGTTGTACACGTCGAAGCCGGCGAGGGGCCCGTTCTGCGTGTTGTGATCATAGGCGATGACCGGTACGCCGGCCTGCTTCGCGCTCACCAGCGCGCCCGTCGCCTCGTTCGGATCGTCCGACACGAGCAAGATCGCCTTAGCGCCCTTGGCTCCGACTGCTGCTGCGAGACCGAGTCGCTGGAATTCTCGACGACGACATGGAGGCCGGGCGCCAACTGCTGCAGGTCATGGGTGAACAGGCGGGTGTCCTGGGTGAGCCACCGGGGCGTTGCGGCATCGGGTACCAGGAAGTACACGTCACCGCTCAACGCCGACGCCGAGGTGCTAGAACCGCCTTTCCCGCTCGTGCCGGCCTGCGCTGCCGTAGAGGTGTGCGGGCTACCGCAGGCGGCGATCCCGAATGCCATGGCGGCCGCGGCGACGGCCCACTTCACGTTTCTTGTCATTTCCCTGCCCCTTTACTCGTTCCAGGTTTACGTGCGGAGCCGCTGCGAGCTGCTGGAGGCAGCGCAGGAGGCGCCCAGGAGGCGCGTGCGTGCTTGCGCCCGCGAGCTCGCCTGGAGCCCTCACGCACGCGTGCAACACCGCGGTACTGAGGAGCTCGTCCTGGATTGTGACTGGTTTCCCCTGCAGGTTGCGCAAAGCTTTGCACAGCCTGCATGGTGTGTCAATAGGCAGCTGAAAGCCAGATTTCACGATAGCGAAACATGGTTTTGGTATCGATTGCGCAGCTTCAGGCCGCGAAGCGATGTCGCGCCAGAAGCTGCGGGCACCGGGTCCGGACAGTTGTGGGTGCCGGAAACCCTGTCATCTCACGTGAGTGCGCCGTGAGGCGCTGTGGATTCGAGTGGAGGTGAGAGACCTCCGCCTTGCGCGGTGCCCAGCCGGAGCCTGGACCTGGACCGCACGCCCGAAACCTGGCTGCTACCTGATCAGCGCCTGCGAGGCCCGCTCGATGATCGCGTTCAGGTCATCCCGGCAGGCCGTACGGTACAGCGCTCCCCCGCCGTCGGCCAGCAGCTGGCTCACCATCGCGACACCCCGGGCCGGCACCGGTCCCTGCGCCGCGAGCGAGCCGGCCAGTGCCGCCAGCCCCGGAGCCGACCTGGCGATCCGGTCCCGGCGGAGCGGAACGTGCGGCTGCCGCGCCACCCGGGCGGACAGCCGGGCGTCCGCGGCCACGGGCGCGGCGGCCACCACCATCCGCCGGAGATTCGCGGCCAGGCCGCGGCGGAACCCGGCCGATGTCAGGACCATGGCCCGCGCAGCCAGGATCGGGTTGGCCTCCGGCCGGACGCCGGCGGCCAGCTGGCGGTCCAGGCGCGTCGCCAGGCCCCGCGCCAGCAGCCGGTGCCAGGGTCGCAGCCGCCGGACAGTCAGCCGGCCAAGATCGTCGTCAAGCAGGGCATGCATCGTGCGCCACCTCCTATGGCGTGACCTGTAAGTTGATTATACTAGTCATGCATGACCTGTAAATTGATTTAACAGGTCATGCGATAGAGGACGGACGAGGCCGCCGGATACAGGAGCTGATGATCATGACGGCTAGCCTGAGCGGCATGACGTTGCCGTCATGGGCGTCCCATCTCGAGCACAAGCTCGCGCCGCCCTCGCTGCTGCTCCTCCAGGCGTTCGTCAACACCCTCGACCTGGACCTGCGCACCGACACCCTCGCCCACGCCGACGAGGCCCGGGCCTGGCTAGCCGACGCAGGCCTGCGCGATGCGGGGCAGCCGGGCCTCGCCGCGGACCTCGAGCTGGCCCGCGGAGTCAGGGAGAGCCTGAGCGCCATGATCGCGCGCAACGCCGGCGGGCCGCCGCTCACCGACGCGGAGCTGCAGCCTCTGGCGCAGGTCACGGGCCAGGCCGCGCTCCGGCTCGAGGTGAGCGCCCGCGGACAGGTCAGGCTGGGTCCCGGGGTGCCGGCGCAGCGCCTGGCCGACGGCCTGACCGGGCTGCTGCTGACGGTCCGCGACGCGCAGGCCGACGGGAGCTGGGACCGGCTGAAGCTATGCGGCAACCCGGACTGCCGGTGGGCGTTCTACGACCGGTCGCACAGCCGCCAGGGCGCATGGTGCGACATGGCCTCGTGCGGCAACCGGCTCAAGAACCGGTCTCTCCGCGCCCGCCGGGCCCAGGCCGGCTAGCCGGCTAGCCGCCCGGGTACCTGGCGGCGGCGGCATACGGCCGAGCCGGCGGGCTGGGCGGGCAGCAGGCCTCCGGAGCCGCCCGGACGGCTGCGTCATCATCCCGAGATGTGAGCCAGAGCCCTGGGGGGCACCAAATCCTCCACATAGCCGAAATGCTGTTCGCCCGTGAAGCGGAGAGGATCTGGCGGCCACGACGTGGCGCGGTCAGCCGCCGGCCGGCTGGCGCTCGCTGGCGGCCAGGGCCAGCAGTTCCTCGGCGTGCGCCTGGCCGAACTCGGACTCCTCCAGGCCGCCCAGCATCCGGGACAGCTCGCGGATCCGGCCGGCCCGGTCCAGCCGGACCACGCCGCTCGCGGTGACCAGCCCGTCGCTTGACTTCTCCACCACCAGGTGGTTGTCGGCGAACGCCGCCACCTGCGGCAGGTGGGTGACCACGATCACCTGCGAGCAGCGGGCCAGCCGGGCGAGCCGCCTGCCGATCTCCACCGCGGCCTTGCCGCCGACCCCGGCGTCCACCTCGTCGAACACGAACGTCGGCACCGGGTCCGCGCCGGCGAAGACCACCTCGATGGCCAGCATGACGCGGGAGAGCTCGCCGCCCGAGGCGCCCTTGTTCAGCGGCAGCGCCGGCGCGCCCGGATGCGCGGCCAGCCTGATCTCCACGTCGTCGGCCCCGTGCGGGCCGGGCTCGTCCAGCTCGCTGATCGCGGCGGTGAGCGACGCGTGCGGCATGGCCAGCGCGGTCAGCTCGGCGGTCACCTCCGACGAGAACCGCTCCGCCGCCGCCGAACGCAGCGCGGTCAGCTGCCCGGCCCGGGACGCCACCTCGGCCCGCAGCGACGCCTCCTCCCCGGCGAGCGCGGCGATCTTGTCGTTGTCCCCTTCGAGCTCGGCCAGCCGCGATCCGGCCCGCTTGGCCCAGTCGAGCACGGCGGCCACGTCCCCCGAGGCCGACCCGTAGGCGCGGATCAGCCGGCCGAGCGCGGCCCGCCGCTCCTGCACCGCGGCCAGCCGGGCCGGGTCCGAGTCCAGCGACTCGTTGTAGGAGGCCAGCTCCCCGGCTACGTCGGAGATCAGGTAACTGACCTCGGACAGCCGGTCGGCCAGCCCGGCCAGCAGCGGGTCGTGCGGGCGTACCGGCTCGAGCGCCCGCCCGGCGATGCCGAGCAGCGTCACCACGTCGGAGGCGTCGACGGAAGCCGTGGCCGGGTCGCCGAGCAGCGCCTCGTGCGCGGTGGTGGCCGCCGCGTGCAGCGCGTCGGCGTTCGCCAGCTTCTCCTCCTCGACCAGCAGGGCCGCGTCCTCACCCGGCACCGGAGAGGACGCCTCGACCTCGGCCAGGCCGAGCCGCAGCGTCTCCGCCTCGGCCGCACGGTCCCGCTCCGCCTGCGTCAGCGCCTCGAGCTCCTCGCGGACCGCGCGGTGCCGGTGGTACACCCGCCGGTAGTCGGACAAGGCTGCGGCCAGCTCTGGCCCGCCGAACCGGTCCAGCGCGTCCCGCTGCCGCCCCGGCTTGAGCAGCTGCTGCTGGTCGGCCTGCCCGTGCACGGCCACCAGGTCGTCGGCCAGCACCTGGAGCAGCGACACCGGCACCGAATGGCCGCCGGCGAACGCCCGCGACCGGCCCTCGGCCGACACCGAGCGGCTGAGCACGAGGGAGGACCCGTTGTCGTCGAGATCTCCCCCGGCGTCCTCGACCTCGCGCGCCACTTCCGCGGAGACCAGCAGCCGTCCCTCCACGGCGGCGCGCGCCGCGCCCGGCCGAACCCGCGCCGGATCGGCCCGGCCGCCGAATAGCAGCCCGAGCGCCGTCACGACCATGGTCTTCCCGGCGCCAGTCTCGCCGGTCAGCGCGGTGAACCCGGCCGAAAGCTCAAGCACCGCATCGTCGATGACGCCGAGGCCGGTGATCCGGACTTCCTCAAGCATGTTCGCCTGCGTCCTCCCAGGTACGGCCGCGCCAGCCCGCCACGGACAGGCCGAACTTGACCACCAGCCGGTCCGTGAAGCTCCCGCCGCGTGCACCCGGCGCCTGCAGCCGTGCGAGCAGGACCGGCAGCGCCCCGCGGCGGACCTCCACCCGGGCTCCGGGTGGCAGATCGACCTTACGCCGACCATCGCACCACAAAACCGCCCCCGATGTCTCGGACGCCACGATGAGCTCGACCGCGAGCACCGATCGCGGCGACACCACCATCGGCGGGGCGAACAGCGTGTGCGCACTGATCGGCACCATGAGCAGCGCCTCCACCTCCGGCCACACCACCGGTCCGCCCGCCGAGAACGCGTAGGCGGTCGAGCCGGTGGGGGTCGAGCACACCACCCCGTCACAGGCCCAGCGGGCCAGCGGGCGGCCGTCGACTTCGGTGATCACCTCGATCATCCGCTCCCGCGTTGAGCGCCCAGGTGGAGGCGAGGACGTCCCCGTTGCGGCGCACGGTCACATCGATCGTCATCCGCGCCTCGACTATGTACTCCCCCGCCACCACCCGATGGACCGTGTCGGCCAGCCCGTCCGGCTCCGCCTCGGCGAGGAACCCGACGTGACCGAGGTTCACCCCGATCAGCGGCACCCCGGCCGGGCGGGAGAATTCGGCGCCCCGCAGCAGGCTGCCGTCCCCGCCGAGGACGATGACGAGCTCGGCGCCCTCCGCCGCCTCGGCACTGGCCGGGACCTCCTGAGCACCCGGGCAGCTGAACTCGCCGGCGAGAGTGCGGACGGCGATCCCGGCGGCGGTCAGCCGGCCAGCCACGAACCGGGCGCTGCGCAGCGCGTTCTCCCGGCCGGTATGCGCCGTCACCAGCACCGTCCGCTGTCCCACTAGCTGGGTCCCTCCTCGATTGCCCGCTCCAGCTGATTGTCATCAAGCGGTGGCGCGCCCCGGCGCAGCCACACGAAATATTCCACGTTCCCGGCCGGCCCGGGGAGCGGGCTGGCCGTAACCCCCAGGACGCCGAGGCCAAGCTGGCCCGCCGCCCCGGTGACCCGCCTGACGGCGGCCGAGCGATCCGCGGGATCGCGCACCACGCCGCCCGCTCCTACCCGGCCCTTACCCACCTCGAACTGGGGCTTCACCAGCAGCACGAAATCCGCGTCCGGCTCGGCGCAGGCCACGAGAGCCGGGAGCACCAGGGTGAGCGAGATGAAGGAGAGGTCGGCCACCACGAGCTCGGGTACCGGGGTGATCCGTCCGACCCGGTCCAGGGTCCGCACGTTGACCCGGTCCAGCACGGTGACCCGCGGGTCGGTCCGCAGCGACCAGGCCAGCTGCCCGTAGCCCACGTCCGCCGCCACCACGTGCGCGGCGCCGGCCCGCAGCAGGACGTCGGTGAACCCGCCGGTGGACGCGCCGGCGTCCAGGCAGGCACGGCCCGCCACCACCAGGCCCGCCGGGGCTCTGCTGGCTCCGGGGGGGACACTCTGCTCCCCCGGGGATACCCCGGACCCCGTGGCCCCGAGCCCCCCCGAGGCGCTGAAGGCCGCCAGCGCCCCGGCCAGCTTGTGGCCGCCACGGGAGACGTACCCGGGCTCCCCGGTCCCGGCGATGCTGATCGGGGCGTCCCTGGCCACCTGGGTCGCGGGCTTGGCCGCGGGCTGCCCGGCCACCGTCACGCGGCCGGCCGCGACCAGTTCCCCGGCCTGCTCCCGCGACCTGGCCAGGCCGCGCCTGACCAGCTCGGCGTCGAGCCGGGCCCGGGCTGCGGTCAAGGCGCGCCCTCGTTGAGCTCGCCCAGGATGTCCCTGAGCCGCCCGTGTACCTCCTCGAGCACGGCGACGTGCTCCTCCGCCGGGGTTCCGGGCAGGCGGCCCAGCCCGGCCACGGCCGCATCCACCCGGTCGTCGCCCGTCGGCGGCAGTTCGGCGGCCGGTCGCGGCGTCTCGCCGTCCGGCGTGGCAGTTACCAGGCCTCGTTCGGGATCAAGATCTTGACCTTGATCCCCCGGATCGTGATCTGGGTATTCCTCGTCCATGTGCGCTACCCTCCGCGTGGAACGCTACCGTCCGATGTTGACTAGAGCGAGGCGCACATGGCTTCAGCCGAGGAGTGCCGGGAGGCGCTGCAGACCCTTTCCGGCCGACTGACCGAGATGAGCCCGCAGGACCGCGCCAGCTATTTCGGCCAGCGGTCGATGAGCTGCCACGTGACCGATCTCGGCGTGACGTTCGTGACCAGGTTCACCGACCACGGCGCCGACCCGGTGACCGAGGCGAAGCCCGACGACCCGCCGGCCGACATCAAGCTGACCGCGAACAGCGACGACGTCATCTCGCTGGCTGCCACCCCGGCCAACATCGCCCGGATGTGGATCTCGGGCCGGGTCAAGGTCCAGGCCAGCGTGCGGGACCTGCTGGCGCTCCGCAAGCTTCTGTGAGCGCACGCTGCTCTAACCGATATGTTATCGAGCCATGGGCGACCTGATCCTGCTCAGGCACGGCGAGACCGAGTGGAGCCTGGCCGGCCAGCACACCGGACGGACCGACATCCCGCTCACCCCGCAGGGCGAGGCCGCCGCGGCGAAGCTGGCCCCGCTGCTGGCCCGGCGCCGCATCGTGGCCGCCTTCACCAGCCCCGCCCGCCGCGCGGTGAGCACCGCGGCCCTGGCCGGCCTGGCCCACGCCAAGCCCGACCCCGACCTGTGGGAATGGGACTACGGCGGTTACGAGGGGCGGACCACGCGGCAGATCCAGGAGGCCAGGCCCGGCTGGTACCTGTGGCGCGACGGCGTGATCCCGGGCGACGCCGAACACCCCGGCGAGACCGTGGAACAGGTCGGCGGGCGGGCCGACCGGGTGCTCCGCCAGGTCACGCCGCTGCTGGCCGACGGAGACGTCGCGCTGGTCGCCCACGGGCACATGCTGCGCGTGCTCACCGCCCGCTACCTGAGCCTGGAGCCGACCGCCGGCCGGATGTTCCGGCTGGACACCGGGACGCTGAGCACGCTCGGCACCGAGCACGACGAGCCGGTCATCACCTCCTGGAACGTCCCGCCCTCGCCGTAGCGGGCGCTTTCTGCCGGGCACCCTGGCGTCACCGGCCGGTGATTCACCCGAAGCTGACTCGCTCCAGCCAGAAGTCGAGCAGGTCGGCGTCGCCGAAGATAGCGATGTCCTCGCCGCGGGCGTGGCGCCGCTTGTAGATGAGGAGCAGCAGGTCGGTCAGCGGGGCGCGGACGGCGACGGCGGCCTGCTCGTGCGCGCGGCGCCAGGTGATGGCGTCGCCGGTCAGGTCGACGATCCACTCCGCCGCGGCCTGCGGCTCGGTGTCGGTGGCGTGGAAGTGCAGGGTGCGGCCGGGGCCGAGCAGTTCGCGCGCCTCCGGATGGTACTCGAGGTGAATCGGCAGCGAGCTGAGCTGCAGCCACTCGTCGATGGCGTCGACGGCGACGTCGGGATCGGCCTGATAGTCCGCGCCAAGGGCCGCGTCGGCGCGGTGGATCAGGGTCTCGTGCGTGAAGCGCCGCGCGTAGAAGTCCGTGTTCCCCCCGGTCACCGGGGTCCACACCGGGGTGCCGGGCCCGGCCTCGCGCAGCGTGCCGACCAGCCGCTCCGCTCCTTCGGCGAGCCACGGGCCGACCACTGCGGGATCTTCGCGAGCGTAAGCAGAAAGGTCGCCGAAATCTCCCGGGACCGGCCCCGCCGCCCGGGCCCGCACGATCTCCGCGGCCCAGCGCTGCGCGCCGCCGAGGTGGCGGACCAGCTGGCCGACGTTCCAGGCCGGGCAGGAGGGCACCGGCACGGTCAGGTCGGCCCCGGCGATCGCCGACGTCAGCAGGCCAGTCTGGGCGGCGATCTCGTCGCAGTAGCGGTCGTAGCTCAACACGGTCATGACGTCACGGTAGTGCGCCGCACGGCATGAGGTACGCGCTTCCCTATCGCCTTAAGGCGTCCTGGGCGGGGCGGGTCTCGGCCCGCATCCAGTCCAGGTAGGCGGTCGAGCCCGCCACGATGGGCAGCGCGACGATCTCGGGCTCGTCGTAGCTGTGCCGTTCGGTGATGAAAGCGGCGAGTTCGTCGTACCGGTCAGCCGGCAGCTTGAGGAGCACAAGCCACTCCTCGGCCCGCTCAAGACCGCCGTCCCACCAGTACACCGACGCCACAGGGCCGGCCACCTGCGCGCATGCGGCCAGCCTGGATTCGACCGCGGCGCGGGAGAGCTCCATCGCCTCGGCCCGCGAATCGGTCGTCGTCTGCACCTGGAGGTACTGAACCTCAAGGTCCGCCATGGCACATGATGGTACGCGCACCAGGCCCTAGTACGAAGTCCGGGAGCTCTACGCTGACGGCGACGACATCATCATGGTCGCCTCGGACCGGGTGAGCGTCTACGACGTGGTGCTGCCGACGCCGATCCCGGGCAAGGGCCGGGTGCTGACCCAGCTCTCGCTGTGGTGGTTCGGGCAGCTCGGCGACGTGATCCCCAACCACGTGATTTCCGGCACGGAGGTGCCGTCCGAGTGGGCGGGCCGGGCCATCCGGTGCCGCCGCCTGACGATGCTCCCGGTGGAGTGCATCGCCCGCGGCTACCTGGCCGGACTGGGCCTGGCGTCCTACCGGGAAACCGGCATGATCTCAGGCGTGCGGCTGCCGCCCGGCCTCGGCGAGGGGTCCCGGCTGCCCGAACCCGTCTTCACCCCCACCACCAAGGCCCCGGCCGGCCACGACGAGCCGATGACGTATGACCAGGTGGCGGACGTGGTGGGCGGCTCCGTAGCGGCCGAGCTCCGGCGGGCCACCCTGGAGGTCTACCGGCGGGGCGCTGAACTGGCCGCCGCGCGCGGCATCGTCATCGCGGACACCAAGCTGGAGTTCGGCCTGCTCCCTGACGGCACGCTGATGCTGGCCGACGAGGTGCTCACGCCCGATTCTTCGCGGTTCTGGCTGGCCGGACAGTGGCAGCCGGGCCGCCCGCAGCGCTCGCTGGACAAGCAGTACCTCCGGGACTGGTCGGCCGGCCTGGACTGGGACCGCCGGCCGCCGGGCCCGGCCATCCCAGCCGACGTGGTGGCCGCGACCCAGGCCCGCTACCAGGAACTCTATGCGAGGGTAACTGGCCGTGAGTGAGCCCGTCCTCGTCGTGCGCGCCCGCAGGCTGCGGGCAGCCCGCGGGGTGGTGGTGGCCAGGGAGGTGGCGCTGGCGGCCGCGCCCGGCGACGTCGTCGCGGTCGAGGGCCCGAACGGCTCGGGGAAGAGCACGCTGCTGGCCGCGGCGGCCGGACTGCTGCCGGCCGGCAGCGCGAGCATCCGACCCGGTTCGGTCGGTTATTCACCCGAACGAGCCGGGGTGCTGCCCCGGATTCCGCTGCATCGCTGGCTGCTGGGCATGGCGCGCGCCGCGGGTCTTGACCGCGGCGAGTCGGCGCGGCGCGCCAGCGACCTGCTCGCCCGGCTCGGCCTGGCGCACGCGGCCCGGGTGCCCCTGCAGACGCTGTCCCGCGGCAACGCGCAGCGCGCGCTGGTGGCCCAGGCCCTGCTGGCCGACCCGGACCTGCTCGTCCTCGACGAGCCGTCGGGTGGCCTCGACGACGACGGCGTGACGAGGGTGGTCGCTGAGATCCAGCGGGCCGCGGACCGCCGGGCCGTGGTACTGGTCGCCCGGCACCCGACCGCACCGCTGTCGCTGCCGCCCGGCATGACGTGGCGGCTGCACGGCGGCGGCGTCGACGCCATGCCCCGGGAGGGCGACAGCCCGCTCGCGCCCGCCGGCCGGGCGTCGCCGCCGGGCACGATGGAGGTGGAGACCGGCGACGGGACGGTCCAGCGGGTAGACCAGGCCGGACTGCCGGCCGTGCTGCGCGCCGCGCTGGACGCAGGCCAGGCCATCCGCCGCGTGCAGCCGGTGCGGGACGCTTCGCCTGACGCCGCGGGCCATGAGCCTGACGCCGCGGGCCATGAGCCTGACGCGGCGGCCCGCCCGGCGCCGCGGCGGGCGGGCGCCGTCTACCGGGTGCTGCACGGCGCGGTCCACCGCGCCCGGTTGCTCACGTCATCGCAGTGGTTCCTGGCGCCCGCGATGCTTTTCGTGCTCGTGCTGGCGATCGTCTACGCGACCGACGCCGGTCCCCCGCTGCAGGCCGCGGCGGTCACCGCCATCACCCTCGTCCCCGTGCTGACCTGGCTGGGCGTACTCGCGCACCGCGTCGACGGCCGGGAACTCGCCCGGGCCTTCGCCGCGCACGTCGGCGGCCGGGCCCGGGCGCACCTGGCCACCGACCTGGGGCTGGTGCCGTTCGCGGTGCTGCTGGCCCTGGCGGCCCTGGTGGCGCCGCTGGTCAGCCAGGGCGGGCACCCTCATCCGCTGGCGCTGGACGGCAAGATCGTAGGGCTGCACCTGGCCGCGGCGGCGTTCGGCACCGGGCTCGGCTCGCTGCTCGCGCTGATCGAGCGGGCCGGCTGGCGACTGCTGGCCGCCGTGGCGGTGTTCTTCGTCCTGTTCATCGCTCAGGGCACGCCGCTGGCGCCGCTGCTGCGGCTCAGCACCCACCCGGCCACGCTGCAGACGCCGGTGGGCGGCCCGGCCGCGTCGCTCTACCTGCCCGGTCTGGCCCTGGCGGCGCTGGCCGCGGTCCTGGCTGCCCGGCTCGCCTAGCATCTGGCCGCCCGGCTCACCTAGCATCTGGCCGCCCGGCTCACCTAGCATCTGGCCGCCCGGCTCACCTAGCATCTGGTCGCTGTCGCGGCCGTCAGGTCTTCACGCACGCGTCTTCGCGCACGCGTCTTCACGCACCCGTCTCTACGCACGCGTCTTCACGCACGCGGATGCCCTCGCGTCAGTTACTTCATTACCGTATAATCCATATCCGTGATATCCGAAAGTGGACTACCTGATGCGGTGCTCGCGTTGCAGCGGGCCACCCATCACACGCTGCACGCGCTGAGCAAGGCGCTCGCGGACCTGGACCTGTCGGCGGCCGAGATCAACGCGCTCGCGAACCTCGGCGGCGGCGGCACCCTCAACGTCCGTCAGCTCAGCGAACGGACCGGTACCCGGGCCAGCACCCTGACCGGTCTCCTCGACCGCCTGGAGAACCGCGGCTACCTGGTCAGGGAGCTAGATCCGGCTGACCGCCGCTCGTTCCGGCTGCCGCTGACCGGGGCAGGCCAGGCGGCGGCCGCCCGGGTGCTCACCGCGATCGCGGATCTCGAGCGCGACGCGCTGTCCAGGCTGGACGCCACCCAGATCGCTGGCTACCACGCCGTCATCACCGCCCTGCAGGAGGCTTGCTGATGGACCACGACGAGGTTCCGGTTCCCGGCCGTGACAGCCCGGCCGGACCGCACACCGCACCCGACGCTGAACTGGCCGCGATCCTGCCCGAGATCACCGGCCCCAGCGGCCAGTTCCGGCACCGGCAGCACATCAACCTGGCCTTCCTGGCCGTACGACGCTACGGTATGCCGGAGGCCACGGCCACGATCTGCGACTGGATCCAGCGCATCGCCGCATACGAGCGGGCTCCGCAGAAGTACCACCACACGGTCTCCCGGGCGTGGGTGGAGATCGTCGCCCACCACGTCGACGCCGACCCGGACTGCGCCGACTTCGACGCCTTCGCCGGGCGGCACCCCGCGCTGCTGGACAAGCGCCTGCTGAGCAGGCATTACCGCTCGTCGACCCTGGCCGCCGCCCCGGCACGACGCGGCTGGGTCGAGCCTGACCTGCTGGCCTTCCCCTGGTCGTCCGCTCAGGCGGCCAGATCACGGGGCCCGGGCGGGGCCGGGGTGGCCCGATAGCGCCGGCGCAGCCGCTTGTCAGCCCGTTCGGGAGGGCCGGCGTGGTAGCTGCCGCCGGGGCTGAGGTCAGTGCCTGGCGGGACGACCTCATCGCATGATCGTGGGCTGAGCCAGCGAGCGGGCAATTCGTCCCGGTTGTCCGCCGGCACCGTTCATCTAGTGCCGTGTCGGGTCACGTGGGCCCGGTCGCCGGTGGCGCTGTGCGGGGGTGGCCGGCTGAGATCGGGCCGGCACGATGTGGCAGCGGGCCGGCTGGGGCCGGCTCGTTGTGACATCGTGCCGGCCAGGGGACGGGGCTGGCGCGGGAGGCATGGGCGGCGTGAGGCGCCCGGGGCGTGAGGGGCGGGGCCAGGACCGGCACCGCCCGGAGCGGCCCTGGTGGCGCAGCACCCGTGCCCGCCGCGTACCACTCCGCCGCATCCCCGACCGGGCAAACCAGCGGGGGCCCGATGCCGCACCAGGACTGCGCTTCTCGTCATCAGGATCGCGGCGTGGATACCCCGGCCTTCAGGCCGGGGAGGAAACGCCGCTTCACCTCCCCGGAAATGTCGGCGGCCTTCGCTAGTGTGTTCGCATGTCCCGGTACCGTCTGCTCCCGCCCGCCACACCGGCCCGTTGCGGGTGAGGTAGCGGATCGCGTCCACGATGTCGCGCATGCAGTGGCTGGCGGGCCGCCCGCCGCGCCCGGCCAGCCAGGCCGGGGCGGGCAGTAACGGCTCACAGACCGCCCATTCCGCGGTGCTCATGTCCGAGGGGTAGTAGCGAGCCCGGGTGCTGCGGGAGACCCCGCCCGGGCAGCACCGGCACGCCACCACCTCTGCCCGGGCCGGGGCTGGGTGGACATCACGATCGGCGGCAGGGTAGAACGGCACGCGAGGCTCCTGGTACTGCGCTGGATTCGACACCCAAGCGATTACCAGGGGTACACGTCAGATCAGCGACACGCCGCGCCGGTGAGCGGCCATCTGGATCTGCCCAGTGACGGTCGCGAAGCCAGCGCCATGGCCACCACGAAGAGTGATCAGGTTCACTGGTAGTCGCGGGCCAACTCGCTGCCGGACGTGCCGGACGCCGATTCCGAGTCGGCGATCGGCGCCGCTACTGACGAGGAGACAGCGACAATGTCCATCGCAGGAGAGCTCGTCACCGAGCGGTTCAAGTACGACGGTGGTCGGCAGGTCACGGTGTACGTCCCGCCGGATCCGCCCGAGGCAGTCGTGTTCGCCGGTGACGGCCAGCTCATATCGCAATGGGGAGGAGTCCTCGAGACGGCCGCCGTACCGTCCACGATGATCGTCGGTGCACACCGGTTGGCCGATGAGACGCTGCGCCTCCATGAGTACTCACCGGGATTCGACCCGGAACGGTTCGCGGCACACGAGACGTTCTTCGTCGGGGAGGTCCGCCGATGGGCGCGGTCGCGTTTCGGAGTGGCGCTGCCCGCCGAACGCACCGCGGTGTTCGGTGTCTCGGCGAGTGGTGAGCTGGCGCTCGCCATCGGGCTCCGGCACCCGGAGGTCTACGGTGCGGTCTTCTGCGCCTCGCCCGGCGCTGGCTACCGACCGCCTGGCGTGATGCCGAGCTCGCTTCCGCGCGCGTACCTCGTCGCCGGCACGCTGGAGCCGTTCTTCCACGAGAACGCGACCCGGTGGGCGGAGGCGCTGCGCGATGCAGGTGCGGACGTCGTGATGACCGAGCGGGCCGGATCGCACGGCGACGCGTTCTGGCGAGAAGAGTTCCCGCTGATGGTGGCGTGGGCGTTTGCACGATGAAACATCGCGATGTTGTCCGGCGGTCGCGCCCGCCCGTGCCGCTCACGCGTGCCCGCGTCGAGGGCACGCTTAGGCGGGTACGTGCGCGCCTCCGCCAGGGACAGCAGTCACAGGAAGTAATCGCACTATCCGCGACCGGGCAACTCGGCATGGCCGCCACTGGGCAGATTCAGCTGACCGTCGTCACGCGCCACGCACGGGAAGATCCACACATCCCGCAGCCCCAGGAGGCGGGTTCTCAAGCAGGCTCTAAGGCAGAGCGACGTAGTCAGGCCCCCCGCCCGGTGGATGTCAGACCGGTTCCGGCGGGGGGCCTGCTATGTGTTAGCGGACGTCCGAGGGGTCCATCGCGGTGTTCACCTCGTGGTTCCGTTCCGCCTGTCTCCGAGGGCTCCCCTTACGCGGGGACCGGTGGTGCCGGCCTCAGTGACCGCAACTGACGGTGAACTTCTCCCATGCGCCCACCCTGGTTGCATCCGAGTGAATGGTGTCGGTCGTCCGGCCGCCGCCGCCCACGGCGGTGAGGTAGTGCCCGTCGATCGTCTGGATGTCATACACGCCGAACCCGAGGGAGTTAAGCGTGAACTTCTCCCAGCCCTGCAGATGCGTTGCGTCCGAGTGAATCACGTCCGTGATGCGCCCGCCGCCGCCCACGGCGGTGAGGTAGTGCCCGTTGGTGGTCAGCAGGCCGTACTGGATGACCGGGGTCCCGGATCCCGAGTCGATGAGCGTGAACTTCTCCCATGACCCGATCCTGGTCGCGTCCGTGTGGATCACGTCCGTGGTGCGCCCGCCGCCGCCAACCGCCGTCAGGTAATGACCGTTGACGGTCTGGAAGACGCAGCCGTAGACCGGGCCGTTGATCGGATTGCCGGCCGGCGCCGCCGACGCCACCCCGCTCAGTCCAACCCCGCCCACGCCGATCACGGCGGCGGCAGCGGCAATGCCCGCAGCCCGCCCAAGCTTGTTCTTGATGTTCATTCTTCTCCCCTGTTCCAAATGACTGCCATTAGTCAAGCCGGACGACTGTAGCGGTAGTTTGTTAATTCGGGATGTAGAGGTGCAGGCCGCAGCCTGCCGCGACCGAGTTGATCAGGGCTTGCAGCTGCCGGGGCGGGGGCGCCTTGGACCATGCCGGCCACCAGCGCTGCAGTGCGATCCAGGGGGA
>WNGL01004841.1_pt1 | contig 16073 bp, 21 predicted proteins | sample 5400591 | NCBI WGS metagenome assembly WNGL01 (sample SAMN13153377, study PRJNA577476) | soil metagenome | isolation source: 80 cm soil or saprolite under Garry oak tree replicate 1 | place: USA:California | collected 2016-06-15
GGTCGTTGGGGTCCTCGGCGCGGGCGCGCCAGCCGGGATTGGCGCGGATCTCCTCGGCGTCGCGATAGGTCGCCACGCAATGGAACACCGGAATGGAAGCCGCCCGGCACCAGCGCAGGAATTTGGCGTTGGCGGCGACCACGCGTGCGGCCGTGGCTGCTTCGAGCGGCATGGTCGCGATCTCGGGATCGAGATGGCCGCGGTGCAGGTCGATGGCGATGACGGCTGGGTGCGGCTGCGCGATGCCTCGGATCATGGGGTCGGTCCCGGGCTGGTATGTCGGCCACCATCGTCGAATTCCGGGCCGATCGTGTCAATTGGACCAGGGGTGGCAAAGCCGGAGCAGCGTCACGGCGGCAGCGACAGCTTCTGCTTGGCCTGCTTGAAACTGCTTAGTTTTTCAGGATTGTCGCGCTTCTACCCATGCCCGGTCCCACCCAAGATGCCCCGCCGGCTTCGATAGCGGCCCGCTGGCGGCGATCCCGGCTTGGCGGGTGTCTAGGGTGCCCGGCGGGCGTCCGGGCGCTGGCGGGCTCCTCGCCGGTGAGCCTCATGGACGCCGCTATCCTGATCTGCGACCTTGAACCGTTCCGGCAGGCGCGGCCGGTGTGGGACCGGGCCGCAGATGGAGAGGACAGGTGAGGAGCAGCTACGTAACTGCGATTTGCGCTGCCGTGACATACGCCAGCGTGCTCTCCATCGCACGTGCCGAAAGCTGCACGCCCCTGGCCGATAAGTACTTCGGGACACTCTCTCCCGATGGCGTATGCTACCCGCTCGACAAAAAAGTGGCCAAGTTCTTTGATCGCAATAACGACTGCATGCCCAACCTTGAGGGACGCGGCATGCTCGTTGTGGATATGGCAACCTCTGCCGCGCGGTTCGCCGCTCGAAGAAATGCAGCCAGTCCACCGAAATACAAGTGCGAACTTTTCCCTCCTCCCATTGTTTCAGGCTGCACACCACCAGCAGAGGAGTATGGCGGCATGTGGGGGGCCGACGGCAAATGTCATCCAATCCGCAAGAGCAGGTTGATTGACGTTAACGACTGCACACCTGATCTCAAAGGACGGGGAACCCTCACGTATTCTCTCCTGTACACTGATATTGAAAGCGCCGGATGCGTGATACCGGTCAAACCTCTGCCGCGCAGTTCTCCGCCAGATGACTTGCAGCAGCAGCTGAATGATTTGAGGGACGAAGTGGAGCGGCTAAAGTCAGAACGACAGTGAACCCGACGGCTTAAACTCCATCCCATGCCCCGCGACGATGATTATCTTCGGCGACCTGATCCGCAGGCTCGGGAACGCTGGCTCGCGATACTTGAGGAGTTAGGACCAGCTCGCATCAGAGAGAGATTGGGTCGCATCGACCACTCATCAGACGCGCCGCTATCATCAATTGGCGACCATGCGCCATATCCCTCGCGATCGTTCGTTGAGACTTGGCTAAACAAGAAGGAACGAGCTGCCGCGCTTCTCGAAGAAAGGCGATTTCGAACTATGCGGCGCTGGACGATCGCTGCCGGAATTGCGGGGTCGATTGCTGCCATAACAGGGATCATCACGGCATGGCCGATGGTCAAGGAATGGTGGCCCGCCCTGAGAGCCTTCATCGGCTCGGACTAGAAATATGCCCCGACGGCGCGCTCATCTTCGGCGACCTGATCGGGCTCCGAGAAATAAGATAGCCAGGTTGTGAACTAATGTCTCTCTTGCCAAGGTTACTCCTTCATTCAGTGTCAATCACTTTGATCGCCACCATGCCGGTCTCAGCCGCATGGAAGGATGCACCGGAAAAGGACCAATTAACCGGCAAGATAGTCGCAATGCAGGAACTCGCCGCCAGCGCGCCCGTTCACCAATTCGGTCGCTCTGTAGGCGTTCGACTGATCATCCGGTGTGACAATAATTATAACGATCGAGAGAAATTTAAATCAGAGGACTATTATGCGGTTTTCCTGCTGTTCTCGCAGCAGGTAGGGATCGGCGACGTTTTGGTACGGTACTCCTTTGATGGAGGAACCCCTACTTCGCGCACTTTCAGCCTTCAAGGACGCGGGCGCGCGATCTTTTTGTCGCCCTTCGCGGAGACCCATGATTTCGAGCAGAGCCTAAGAACAGCTTCGAAATTACGATTGCAGGCGGACCTGCCTTGGGCGGGCACTCCGGTGTTTGAGTTTGATACGAGGGGCGCTGCGGATGCGTTCAACCGAGTGCCCTGCGGAGAATAGGCGCAAGGTTGCCCATGCCCCGCGACGGCGCAATCATCTTCGGCGACCTGATCGGCAAGCTCGATATGCTCTGGATCGAGTGCGACTACGCTTTTTGTAGCCCAAGTAGATCGTATCTGAGATTAAGCGGACCAATCTGCAGCCGGCCGTCAAGCGCATCGATCGACGCCTCTGGTAGAGGCAGGCCTCTTAGCCATCGGCCGGGCACTGGCAGTGCTTCGACCGTTCCTCCTGTGAACGGCGATCTGAGATTTTCGACTGCAACAGTAACTGTGCCATCGCCGAGCCGTGTTGGAAGCCATTCATTCACGAGTGCATCGCGATAAGGGCGAGCCCAATCCACCAGATTTGCCTCTGCAAGCTGAGCTTTCATGGCTGCGTCATCGAAAAGCCTGCGCCAGAGATTTTCCCAATTTGAACCCAACAAACCGGCCAGTTGCCGCAAATGATCCGCGTGCGTAGCCCGCTCCACAAGCTGCCGACAATCATCAGGGACGACGACATTGCCGGTCGTGCGAACCCAATCAAGCGTGCTGCTCACACTCAACAGATTACGATAGACCCACGGCCAGCCCTGGCCGGGGCGGCCGAAAACCTTGCCGTCGGGTAGAAGGTAACGGTCGAGTGGACCGGGATCGATAAGGACAGCGAGTGGCCGTGTTCCGGCGCGGTGTCGATGCAGCCGTCCAAGCCTCTGCAAGAACACATCGGCGGGGCATGCATCGGTGATGAGCAGATCGGCGTCGATGTCGAGTGACTGTTCCGCAGTTTGGGTCGTTACGGCGACGATGCCGCGCCGATGACCGTGAAGCCCAAAAATATCGAGTAGACGCCTATCAAGCCATGTCCGGTCCTCCATCGCATATCGGCTGTGGTGGAGCAGGGTAGGCACTCCACTTTGCTCGAAGGCTGAAAAGTCTGACACAGCATCGACCACAGTGCTGCGGATCCACAATATGCTCTGCCCCGATGCAGCCGCCGTTCGGGCTCGGGCGAAAGCTGCGTCAAAATTCTCAATAACGACATCAGTGGTCCGGCCTGCCGTCGTCGGCAAGGCACGGTCAATGGCTGCACTGCGGATGGAGGGATAGGGGGCGGCGATGGCTTCGTTAAAGCCTCTCCTCGTATCCCCCATCAGGATTGCCCGCGCTGTCTCTCCGAGTGTCGCGGACATTGCGAGTGCACGACCGCCTAGTGCCAAATGGCGCTCGACGAGTGCGCGCGTCAGACCAGCCATATATGGATCACTCGCGTGCACCTCATCCACGACGAGGAGGTGGCGCGATAGGAATGCTGCACGCATCCAAGCGTGACGTGCCCGAATGATCGACAGCAATGCTTGGTCGATGGTCCCAACGGCGATTGGTGCTGCAAAAGTTCGCTTTGGTGCAGCAACCGCCCATGTCTCCGCCGGATAGTCCGGCACGGAGTTATCGGTATCCAGGAGACCGGGGAGTGCTCGGACAATCTTGCCTTTCAGAGCCGGATGCATGGTGCTCATCAGGCGGCCAATCCGGGCGTGAAGCTCGGTTGCGGCGGATCGAGTGGGCACAGCGAAATAGAGGCCATCGACGTGGCGTGCTTCGACAAGTCGGCTCGCCCAAATTAGCGCAGCTTCTGTCTTGCCAGTCCCCGTCGGCGCTTCAAGGATTGCCAAGCGTTCGTCGAGCGGTAGTTCGAGTGTGCCGACTTGCGCCGGTCGCGGGTTTCGGCCTTCAAGGAGATTTTGGGCCGCCGCGCCGGAGTGCCAACCATTCCAGGCGGTTCGATCCAGAACATCCGATGCGAGCGTCTCGGGCTCACCTGGGGTGAACGCAAAACCAGACGCCATCCAATCCGCAGCCATGAGGACCCCGGCAAAAAGATGCTGCGCTGCCGGAGTGAAGCGGAGCTTGGAAGCGGATTGTGCCGCAAGGGGGAAATGGTCCCTCAGTGCGTCTCTCAATCGGCGCATTTCGGTGGCCGGGTCGTGTCCGTATCGAGTGCGAGCAAGAAGCTGATCGACAACGGCGATGTGGGACCTGATTGCATCATCTCCGATCGGTTGGCCGTGGTGGCAGATGGCCACATACAACGCGTCGGTTGTTCGCTCGAACCACTCGGACAGGATCGGCAATCCAATGGCATCTCGTGCTTGAGGATTGTTTGCGAGCACCGCGAGGGCTTCGGCGACGTGACCCCGGCTGGTGAGAGGTGTGTCCTCAAGTTTGTCCTGGAAGCCCTTCAATGCTTTGCCGAGGTCGTGCAATCCCGCGAGTGTCGCGAGGCGATCAAGGTGGGTATCGGTCAACTCAGTTTGAAAGGCCGCAGAGAGCCGTTGGCGCATTACTGGTGACGCCAGCAGTTGCCGCGCCATAACGGCCACGTGTCGGCAGTGCGCAATCAGCGAGCAGGTTTCCCCAGTCGGACTGGTTTTTGCCCAAGGTTCATCAATCTTCATGAACTCAATCTCATCTGGTCACCCCCGCGAACGGAAACGAGACCTGTGCAATCGTCATGCGCTCGTCAATCATTGGTCGGATTAGCCCCGTGCACGGGGATGAGACTATCGCAAGCCCAAAGACCTCACAGCAACAATCGGACCACCCCCGCGTGCGGGGCAGAGTTAAGGTAGAGGTTGCTGCCGGTCGGTTTCTTCGGATCACCCCCGCGCGCGGGGACGAGACAAAGACCTATACGGTGCACCCTGGCGCGTCGCCGGTTCACCCCGAGCACGGGGATGAGAGTACGACATGATGCCCCGCCAGTGGGACAAAGTCGGATCACCCCCGCGCACGGGGAAATAAGCACAACCCATCAGCTTGACTGTTGCATCCTGCAGATCACCCCCCGCACGCGGGGACGAGATTTCAACCTCAAGCTCGGCGGGGTGCCCATTCCTGGATCACCCCCGCGCGCGGGGAAGAAACTCGGGGTCGAAGATTGTCATGAACGTTGCCCAAGGATCACCCCCGCGGGCGGGGACGAGACTTGCAGATCACCCACGCCTCTCCCGCCCACATGGGATCACCCCCGCGCGCAGGGACGAAACTTTCCGAGCACCTTGTCGGCCTTGGCATCGATCGGATCACCCCCGCGCGCGGGGACGAAACAGATCGACCCACCATACCTCATCGAAGCGCCCCGGATCACCCCCGCGCGCGGGGACGAAACGTGATAGTACCAGCAAAAGCCGGGTTGGTGTACGGATCACCCCCGCACGCGGGGATGGAACGATGCGGTCCTGGTATTCGAGAACACGACCTCCGGATCACCCCCCGCGCGCGGACGAAACTGGTCCGAGCAGGGCTTCGGCGACAGCATCATGGGATCACCCCCGCGCGCGGGACGAGATGCTCACGTTACCGCACGATACAACACATACTTGGTATCAACCCCGCGCGCGGGGACGAGATGCCGAGCAGGAAACCGAGTACGTAAACCACGTAGGATCACCCCCGCGCGCGGGGACGAAACACTCCGACCTTCCTCAAGGAGGACGACTACCAGGGATCACGCTCGCGCGCGAGGACGAAACGCCTCCTCGTTGACGATGTAGAACTGACCCCCGCCAGCGGGGACGAAACAATCTCTTCCTCGCTCGGCCCTCCCCCGCCTCGGATCACCCCCGCGGGCGGGGAAGAAACTTGTTGAACGCGCCGACCATGATGGTATTCCGGCGGATCACCCCCGCGCGCAGGGACGAAGCTCTGAGAACCTATTCAAGCTCTACGTCACCGACGGATCACCCCCGCGCGCGGGGACGAGACGTGGCTGCTGTGCATGTTGCCAATTACCTCACCGGATCACCCCCGCGCGCGGGGACGAGACGCCCAAGCCAAGATGAAACTGATCGCGCGCATCGGATCACCCCCGCGCGCGGGGACGAGACACACCAACTCCCCACACCTCTTGCGCCGTGTTGGGATCACCCCCGCGTGCTGGGAAGAGAACTCCATGACATCGTCCAGGATCGTGTTCAAGTAAGGAGCACCCCCGCATGCGAGGACGAGAACCGATCATCTCCGGGATATGCGGGACGACGGCAGGACCACCCCCGCACGCGGGGACGAGACGCCGGCGCGTTCAACAAGCAGGTGTTCTCGACCGGATCACCCCGCACGCGGGGACGAGACGATGCTGGCTACCAGCTCTGGAACGGCAAGTACGGATCACCCCCGCACGCGGGGACGAGACCAACCAGCTTCGCGCCAATGGTCCTCATAGCGCGGATCACCCCCGCACGCGGGGACGAGACGTCCCCGACAATGTCGGCGTGGCGTCGGTGCCCGGATCACCCCCGCACGCGGGGACGAGACAACGGCATCACATTCGACGCCGACGCCTACGACGGATCACCCCCGCACGCGGGGACGAGACATCGCTTTCAGGATCAGGTCCTGGGCTGCGATCGGATCACCCCCGCACGCGGGGACGAGACACGGGCTGACGGAGGATTGCATCGGCTACAGCCGGATCACCCCCGCACGCGGGGACGAGACTCTTGTTCCCAAGTCCTTGATTTCACACAGTACCTCCTTCCCGGATCTTGGCACCGAATGGTTATCGATTACGCGGGTTGGAGCCTGAGCATCCCGCACCCATAGGCTCGTTGTCGTCCTACCCCCTGAGCGATTGCCGGTATCAGCTTTTCTGGGTCGCTTACGGTAATGGTGCCCTCCAGCACCGCCTCGGGCATTGTCTTTTTCGCGACCGAGCCGTCCTCTCTGGGCCGCATGAATGGGCGCAGCCGAAACTGGACGAGACGGCTCGTGTCGATGGTGGCGCCCGGCACTCGTTCACTGAGATAGTCCCGGTAGACATCGTCGCGAGTGAGGAGGCCGTCCTTGGCGGCGGCCTCAACCTTTACGAGGAACGCGTCCCGTTCTCCGTAGCGTCGCGTTTCTGACTTAGTAATCCGAACCGTGGGGACCAATCGTATGGAGAAGCGATACTGCTCACCGGCTCCAAGTGACGGCAGAGCGGCAGTTAACGCTTCACCGACGGCAGCTTGAACGGAAGGCAGTGCGAGCGCACGACGCTTGTTCAGGTCATCGGCACCCGCCTGGGAATAACCAACGATGGTCGTAATAGGGCCCCGTTGAGCATGAGCCGCCCACGGCCGAACGACGCCACCAGAAAAACTTTCCCACAGGATAGTCTTGAGGATCAGCGTGTCGTCATCGAGGGCTGAGGGTTGAAGAAAGGGTTTGAGATGGCGCACCGCTGCGGTGAAATCGACCGAGACCTGGACGAGGAACATCGGGCGCCTCACCTGTCCGCGGTGGGCCTTGGGGCCGGCCGGCAGACATACAGATCTGAGCCAGCATGGCGATATGTTGCCCAGTCCCGCCGACCAGGAATGGAGAGCGGCAAATCACCCCAGGACGGTGTCGCCGCTTCTGCCGGAAGGTAGATCTCGCCTGGGCGCTCCCGGACGACCTCTAGTACAGCACTTTCGAGCGAGACTGCATCGATCATACGTCCCGCAATCCGCGTCGCCGGCGGACAAGAACTGCGACCGATAAACAGCGGTCGCGCCGGCTGATCGAGCGCGGACAGGATCTCATCCGCCTGCGCAGGGCTGTTCCCAGCCAGTTCCACAATAGCCGTCATATCTGCGTCGGCACGATAGGGTCGATGCTGGGGCCGAAGCCCTTTGATCTGGGAGCCCTCACGCTCGGCGATCGTAGTACCACTCGACCACATCGGCCCGCGCATATAGGCCTTGCCTAGATCTGCAATCTGATAATCGTCGATCTCGATCCCCGGTCGATGAACAACCACCGCCACACGCATGTTGTCCTGTAACGCCTGCAACGACGCATAATCTCCGCGCGAGTGGCCGAGAGCCGAGCCGAACAGGCCGGTCAAGAGGGAACGCGTCGGGATAGGTAGCGATTGCGGCTCGCCGTCAATGCGCGGCCCTTGTAGAGCCATGAGCGGCGCCGCAAGACGGATTGTCAAAAACAGCATATCACGCCGCCAATCCCGCAAGGTTCGCGACCACTGCATCGCTGATGGCGTCGACCGCCGGCACGGTGGTCCCGACATGCTGTCGAAGGGTAGAACGCCAATCCGGTGCCCCCATTAGGCCATCTATCTCGGATGCGTGTGCCTCAAGACGGTGTCGAGCCTCCTCCGACAGGGTTCGATCGCGCGTCGGTTCAACCGGTCGTTCGAACGCCCCAATGAGCGAGCGTGGCTGACGGCGGCCAATTTCCACCATGACCTCGCGCACACCGGCGTATGGTGCTGTCGAGCCAAGTTTGGCCGCTGGTTCGACTTGCGTGACAGCACGAACAAGCCACGCAACGATCTCAGCACGCTGTTCCTTGCTTAACACGGCAAAATTCTCATCGAGCTGTCGCAGATCAACGACTACGTACCCATAGAAGAGCCCACTGGTTAACTCGGCAGTGTTGATGTGGCTTCCCCCACGATCCTCGCCCTCCCCAGTTTTCAAGAGGTCCTGAACTGAGAAAAAATCTGTCACACTGAACAACGGATGCACCGTGACCAAGTGAGCAACGTGAACTGCACTATCGACATTGTTCACGGCAATACCGGTTGCGAAACGCCCAAACAATGCCCCATCCATCCCGGAGTTGCTGCGCACCGCCCGCATACTTTCGATGGCCTCGCGAGCCTTCGGCGCTGACTTGCCAAGCTCGCGCGGACTATCGATCAGTTTGCGAAAATCCGGAGGTTTCTGCTTGGCCTCTGCCAGAGCAGCACAGGCATCGGCTAGTGCTGCAATCTCCTTCTCGCCAACAACTATCGGCGTGTCTGGATCTACGGTTGCTCCCTCACGACGCCACAGCCCCATAATCGCGTCGGACCAATCATTGGCATCTTGCTCACCGAAACCCCGTGCAGCAAGCGCCGGGATTACCTTACGATCTCCGACAAGCGCCGACCGCACGCTCATATCCAGGCCGAGGCGGCTGGCGAGATCTTTCATCGTATCGCTCGCAACCTTCCCGCTCGCGTCAGTTCGTACCAATGTTGGATTGTCGCGCAGCGCTGCCTTGAAGCTCTGTGAAGAGATGCGTTGACGCTCAATGCCCCCATAGACAGTGCGTTTGGCAAGGCCGTCCTGCCCACGGTTCGGCAAAGCGGTCGAATAGTCCCGCAGAGTATGGATCTGGACAAACATTAGGATGCCTCCTGTATTTCAGGACCGGTATTAGCGGCTTTCATGGTCCGGCCTTCCGACCCGGCTCCACGGACATAATCGAGCGCGATCTGTCTGCGGGCCCAATTGCGGGCCTCTACGTCGCCGACCGTATCGGCGAGGCCAAGCGACGCCAGGATCGAAAGGTCGACGGTCTCAATGTGGTGGCTGCCGAGCCAACGTAGGGCTTCCTCAATGAGACCGGGTAGCGAGGAGCCTGATGCGGTAAGCAGACGGTCCATGCGGTCTTCCGGGAACCCCTGTGCGGCCAAAGTCCGCCCCAGCGAACTCGACGAGTGCCTCATATCTCCAAGGGCGCGGAGCACGATCTTCCAGATCGCGACGCAATGTTCGTTATCAGTCTGCTCGTCCGGCACGGAGGCCATGAGCTTCCAGAACGTTAGCGGAGGGTCGGGCAAGAACATGGTTCTTAAGCGCGCCCGATCATCGGGCGTTGCATGCGCTGAAATTTCCCGCAAAATCGCGAACACTTGGCGCGATAGCGACGGAGGCTCGGCATCTTTGGACATGGCCTCACCTTTGAGCTTGAAACGGATGCCACCTTCGAGCCGGTATTCGGCCCGAGCAGCGTGAAGCGGACGGACCAGAGCCGATACTGCCAGATCGAACGTGGCACGTACCTCAGCTGCGATCACAGTATTGAGCCGGCGTTGCTCTTCCGGGCTATTCTCTTCTTGGTTCAACAGGTCAAAAACGAGTTGAACCGAGGCAGGACCGACACGTGCGCGATAGGCTTCCTGGGACCTGCGGATGCGACTGCGCTCGGTGACGGTAAGATCGTCAGTATCGGGATAGAGAGCAGCGAGAGCCGAAAAGAGGATCGTGGAACCGGCTTCTATCGTAGCAAGCGCGGCCGCCGAGAGGCGCGCCGGGCGATCTTCGGCTTTCGGTGGATCGAGATGGAACAGCCCCTCTGAACGTGCGGCCACGAACAGCGCTTCGCGGTAACCCTTGGTCTTGCCCTGTTCAGTGCCAAGCGCGCCAAGCCGTACCACGCGATAGTCGATCAGGTCCAATATTCGAGGCCGCTCGATGCTGCGTTGCTTATCGGTGCTGCCAAAAAGGACGTGATGTTGAAACCGGTGGTCAAATGTCTTCGCACCCAGCTTGTATCGAGCGACACGCTTTGCTTCCGTCGCCTTGGGTACCTGGGGGTCATCAAGCCACGGGTCGGTTCCGGTAACTCGTATCGAGTTATTCGGACATGCCCAGATTTCAAAGCACCCATTCCCGGCCTCGATGATGCGCTGTGCCCGACCGACATCAAGGAATGGACAAGGCAGGTCCGCAAAGGAAATTGATCGATCCGTCGGACGATAGGGTCTAAGCCATACGAAATGATCTCGGGCCTTTGTGGAGGTCGTTGAGCGTAACTTTAGGCGATCGTAGGCCGTGAGCAGGCCAACGATCTCGGAGCCAATCGTACCGTCTTCGCTCGGCAGCACTGCGCAAAGGCCAGTTCGGGTCGAGCTACGGTGATCTTTGGTGTTGGGCCGACATAAGCTTCCCATTATGGAGAAAATGGCCGCCTCCGCGCTGCAAGTTGACCATGTGCGCTTTACCTCGTGCTCAACGTTCGGGAGCATAAGATCAGCGGCCTCGATTGACTGTTGTGAGCTTGGCTTATCGGTTGGCGGTTGCAAAAATGCCACCTTACCGTGCGGCGCGGTCACCCGCAGAGCCTCGGTGCCGATGAGTTTGTCCCAGGCGGCGGCCCAGCTTGCCTCATCATTGCGGTCCACATGCGCGTAGCGCGCAAGCACGTGCATCAGGACCGAGAAGACCGTTACGGCCGCGCCCCGCTGATGTGCGGCCAGAACAGGCAAATCCATGACATCACCGCTCATAGCGCGAGCCATCAAGCCGAACAGCCCGACTGATCGGTGACCGCCTTTCGTGACTACCGTGAAAACCGGATCTGCAAGGCTTACCGGCACCGTCCCCGTTCCCCTCGGCTTGTGCTATTTGCGCTTAACTTTAGCCCGAAATCTTAGCCACTTCCAACCGTTTTGTAGATTTGGGGCTGGTCCCTGGCGCGCCGAGCTGCGGTACGAACGAGATCAGTTCTGGCGCATGGCAACCGAGATCGCCGCGCTGATCGACGCGCGTTACGGCACCAACAAAATCCGGCGCGGTGAAATAATTAAAATACTGCGCCGCCCGCATGAGCGCAGCCTGTCATCTGACTAATTGCGTCGGCGGCAGCAGCTTCAACGCGACAGCGAGCCGAGTAATCTCGGGCCAGTGCTCGCTCACAAAAGTACGACGGGCAGCCTCGTCCGTGCCCTGCCATAGTGAAAAGTCGCTGGGGACAAACCTGATCTGGATATCTGTTGCGCCACCGCTGGCCGCAGTCCGCGCCAGGGCTTTCTTGTCACTGCCGATCGCAGCCGCAGCATCACGCGCCGCTTCTTCAAGCGCGGCCAAGTCACGCCAATTTATTTTTTCGTCCCTTATCGCCCGCTGCCGCTCGCGATCAGATAGACGGGCGAGATCGAGCGCTCGTCTTTCAGCAGCCCGGCGCAACGCTACGGCAACAGGAAGCTTATGGCGTTTCCGTCGCGGCGGCTTCGTCGGCTTCGTCGGTGTTTTCTTCGACGTCATCGTACAATTCCCTCGGTTTGCGACCCATCCACGACGGCCACCGCGCGCGCTTCGGCTTGCGCTCGATCAGCTTCTCAAGATCGCGCTCAGCGTGGCGTAGGCTGACCGTGAACCAGGACAAGCCCTGGAGCCCGATATCCTCGCCGCGCAGCATGCGAACCTGCTGGTGCTCAAGCAGCGCGGCCAAGACAGCGGCCCTCTCGGCCGCCGCAGCCTGCTCAGCCGTGAGCTTGCCGCCGTACCGAACCCGATAGGCATTGATGCGCTGCTTGATGGTGCGTTTTGCCTTCGTCCGGCCATCCAGCGACGCGAGCGTCAGCAACCGCACTTTCGGTTGATATCTCAGCCGTTTAACCGTGGTATCGACGCTCATTTTTCCAGCCTCGAAACATGGCTCAAAACATGGGTAGAACCGGCCATAGGCGAAAAAGCCCTTTATTGTCAATGATCCATGGTAGAGGGACCCTCTGCATACTGGCCTTCCGCCCCGGCCCTAACCCCCACAATTGCTGCAATAAATCGCGGGCAGGTTGTAAGAGGTGCTGGGCATTTTGGCCACCGTGGTCGCGCCCTCGCCGAGCCGGTCCGCAACTACGGCATGGCGTTTTCCAACATGCACCGCGAGCTACATCACATCTATGTCGATGGCAATGTCGTCGTGGTGCAACTGGCCCTGCAGGGCACCCACGATGGCCCGCTGCAGCTTCCCTCTGGCGAGCTGCCTGCCACGGGTAAGCAAATGGACGCCCCGTGCTGCGACGTGTTCGAACTCGAAGACGGCAAGATCAAACGCTTCGACTGCTACCCAGAGGGGTCGATCATCTTTGCTCAGCTCGGGGTCTTGAACAACCTCGACGCCGCTTTGAGTCACTGAGAATTCGTGGTTGCCCACTGCAGCGGCATCAGCCTGCGATTCCTTCGAGCTGCTCAGCCTGGCTCTTTTTTGTTGCGGCGCATGAGTCAGGTCTTGGCACGACTGCGACATCGCACTGTGCCGCCTGCAATTCCGCTTACGGCGCCTGAGCGGACGTGCAGCGGAAACGCTCAGAGGACCGGGTTTGGGACCCTAACCGGACGTCCGGCGTGCCGTCCGATCACCTGGCCGGCGAGCCACCTCTAGGGAGTGGCTATCGCAATGCGATCGCTGGGCTGCCGGCAGTCAGGTTGCACTCATCACGCCTGCTTCGCCACGCGCTTGGGCGGCGTGTCGGGCGGCAAGGAGACCCAGGGGTGGCGTGACTCCTCCCACACCGCGATGGTCGGCGCGGGAAAATTCGGGTCGGCGAAGTTGCCGATGGCAACGGCGACGTATCCAGGAAACCCTTCGTTCTCCCAGTATACGGTGGAGCCGCATGTCGGACAGAAATGAAAGGTCAGCGTGTTGCCGCTCTCGGCTGTCCGCATCCACGTCGTGGCCTTACCGGCGAAGATGACCTGCTCGCGGCGGAAGCGCGCTTGGTTGCTGATGACGGCGCCGGTGCGGCGCTGGCACTCCAGGCAGTGGCACATAGAGATGCGCGATGGTTCGCCCTCAGTCGTAAGGTGAAGCTGCCCGCAGCTGCAAGCGGCGTGTCGGGTGGTCATAGATCGGCTCCATGGCTGTGGGCGGAGTATAGGCTGGACTTTCAAAACGACGCGAGCGCGACAGCAGATGAGCAGCGTTGAATTTTTCAAGGGCGTTCAGGCCGGTTGGTGCGGTCGCAAACGCTTCAGAGAGGCAATACCGGACGATGGTTGAGAGGGTGCCAACGTCGCCATTGTTAAGGCGCGGGATGAGGCGCTAACGTGAGTAGGTCCCAAGCTCAGTCCCCGATCGACCTGCTTGTGTGGAGAAGACCGATGACCCGATTGCATATGCGCGTGGCTATTGCCGGGTTTATGACCTTGAGCGGCATCGCCGGTGCGACGTCTGACCCATTGCCGACCGAGACCTTCAAGGTCCTTCCGCTCACCCTGGCGATAGAAGCGGCAGAGGCGGCGATCGCTTCCTGCAAGGCACAGGGGTACAACACTTCAGCCGCCATTGTGGATCGTGCCGGCAATATCAAGGTGCTCCTCGTCGCCGACGGCGCTAGCGTGTTGAGCCGGGACCTGACCCGCCGCAAGGCCTACACGGCAGCTGTGCGAGGGATCACCACAATAGAACTGGCCACCGCGATCGCGACGCCAGGCGCGTTCAATCCCACGCTCTACGATGCCCAGATGGTGACGGCGGGAGGTGGAGTGCCCATCAAGGTCGGCAACGAAGTCATCGGCGGCATCGGCGTCGGCGGCGCGCCGGGGGGCGACAAGGACGAGGCCTGTGCCAAAGCCGGCCTCGCCAAGATCGGCGATCGCCTGAACTAACCTGCCGATTCTCGCGTTTCCGCGGAGGGACGCGCGGCAACCCGTTGCACCTCTTTGGTTTGAGGTCGTCTGGCGGCATTCGGCTTGTCTCGCCCCAACACTAGGCCGAAGTGCTGGCAAGTCGGCGCTACACCGTTTTCGGAGGGTGAGTGGACCAGTCGCGGACATGGCAAAACCGGCGCTATTGACCCCCAAGCCGACTTAGGCCGGGGCGAAATTCCGCAGTGCAGCGGGCTCGTGCTATCGTTGGGCCGGAGCCGGCAGCGTGCAACCCAATTCAGAAAATGTCAGGTCTGCCCCAAAGACAAGCCGACCCGGCTGCGGGGGGTCAATATTCGTGACACCTACCCGAGGGAGCAATTGCAATGTTCACCGTGCAGCAGTGGAAGTTCATCAGGCTCATTGGTAGGAGGGCGGTGCCGTTTTCCGCGTCGGCGCAGCCGGCCGATCGCACAGGGCGCCCACGATCAGACGCCTTGGCTCGAACTAATCGATCGAACGAGCGCAGAAGATTCTTGGGACCGGTCCTTGCATTCGTCCTTGCTTGGGTGCCGCTCGCCGCCAACGCGCAGGCGGAGAAACCGCCTCGCGTCGGCTTGCTCGGAAGTTATTCCCCTACATCGCCGCTTTATGAGGCATTTCGCCAAGGTCTGCGTGAATTGGGATATGTCGAAGGAAGGAACCTCATCATCGAGGCAAGGTTTGCGGACGGCAAACTGGATCGGCTCCCCGAGTTCGCGCGCGAGCTTGCCCCCAGAACCGAGGACTACACCACATCCTATCCAAAATTGCGCATCGCGGTCAGGGGGGTCTGTGGCCTACTTCGCAGGGAACCGGGAGACACACGGAACGTCGGCTCCTGGCACGACTCAGACGAGCCGATCACCGCGGGGCACGTCCGTTCATTGGGGTGAAGCGGTCAAGGTGACTCCGCGCTCGAAATGGCGCGATTGACTCATACCGGAAGTCGCGCCTTTTGACGGACGGTCGCTGTCATGTCGCAACATATTAGGGTCGCAAAACATATATTGCACCTAACCGCTCGCGGTAGCCCCCTCGCCGAGGCGTTGGCGGGGAAGCGGCACCATCCAGCAGTGGGTTTCGACCGCCTGGAGGGCCGCGCAGCTTGTTGCACATTTACCACATCCGACGCCGATTACGGTAAACTTCCGCCCCGTGCCTTAAGGATTAACGTTGCAAGGGCGGCTAGGCTCAGAAATATGTGGGGCGTTGCAGGGCGGGGCCGTGAGCCCTACGCCACAGCGTAAGGGGTTACAATGAAACCAATGACGGCGTGGAATGCGTCGCGGACAGCATGCGCCGTGGTTTGTCTCGCGGGCAGTTTCGCCTTCCACCAGCCCTCGCAGGCCGCGGAATACGGTTGGGGCACCTATCTGCTCGGCATCTCCATTCCGATGATGGGATTTACCCCGCCGCCCGGATTTTACTTGTCCGATACTGTTTACGCCTACCAAGGCAGCGCAAGCGCTGGCCGCGGCCTCACGTTTCCGTTTGGCAATTTCACCTTGAGTGGGCGAATCAAGGAGGATTTTCTGGTCAATATCTCGACCATTAGTTGGATTACGGACACCAAGATTCTTGGCGGAAATCTGGGATTTGCCGCAACAATTCCCTTTCCCATCGGCACGGAGCGCACCTCGGCCAGTGCTGCCGTGACTGGCCCTCTGGGAAACACCTTCTCGGGCAGTCTCA
>WNGL01005672.1_pt2 | contig 16073 bp, 13 predicted proteins | sample 5400591 | NCBI WGS metagenome assembly WNGL01 (sample SAMN13153377, study PRJNA577476) | soil metagenome | isolation source: 80 cm soil or saprolite under Garry oak tree replicate 1 | place: USA:California | collected 2016-06-15
GAAAATGGCACATAAGTAACCTACCCATGTGACCTATGTCATCGTAGGCAAGAAACTAAAGGGGTAGACTCCTTGTGTATCGACCGGTGATCCACCGGCCGTTTGGGTAAATTCCTTGCCCAGACGAACGAAGATCGGGCCCTCTGGTTGCCACAAATGGAGGAATGCTTTGCTGCGAATCTACTCATTTCGTGTCTCTCTTCTGGTCACACTGCTGTGTTTTGCGGGAATCTCCTACGGACAGCAATGGTCTGGTGTTCTTAGCCCCTCTCGCGCGACCGACTGGTCCCAGGCAGGAATTCCTGGTGGCATCCCGTCGGCTTCCTGGACCCAGTGCGGACCGACAATTGCCCCATATTCGGGGAGTCCATCGACGATTATCAACGCGCTCAACCATACCGGTACGGGATACACATCCTGTACAGCAAATCAGTACATTCAACTTGGTGCCGGAACCTTCAACCTCAGCGGATCCATTCGTTCCGTCGGTGTAAGCAATACTGAACTTCGGGGCATGGGCGCTGACCAGACGCATCTCGTGTTCAGCGCGGTATCCACTTGCCAAGGTGGCAATGGCACTTGCCTGGTCGGTTTTGAAAGCTCCGACGGAACCTACGCTGGCCAGTCGATGAGTCCTTTCAGTTGGACCTCGGGGTTCGCCAAGGGTTCGACCTCGATTACCCTGAGCAACGGCGCGAATATCAAAGCCAATTCGACCATGCTGGTTCTCGATCAATGCGACACCGGATACAGCGGTGCTCCATGCGCCGGTTCAGCCGTCGATAACGGCGGTTTCTTTGTCTGCAGCGACTCGTATTCCACAAGCGGGCCGACCGGGTGTTCGGCAAGCGGTCCGGATACCGGATTTGCTCGCCCTCATCGCTATCAAATGGAGATCGTCCAGGCGACAGCTTGCAGCCCATCTTGCGGCAGTTCGGGAACTACGACCGTCACAATCACCCCGGGCCTGAGACATCCAAATTGGTCATCCGGCCAAACACCTCAAGTCTGGCTCGTGCAACCGGCAAATAACGTTGGATTCAAAGATTTCTCAGTCAACGGCGCGGGGACTTCGAATACAGCTGGGGTATCTTTTAACAACACTTCCAACTTTTGGTGCTCTGGCGTCGCAATACTCAACCCTTACAACATCGGCATTTTTGTCTTACAGAGCGTTCATGGTCAGATAGAGAACAACTACATCTACAACGCCGGACAAAACCTCAACTACTCCGACTCAGTTGGCATCAAGTACAACGGATCCAACAACCTTTTCCAGAACAACATCATTGAAGCTTCACACGCATCTTTCATGGCAGAAGGTCCGGCCAGCGGAACTGTCGTTGCCTACAATTTCACGATCAACAGTTACACATACAACGACTTCATGTACGGAAGCATCTGGCAGCATTCAACCGGGGATGATTACGAGCTTTACGAGGGCAACGTTGCCAACCAGATGCAGATGGATAACATCCACGGGTCGCACCTCTCTGAAACGTTCTACCGCAACTTCTTCACTGGATGGGAATCTTGCGCGAATGGTACCAACTGGAATCTCGCTGTATTCCAGCACGGTGCCGACATCTACCTGCACCATTTCAGCAGCCTGCCCGGCATCCTTCTACTTGTCGTCACAACCGTCCTGGTGGCCATCGTCGATTCCCTTCCCGGCTATTGGACCCGATGTGACCGGCGGGAATGTAGGACAGGTTAGCGGTGCGCTCAACACCTCCGGACATCAGAGCGGAAATGCGGCTATCAACGGCACAACCTATTCAGGCGATACCGTCACGACGGCGTGGGGTGGACATATCAATGCAATCCCGGCGATGGCTTGCTATCTGGCCAACATGGGTGGATTGCCAGACGGATCGGGTAGCGCGCTCGCCTTTAGTGCGGCCAACTGCTATCCGAACTCAGCAAGCGCCCAGCCACCAGCAGCAGCACCACCAGCTCCATCCAACCTTTCCGGTACTGTGGTGCAATAACACGGGAAAGAGAACACCAACTCTCGGGCGAGAATTCGAATCCCTTCCGCAACAGCTCTGGTCGTCCGAGAGTTGTTGCGGAAACCTTCAGAATCCTATTTAGACAACCTAGGCGCGCAGATTTTCCGCAATGCTTGAACGACTGGCAGAATCTGCGCCCCTGAGCCCACTGCATATTTCACGACTTCCTCGAAGAACTCGGGCGTGCAACCGTACGGACTTGGCTGCGAGGATATGTCATGAGTCGCAAAGATGATCCAACCTCGCAACTTCTTATTCTCCTCAATCAGATCCTTTATTGGTTGAATGTTCCCCTTCACCTTCTCCAGAAAATAAGCAGACAACTGATTGAGATCGGTTCTGCCGGCGTTGTACGTTTGACCACCAGCCCGGCAACACCGAAAATACTTGGCGGTTGCGCGCTTTGTCAGCGGTCGTGGCTCGCTGATTGGATAAGAGAAGGACTCGAACTCGCTCCCGGGAACGAACTCCTTCAGAGCGGCTCGATTGCGGTTAATCGACTCTTCAAAGTCTTTCGTCTCTGTTTGCCAGGAATGGCAATGTGAGTATGTGTGACAGCCCAGTTCATGCCCCTGCTCCAACGCCGTCTTGAGATCTTCCGCGAAAAATAACTGGCCCGATGGGGAGTCCTTGCCAAGTAGTCCAAGCGCTGTGTAGTAGGTGCCGGAAAGGTCAAAGCGTTTCAGAATCTCGCCGCCAACGTTAAGAGCTGTGCGTGGAAAGTCGTCAAATGTGAAAGAGATCATCGGCCGATCCAGACGGATATTCAGCGTTCTTCGGAAGAACGCGCGCGCCGATCTCCGTTCTATGTTTCGACGAATTCCCGCAAAAAGAAAACTCATTCTAATTCTTCTCTCGTACTGCCTCGATCGGTTTTACCGATGCCCGTGATTCTTCAGCACTCCTTGATTGTGCAGCAAGATACTCTTTCAATTGGTTTGCTACATCATTGGAAAACACGGCAGCTCCGGTCGCGTTCAGGTGTTGAGAGTTCTGAAAGTATTCCTTGCTCCCCGCATATTTCCAGTGACTGTAATCCCATAGCGGAATACCGTTTTGGTCTGCGAATTTGTGAAACCAATCGAAGATTTCCTTGCGGTTCCTGGTTAATGACTGCATTTCAATATATTCAGGAGAGTATACGAGAATCAGCTGAATCCCGTTTTGCCGGCACACGCGAATGAGTTCTTGTAGATCCTCAAGTCCGCCCGGCTCTATATCAAAGGTGACGCCATTTGGCCGGTCAGCTTTGAAACGATCGAAATCTTCTGTCCAATCCTTGGACCGAGGATTGAATCCTAGGAAATAATCTTCCCGCGGCGACCAGCCGAAGAAGCCCTTCAAGCCCGGAACCCACGTGAAGTTGATATCTTCAACGACGTAACCGTACAGGGGCAGATCGCGGCTTTTCCAGATATTGGGATTGATCTTCCATAGGGCGTCATAGAGATCACGATCGTAAAGATACGGAGTGTACGCTACTGGGTCGTACACCTCGCGGGTCTCGACAAAGGTGAAGGCATCAAGGTTATGGATCACAATCTCCGGTTTCTGGTTATGAGCAAGATATGCCTTGAGGGCCGCCACCTGTATGTCCGTCTGCGAACCGTTACGACCGAGATTGAATGCTGTCCGCCCGGTTGCTGCTGCAAGCAGCCGCGGGTCGTAGTGTGCAAGAGCTCGTGACGAGCCCGTAATGACCACCTGTGCGTTGACCTTGCCTTCCATGACCTGGTTCATCGCACCAAAACTCGAAGTCTTGATGCGTCTAAGGCCACTCGTGACGACTGCGTTCATGACGAAGCACAACACAACAATCAGTGTGAAGAAACTCGCGAGGTGTTGCAACGTTTTCAGCGTCCGGAGCGCCGACTCCTGCGCGCCGTCAAAGGTCATGGCGGCAGCCGTTGCCTCATTTCCTTCCCCCGGGACAGGAATCCCGGCATCGGTTTCGATGACTCGCTTCGAGTTGAATGTTTGAAGTGACATAGGCAAGGAGGACGCCGCAGCTCCTAAAATTGGAAATAAATGAACTGCATTTGCTTGTAAACGCCGAGCATCAAAACGGTCATGACAAAGCCCGCATAGAGCGCCCAGCGCGCGGGCAACGGCATCCTGCTCATCATGAACGAGACTGGCAGGGTGCTACTCAATCGCTGTCCGATTTCCAGCACCAGGAGCCCGCCAATGGCTGCAGGAAATTGTCGCAGCAAGAATTGCGTTGTGGCCACACTTTGGAAATTCCAGCCGGTTGCCAAATGAGTGAACACATACACCGCATCGCTCATGTTTCTCGCTCGAAAGACAATCCACGCGATGCATGTCAAGAGGAAAGTGGTCGATAGCATGATCGCCCTTCGGACCAGGGTGTCTTCTCCAATTCCTATGGCGCCAAACATGCGATCTCGCCAGCCCTTGGTGAGAAATCCAACGATCAAGTACACGCCGTTCAGGGCACCCCAGATTACATAGGTCCAGTTAGCGCCATGCCAAAGACCGCTCACCGTGAACGTGATCAACAAGTTGATAATATGGCGCGATTTCGAGACCCGGTTCCCACCGATCGGAACATATAGATAATCCTTGAACCAGGTCGAGAGCGAGATGTGCCAGCGCCGCCAGAATTCCGACACAGAAAGTGAGTAGTAGGGCGTCTTGAAGTTCTCCATCAATCGAAAGCCCATGACCTGGGCTGCGCCAATCGCGATGTCAGAGTATCCTGAAAAGTCACAGTAGATCTGGTAAGCGAAGAAGACGGTGGCCACCGTCAACTGCAGGCCATTGTAGCCTCGGGGTGCTGAATAGACATCGTTCACATAAAGCGCAAGCCGATCGGCGACCACCAATTTCTTGAAGAAGCCCCACGCCATCCGTTTCAAGCCATTCGTGATGCCCTCATAGTCGAAATTGTGGCGCTCTTGGAATTGATGCAGAAGGTTTTGGGGACGTTCGATAGGGCCTGCCACTAGTTGTGGAAAGAACATGACATACGTGGCATAGATAACAAAGTTCCTCTCGGCCTTCTGCCTTCCGCGATATACTTCGATCACATAACTGAGGCTCTGGAAGGTGTGAAAGGAGAGGCCAATCGGCAGGATGATTGAGATGGCCGGCTGCGGCAGGTGCCAGCCGAAGAGACCGGCCACACCCACAAAGCTACCTGTAAAGAATCCAAAATACTTAAAGATGAAAAGTACCGTACAAGTCGAAATGATGCTGACCCAAAGAAGCAACTTCTTGTGCTTCTCCTGCACCCTTTCGAGATACATCCCAGCAAAATAATCGATGAGAATCGTGACAAGGAGAATCAATATATAGGCCGGAATAAAGGCCATGTAGAAGACGCAGCTTGCAACCAAAAGCCAATGGACGCGCCAACGCTGGGTCAGCAGGAAGAACCCCGCTACCACAACCGGGAAAAAGAACGCAAAATTAAGAGAATTGAATAGCATTTTTGCTTTTACGCCTAGTTTGATCTTTGCGAGCGAGAGTAAAAGGCCCGTCTCCGTTCCACGATTAGCCCTGAGCTACCACAACGGAAGCGGAGTCCGATGCGTCCTTCCACGCCAAAACCTTTTGCACGGACGTTGCAATTCCGAGCATTGCGAGTATAGAAACCAGTGGGAGCATGGGAATGCTATATCTTGCCTGCGCGAGGATTGGAACATGAACCGCCATGACGTACCCGATGAACAAGAGAATCGGAGCAACAGATTTCATTCGGCAATTTCGATGAGCCTTCCACACACCGAAAAAGGCAAATGCAAGATACGGGATCTGTATCACCAAATTGATCGCCGTAGCTGACCAGGTCTTGCCCGCAACCCAGAAGTTCACCACATTTTGAGCTAAACACCTCAGGAACAGCATCGGGTGCCGCAAATATTCGCCTTTCACGCGTCCAAAGAGTGCTTTCGAAAATGTAACTTCATCAACGCTCCTGTAGAAAGTCTGGTAATAGCCGCCCGGCCCCTCTTTGAACGAATATCCCAGGTCAATCGCGACTTTGTCCCTCAACCGGGCGGCTTCGCGATCAAGGAGCCAGATGGGCTTCCCCTCCCACAAGTGGGTACCAATATATTGTCCGGCTTGCGCAGATACACCCAGTACACTCGCAGTTGGTACGATTTTGCCTGTAAGAGAATAGTTGCGGAGAATCCAAGGCGAGAGAATCGCAAACATCGCAAACACCATGATCGTCACATTTCTGAACATCGAGAATATTGATACTCGCTCTCTTTCAAACAGCAAAAGATAGACCAATAGAAAGAATGGAAAGAGCATCGGTGTACTTCTGAACAACAAAGTAACTCCAAGGACAGTTCCGCCGACAGCGTAATTCCACCATCTGTTCTTCTCGATAGCCTCATAGGTTGTCAGCATGAAGGTAGTGATCAAAAGCGAAAATACTATTTCGACGCCCCCTCGACTTTCAGCAACCAGGATTCCTGGATGGAAAAGGAACAATAAGGCAGGCAGCCACACCAGGAGTCCGCTCCGGGGCCCCTGTGAAGGCAGAACTCTCCTGGTCAGCTGCATCATAACCCAGGCCGTGATGAGTGCCATAACGACATTGGCAAGCTTGACCGCAGTGAAGCTGTTTCCAACCGTAAGCATCAGGCCCGCCAGGAGTAATGGATAACCTGGCTCGCGCATCAGCGTCTTTGCGGTATCCGGATAGAAGCTGTATCCGTTTCCTGTGACGAGATTTTCTGCTAGCTGATCGTATCCATCCGTGTAGCGATCTTGATTAATCGAGGTAGCAACGTATCCGCTCACTTGAGGGATAAGGAAGAGAACTATGGCCGCTTGGGTGGCGAGGACAAGAGCACCCGCCACAATCAATCTACTTAGTGGCCAACGAATCATCTCGGACCTCGGGTCAGGTTTAGTTGGGTGTGAGAGGGGCATGTGGCTAAAGAGTCGCAACGTCTGTGAATTTCTGAAACCGCAAAGTATCGCTCTCTTTCCTTGCTGTTGGACGAATCTTTCTCACCAGCGCTTCTGCAGGAAACTCCACAATCATCAGCATCGTAGTGAACCACATTGGACCCATGCGGGCAAAGGTCGACTCGGACAGATTGTAAATAACTGCTACAACCAAAACAGAAAGCCTTACTCGTCGGTACAGCTTCTCTTCGCGACTTCCCTTTTGCTTCGATACGATCCGCCGGCCGCAAACAATCAGGACAAGAAACAGCAGGGCGATCCCGACAAAGCCCCCATCGAGGTAGATATCCACGTATCCGTTGTGGGCATTGGGAACAATTGTGTCCATCTGCCTGTTGATGGCCGCCCCCCCCGGACCGCCCCAGAAGTTCCAATATCCTGAGCCGATCAGCGGATTAACTGTCTGCAGAGTGACATGCTGCCAGATGTTCGTTCTTCCCGTGAATGTCATGTCGCGCCCCAATGCTTGAATTAGGGGTGCAACAACTGAGCTGAACTGCTGTGAGAAGAACACGAGGAACGGAAGGGAGATTGCTCCAGACAGTGCCGCACGGCTGACTGTCCTGGACGCAAACCATCCGGTTCTCGCGATTAGAAAAGCGCCAACCAAAGTGCAAAGTAGCGCTGTCTTGCTTTGCGAAAGATTCAACAACCAAATGCCCATCAAGAGAATCACAACCCGTTCCCATGGCACCTGGCGCCACCAACTGCGCACGCCAGGCCGCATCGTTTCCAACTGGTCCCAAACCATGAACAGCGTGAAGATCAGAATGATTTCGCCTAGTGAGTTCTTCTGCGTTGTGACACCTGTAACCATCTGATTGCCGCCAATGCTATATGCCTTCGAATATTGAGGAAAGAATTTGACGAAGACTACTGAAAGCGGGATCAGAACAAAAGCACATCTGAGAAACACGGCCCTTATCGCCTGCATCGGGTTTTTTTCAGAATAGAGAACTGATATGACAAACAACAATCCAAAATCCTTTAAAAGGCGTTTTAATGACCCTGACGGATCGCCAGACCACATAACGCTGATGAGAAAATATGTATAAAACAGCATGATCACTGGATTCGTTGCGAAGAGTCTTTGCCATTTCACTCCGCGCATTGAGGCAATGAGAAAGGATCCGGCGATTACAACCAAATAAAACAGCTGATCGAATGGGTTTGCCGCCACCTCGTTCCCCATTTCGCCGATATAGCCTCCTCCTCCGCTGAGCCAAAGCGATATTGGCCTCGATCCCAGGATGAGGAGAAGGAATATCGGTATCCACACCGCCGCACTCACGGTGGGTCGGCGCATGCAATCGCGAACTACGAGCCACGCGATAAATACCACAAACACTAGTAAGGCGAAGAAAGCGATCAAATCGGGGCGTCTCCGTCGCTGGTCAGACCACAACCAGCGATTCAGCGGATCATTTATCTCGGGTCAAGAAACAGACGATGCTGGAGCTCGAGCGTCAACAACTTTGTAATCTCAGCAGTATAGTTTCGATTGCCCTTCAGGTGACCTTCAACCAAGCCTTCAACAGCTGTACGGTTCAGGTATGGCCGCGTCAGTGTCCGAGAATCGAGCAACATTTCGCGAACGTAGTTGGCCAATACATCTCGATACCAGACGCGATAGTGGCGAAACTTGTGCCTCCCGAGAAAGGCGCGCTCAAGGTGAAGAGCCTCCAAGACGTGGTCAACCCGAGCCACACTCTGAGGCATTCCGTAGTCATACGCGTACTCGGCCTTGAAAGTGAACTCGAGATATCTCTGCTGCATGTTTGCTGCGAAGCTCGGCAGTGCTCCGCCCAACCCTCGGTCGGTCCGAATCCGGCTGAGCGCAGGATTGCCGTCCTTGATTAGCCGCAGCGATATGTCGTTAGTGGTCAGAGTGGATTGCGGCGCGCGGAAGACCGCTTTTACGAACTCGTTGTCCAGATACGGCGAACGAAGGGTGAGTTGGCTCTGCTCCAAGCTAAGCAAACTATGGTGATGCCACGGCGCCTGACGAAACACAGCAAACGAAAGCGGATGCCCTTTGATTACTCCAGAATAAGTTTCCCTGGCGCGCTGAATATTGGTGGATATATCCGGATGAAATAGTCCCGGCATGGGATCGACAGGCTTGAATGCACGAACCTGGCGAAGCACTTCTCCGCCATAATTGCCCGTCATTCGGACTGGTCCTATCTTCGCGGCACGCTCGTTGACGTATAGATCAGCCGAATGTTGGACTTCCACGCAACCATCCGTAAGAAATACTGTGCGCTCAGAATAATGAGGAAAACGCGAAAGAAATTCCTCGCCTACTGAAATCACTTCGTGCTGCTGCCCGCAAGCACGGGCTACCCTTCGTGCAATCACCACATCCTGGCAATCGCGATATGGTCCTCGGAACGAATAGCAAGGAAGTGAGCCTGGCTCGGCCTTGTGCCAGGACATGATCATCCTTGAATCCAGACCTCCGGTTAAGGAAACCCCGATTCTTTCGGGTCCGCTGAAATATTTCGGGAGAACTCTCGAAAAGACGTCTCGCAATTGATCGTAGTAAGGTTCTGGATCGAGCACCGTCTGCTCTTCCCACTCTTTCGGATCAAAATACGTCTTCTTCTGCGCGACAGTACCGCGATTGAAGACCCAGGCGGATGCCGGCGGCAAAACATGAATGTCTTTGAATATCGTCCGGCCTTCAAGGGCGCAGCCGCAGGAGATGAACTCAGCAAACCCGCGCGGGTCCGCCGAGCGAAGGTCGGGACAGACTGCAAGGATGGCTTTTGCCTCAGCGGCAAAATAGAACGCGTCTTTTCCCTCGTGGAAGTAGACCCGCTGCATTCCATAGCGGTCATTGAATAACGTAGCCTCGCCTGTCGAGAGGTTAACCAAAAGACCGTGGAACCTGCCGTTCAATTCCTTGGGAAAATCTGGCGATTCTTCAGCCAGATGCACGAGGTATGAGGCCCTTCGATCCTCGATCTCATGTCCATGCTCCCGCAATCGGGAATTCACGCCGGCATCAGGGAATTCTTCTCCTGAGAAGACCAGAACCAAATCGCCCTTTTCATCTCGAAGCGGCATTTGGTCCGCGAAAGATCCTTCGCGCGCCACCCATCCAACGTAGAGCCCAAGGTTCTCGTCATCCCAGCTTCCGGTAACTTGAAGGGAATCGTGACGAAGTGTTTCCACCATGCTGCGCAGTTTGGACTCCGCTACCTGGCGCGGCATCTTGGTGATAAGCCCGACAATCCCTGGCATCATTCCCCTCAGGAAGCTTCAGTTTCAGAACGGAGTTTCCGGTTGTACCAGGCGTTGCGAAGCTGACGCAATTTGGTAGCTACAGGCTTGGGAAGCTGATCGGTTAACTTGCGATGCAGACCGTATTTCAGGGCCACTCTTCCAAGCGGAGTCAGCGGAATGTAGTATCTGGGAAGATCGACACGCTCGAAACCATTGATCTCTTTAAAGTGAGCGATCGTATCTTTCTCTTTGTTCCCGTATGCGAAGCTCTGGTACATCAAATGTGGAATCTTGCGATCGGCGCATGCCCGCACTGAGTGGGCGATCAGTGCATTGGTCGGAGCTTTATCACGATGGCGAATCATCGCCACAATGTTCATAAGCCCGGCCTGTGTGCCTGTTTCATCGACGACGAGTTTCACAAAGCCAATCAGCTTACCTTCGAAGAATGCGCCAATAAAAATGCTGCGATCCAGAAAGGTTGCCGCCTCGCGTCGCACAGTCTCAATGTCCTTGCCGTAGTGAGCGTTCGGCCTTCCCTGCCGCACCTTCGTCTCGTTGTAGACTTCCCAGATCCCTTCAACGAATGCGTCATCGAATGCCACTTCTCCTAGAGTCACGCCACGCTTCTCAGCTTGCCGCGCTCGATTACGAGGATAAGAACGAATCTGATTGTTCCACCAGTTTTCGTATGTCGAAACGGGTAAGATGGCCAGGTTGTCCATCTCCATGTGATAGTCGTATTTCAATTCGGCGTCGGGCATCACCTGCATAAAAGTGAACAGATCAATGCGAGTATTTACTGCTCGCAAGTCTGCAAGCAACTTCTCCGACGCCTTGACGGAGTCGTACTTGTCACAATCGAGACGAGCAATCTTAATGAGCCGCCCCCGTACGATGAGCTCGTTACCACAACACTTCAAAGTAGTCCTCCAAACCGATTCGAAAAGTGCTTCTCGTCCAATGAACTATTTCGCAACAAAACAACCTATTCCTCGGTAAGGGCCTCTCGTTGAGACACCAGGTGAAATCCGAGGTGCGCGAGAAGCCTTGCGCTATGGTCGCAGAGCTTTATCAGATATTTCATGAATAAATGCTTCCCGAAGATTGCCAGGATAGGTAGCGCAAGTGTGTAAGAAGGTACTGCGACTAGAGACTTAGCCGCATTCCGGATGCGGTGCCCTCCATGCTTGGGAAAATTGCTTCCACGCAGCAGAGCGCGTCTGAGCAAATACCGACTGGTAGCCCGAGATTGCGGAACCAATTCATAGGCGTCTGCATTGTTACACCAAACAAATGAACTCCCCTTCTTCATCATGCGCCGGAAAAAATCTACGTCTTCCCCGGCGGTGCCGAACTCTGTCCGGAAAGCCTCCTCGGAACTGTCCAAAATCTGTTTCTTGAAAAGGACATTTCCGGTGCGGGTTTCGGACCAGCTCAACTTGTATCCATTGGGATGGTTCGGTCGATCGAAAAATCCGCCGGCCTTTATCCACTCCGGAGGATCAGCTTCGAAATATGGCTTTACAGGTCCAAGGACTCCGTCAGCCGCGAACTCCTCCAGCGACTTGAAGAGACGAAAGAGCCACCACTCCTCAGGAACCTCATCATCGTCGATGAATGCGATCAGGTCGCCAGTCGCATGTTGAATGGCCCTGTTGCGTGTCATTGCGATGTTCTTTTCCGGTTCGACACAGTACTTCACCTCAAGACCGGAAATGCGGGAGAACTCAGCCACAACCGGCTCCGCCGACCGCATGGAATCATTGTCTGCAACGACAGCTGAGTACGTAAACAGACCGTCAGTGTGTTGGCTTTCCAACTTCTTCAGCAACTTCTTCAAGAGCTCCGCCCTCTTGAAGGTGCAGATGCAAACACTGATATGATGGCCGGCCATTAGCATTCCTTCTCTGAGCTCGACTGGCGTTTGGAACGCTTGACGATCGAGGCGGCTTTCCGTCTGCCACTCTCGGCAATGGCCAAGGTCGGCATTGCCGAACGCAGCAAGTTGTGCTCAAGAGGCAAGCTAAATGCCCGCGCCTGGCATTTGCGAGATCTCAAACAATTCAGAACCGTCTCCTCAGTCGCGCCAGCAGGAAGCTCGAGTGCCATGTTGAGAGAGAAGAATTGCTTGTTGGTGTGAAAGTCCAAACCAACAAATGGAACATGAGCACCCGACTCCAGCAATGCATCCGCCGTCTTGCTCGGCGCCCAGCCGTCATACTTCCGATTCCACACCTCAACGCCCGAAAGACATTCGGCCCACTGGGGATTGAAATCTCGCCACACATCTCTCCTTGAGGGGTGCGCAAGCACTGCCACTCCGTTCGCCTGCTTTACAGCTTGCAGCATCTCATGCGTACGAAGGCCCTCACCCAGAAAAGGAACACCCCAGACAAGGACGTGCACGCGATTCGCATCATCGCTGTACTCCATGCCCGGAACCACGAGCATCTCGGCGGAACTCGCCTCAACACACGCCGCACGATACTCATTGAAGCGCTCAGCCGTGAAACCGCGGTCGTGCTCTGTCATCAGAAGTATGCGGCTACCCCGATGACTGAACTCTTTTCTTAGGTCTTTTAATGACCAGCGTGCATCGTAAGACCACTCCGAATGCACGTGACATGTGGCGAGGACTTCCATGGTGTTTAGTGGCGTGACTTGAAGATGTTGCTGCGTAGCGTGTAAAAGACATCTGCGAGGAACACTTTGATGTCGTCGCTTCGCCAATTGTAAAAACTGTCTCGGCGGCCGACCGAAAACATTTCGCGAATTGTCTTTGAGAAGGACGGCCAGCTCGTCAGTGCCTTGGACTTTGCGCCCTTGATCACGAACAGGATATGCATGAACTCACGGCCCAAGTTTCTGCACACGACGCCGGGAGTTCCAGCGGCCATTCCCCCAGCAGCAGATTTGGGATCCATCGTCAGCCTTACCTGCCACGACGGGTATTCAAGTCCTTGTCGGCGTGCCAGCGCCATGCTGCCCCAGGGACGACCGTTCAGTTCGACAAACCAAACTTTGCCGAAGTCATCCCGCAGCAGCTCGATCATAAACAGCCCCTGCCAGCCTGTGTTCTCTATGAGTCGTTGCGTGTTGGACATCAGGGTCTCAGACACTGACTCCGAAATACACGCACTTGATCCCGAGCCCTGCGGGTTCATCATTCGCAGCCGGCGATGGCCACTCCACGCTCGGATCCCATCCGACGCGGCAAGACCAAATACACCCTCGCCCGTTCCAACAATAAATTTTTGAACTAAAAGAGGTGTGCGCTCTGCCCACTGTTTGACAGCACGTTCCAGCTCCTCGCGATTCGCACAAATCCATTTAGGAAATTCCGCGACGTGTCCATCGCGGATGGGAACAGCTTCAGAGGCCTTCAAGATTAAAGGAAAGGATTCTACAGCGTCAAAGCGGAAGACCTCTTCCGCAAAGTGCGCCAGGATTGCGTTCGGAACATTGAAGCCGGCCTCAGACGCAGCCCGAAACTGCAAGTGCTTGTTCAACGCCAACTCTGCAGCGCCCTCCTTCGGGCCGGCCAGAAGCCATGGTTGTTGCAGCTGAATTGAATTGCAAAGCCAAACTGCCTTGTCGTCGAGAGGAAATAGAATCTTGTGGACGTTACCAGTCACGTTGTCGAGAGACTTCACGAGATCGGTCAGCTCTGATAATGACCGCTGTAAGTCCAGCTCTGGCGGACAAATTTCGTGGCAGATCACATAGCGGCTATGGCGAAGCGCTGTTGCCCGGCCTCTGCGTGCAAAAGCAACCACCTGAAAGCCGTCATCCACGAGGCTCCACACTACTTCCGGTGCGGCAAGCGCCTCCGCAAAGCCAATCAGAACAGTTTCTCTGGAACCTGCCTGAGGATTTGCCGAGCGGCAGGAGGAACGGTCTGCTGCGACACCGTTCATGGATTTGCTCGTCGAGTAGGAGTTGCTGCACTGGCCAGCGTGAATCCGTGGGCAATCGCAGAGTCGTCGACCCAGCGTCGAATCCGGCCTTGCGTCAGAAACTTGTGTTCTTCCGAGTTGATGGGATGCGTCTCTATCTCGACGACGGACCGCCGTCCGATTGCGAAAATACGATCCAGTCTCTCCTCCGGCTCGAGCGGTGGCAACGAAAAGAAGAAGTCCGTCATACGGTGCTGCCTGGCCAGGATCCGGTCAATAACTCCGCGATAAAGACGATTCTCTGCACTCCTTTCACCCGCGAGAAATGAAAAATTTCTCCGGGCGATTGTTCCCGCTGGCAACAGGCCTGCGAAGAGCACGTTGGCGCACAGATGCATGTGATGGTGCCCGTCAACGCGCCGCGGTTCTCCACCATAGATCCTGCGATATTCGTCAAGCTGTGCTTTTACGAGATACTCGAAGGCGCCTACGAGGAGGGGATTGTAAAAGATCTTTGACAATGGGTTGCGCAATAGAAAGCGCGCAACTCGCTGATGAAATTCAGAGAGTCGGCCCGTTGCCGTTGGCGCTGAAAACACGGATGTGAAATTAAAGTGGAGACCAACGTCGACCCCATGCTCGATTGCCAGCGCCGCGGCCCGTTCCGAGTCTTCCATGAAGACCATGCCACTTGTCGACGAAAGTGAGCCTTGATTAAAGCATTCGAGGATGCGGTCAGTCGTTTCGGCATCGCGTCCCCAGTCGTCGGCATTGAGGATGATCATGCCCGTATGGGTGCGATTGCTGGATCGTTCGGCAGGTTGCACTTCGAATGCTGGATTGGATGTTGCCATGATATCAACCGTTGATTCGCAAGGAGGTGAATGCATCAGATAATCCGAGCAACTCGAAAGCGCTGGCGTACAACTCGAAGACCGTGAATGTTGGTAATGCTACTGAATGGCGTCTAATTCCAGTTCTTTGTCATCGCTCAGATCTGGTTCTCCCCTCAATATGATCCTGGCAGGAACTCCAACCGCGGTGGCGCCGTCAGGCACATCCTTCAGTACAACCGCATTCGCGCCGATTCTTGCATTGTTCCCTACTCTTATGTTTCCGAGTACCTTTGCTCCTGCCCCGATCCTGACGTTGTCCCCGATGATCGGTGCGGTCTCCTCGTCCCACCGAATGCCGATTGTCACCTGTTGATCGATGCGCACGTTATTGCCGATTACGCAACGATAATCAAGGACAACGCCGAGTCCGTTATGTCCGAAGTGAATATTCTTTGTTCCGATCTGGGTCTTGTAAGGAATGAAACAGCAAAATCCAAATCTTAAGAACTGCTGGATGAGGAAAGGAAGTACAGGGACTTTCCAACGGTACAAAGTATTCGCAGTTCTGTAGATGTGATAAGGAAGATTGGACTTTATAATCATTCCGCCGCCCTCTCGAATTCAGACCGAACCATCGGGTTCTGGTGTGGTTGCATCGCTGGTGCTAATGAGACTTCGAAGCCAGCGTCCCGGGAAGCTTCGCTGTGAGAAAGGACTTCAGCCGCCTCATCTGCTCTTTGCCACGAAACTCCGAGAAATCGGCAGGGACAGATCTTGGGTGGCGACGAATCAATGCAACGTAATACCCGGCGAGAGTGGTGAGTCCGCCCACAACATAAGGGCGCTTACTCATTTGATAAACGCATCGAACCAGTTGCCAGGCCGGATGACTTCCCAGGCGATAGTCGGCTTGGCCCCATTTGTACTTGAGTTTCAACCCGCGATTCATGGCTGAATTCATGCTTCGGTGATGCAAGCAGACTTTTTCAGGAAACGTCCGTGTCTGCCACCCCTTCATTCGAGCAGTCACGACAGCCACCAGGTCAATCCCTCCGCCCTTAAGCGGAGTGTAACCTCCGATCGCCTCAAAACATTCTCGGCGAAAAACCTGGCAGGCGCCGGAGACATGGTCGATGCTCGAGAAG
>WNGL01004842.1_pt1 | contig 16072 bp, 10 predicted proteins | sample 5400591 | NCBI WGS metagenome assembly WNGL01 (sample SAMN13153377, study PRJNA577476) | soil metagenome | isolation source: 80 cm soil or saprolite under Garry oak tree replicate 1 | place: USA:California | collected 2016-06-15
GGACGAGACGAAGCGCCTCCTGGCCGTCGCCAGCAGCCTCAAGGCCCGCATTCTGCTCAGTCTCGGTTATGGCTGCGGATTGCGTGCCGGCGAGGTGGTACGGCTGAAGGTCAAGCATATCGACAGCGCGCAGAGGATCATTCGCATCGAGCAGTCCAAGGGCCGCAAGGATCGCCATGTCATGCTGTCGCCCGAGACGCTCGATCTGTTGCGGCAATGGTGGAAGGCGCGCCGTGGTTACGACGCCACAACGCCCCTTCAAGAACGCTGGCTGTTTTCCGGCCGCAGGCCGGGCAAACCGATGACCACCCGCCAACTCAACCGCCTGTTCCATGAGGCGGCCGATGCGGCCGGGATCAAGAAGGGCGTGACGCTGCACGCGCTGCGCCACAGCTTCGCGACCCACCTGCTCGAGCGCGGTACCGATATTCGCATCATCCAAGCGCTTCTGGGTCACGACAAATTAGACACGACGGCGCGCTACACCCGCGTCGCCACCGGCATGATCGCCGGCATCGAGAGCCCGCTCGATCTGCTATCGCAGCCTCGCAAGAAGCCCAAGAAGAGCAGGAAAGAGCAGCCGCCGGCGTAACGCCCGCGGCCATGTCCCGTCCAGCGCTGGAGGTCGCGGACATCTTCCGCGACCACGGGGCGGCGTGGCGTCATGCCAATGCCGGACACGTCAGCCTCGACCAGTTGAAGGTGATGTCGGCGATCGAACGCTGCCGCACGGTGGCGCTCGGCGGCCATGTCGCGCGCTGCGAGGACTGCGCGCACACCGTCATCGCCTACAACAGCTGCCGCAACCGGCATTGCCCCAAGTGTCAGGGCGCCGCCGCCAAGCAATGGCTCGCCGAACGCGAGGCCGAACTGTTGCCCGTGCCCTACTTCCACGTGGTGTTTACGCTGCCTGGTCCGATCGCCGACATCGCCTACCAGAACAAGGCCGTGATCTACGATCTCTTGTTCAAGGCCGCGGCCGAGGCCACGCTCACGATCGCGGCCGATCCCAAGCACCTGGGCGCCAGCATCGGCATCACTGCCGTGCTGCACAGCTGGGGCTCGGCGCTCACCCACCATCCGCACCTGCACATGATCGTGCCGGGTGGCGGCATCTCGCGCGATGGCCAGCGCTGGATCGCCTGCCGGCCGGCCTTCTTCCTCCCCGTTCGCGTGCTGTCTCGCCTGTTCCGCCGGCTCTTCCTGAAGATGCTCACGATCGCGCACGAGGCCGGCCGCCTCGCGTTCTTCCGCGACCACGCCGCACTCGCCGACAAAGGAGCATTCGCCGCCTTCCTCGCGCCGCTGCGCAAGGCCGAGTGGGTGGTCTATGCCAAGAAGCCGTTCGGCGGCCCGCAGGCCGTCCTTGCCTACCTGGCGCGCTACACCCACCGCGTCGCCATCTCCAATCGCCGGCTGATCTCTGCCGACGAGACCGGCGTCACCTTCAAGTGGAAGGATTACCGGATCGAGGGGCCCGGCCGCTACAAGACCATGACGCTGCCCACCCACGAGTTCATCCGCCGATTCTTGATGCACGTGCTGCCCAAGGGCCTGCATCGCATCCGTCACTACGGGCTGTTCGCCAACGGCAACCGCGCCGCCAACGTCGCACGCGCCCGCGAGTTGCTCGCCATGCCGCCACGCTCCAAAGAACCCGAGACCCTCGAGGCCACCGCGGCCGACGAGCCGCGCGTATTGCCGCGTCCATGCCCCTGCTGTGCAGGCCGCATGATCATCATCGAGACCTTCGCGCCCGGCTGCGAGCCGAAGCATCGGCCCACACCTGCTCCGGCAGCAATCAGGATCGACACCTCATGATGCTCTCACCCCCGATCGACGACCGCAGTCACACTCGCCATTCTTGCTGGCTCGCGGCCGGTAGCCCCCAGGTTCGCGCCAGCCTGCCCGATTGGCCCGCCCTCGTAACTCCACTCTTGTCGCGCCACCTGCAGTTCGCTCGTTCACCCCTCCACCCACACCCATGCTTTGAGGAAAACCGATCGGGCCGACTGCTTCGGTCCAACCCCCTCAACCCTCACGTCCCGGCCAAATCCCCATAGCGCCCGCTGCACCGCCGGTACCCCACCTGCCGCGATTTCCTGCCTTGGCGCTTTTCGGACGCCGGCCGAATGAGCGCGTGGATGGCTCGTCATCCCCGGCGTCCGAAAACCTGCACACAGCACACAGCACACAGGCAGACGTTGCACCGTCACTTAAGCCAAGTCCGCTTCGCCCCTCGCCAGTTCGTATTTCGTGGGCGCCAGTAGGAGACGATCGGCCGCGCGCTCGCGATCAGTAGGCGGCGTAGACGGGGCCACCGAATGTGTAGTTGATGCCGGCGCGCACGATGTTTTCGCGATCGCGGATGCTCGCCGTAATGCTGCTCGTGAACGGGCCGGACGGACGGGATATGTCATACGTGTAGAAGATGGTGGAACTGTTGGTGCCGAGATCGACGTACAGGTACTCGGCCTTCACGCTCCAGTTCGAAGCGAATTTCCATTCCACCCCGCCACCGACGGTCCAGCCGGCCTTTGTGCTCGAAGCTTCATTGAATGTATTTGCCGGCGGATTGCCAGCGGGCGCGACGACGCCAATGCCAAGTCGGCGCTTGCCATAGGCCAGACCGCCGGTCGCGTAGAAAAGCAGCGGGCTTGCCGGCGTCACACCGAGACGACCGCGAAATGTGCCGAGCCAATCCAGCTCGCGCGACGCATTGGTCGTGACCGGGACTGTAACCGGGACAGCCCCCGGGATAACCGTGGAGGACAATGTACTCTTCGTATTGGCCCCCTGAATGTCGGTCTCAACACCAATCACCCAAATGGGGCTGATCTGCCAATTGTAGCCGATCTGTCCGCCACCGATGAATCCGCTGTAGCCGAGGTCGATGGCCGCCGGAATGCCGCCGACCGCAAGCGCGGCGCCCAGGCCGCCGGGGCCGGTATCGGTGCCGACATTGGTGACGGTGTTGCCCGTCGAACCAACCCAGCCGGCATTGGCCCCGATATAGAAACCGGTCCAGGTAAAAATTGGCGCTGCTACGGGAGGTGGTGCTCGGTATACCGGGGGCCTGACTGCGCGATCCGCGGCCAGTGCGGAACCGGCAACAAGCGTTGGCATCGTTACGCTGGCAAGCAACAGCTTTTTCATGATCGTGCCCTCCATGGCCGCATGGCCGCCGGGGGCGTCATGCCCGCGTTCTAGCACGCGCAGGGGCCGCGTTCTGTTGCGTTGGCGCAACACTCATCGAGATTTAATCTGCAACACTCGGGGAGACGCGACCCGTGTTCACGTCATCGGATGTGTAAGAAAAATGAATAATCTTTGAGAGTGATGGCGTTAGCAGCCTGGTGTATCCGTCGGGTGGAGCGATTAATAAAAAATTCTATCAAACGACCAGGTGCAATCCGCATTATCTGCTCGAACAGCCACGCAAATACATTCTTCTTCTCTTTAGACCTCATCAAGTTTGCAGATTTGAGTCCGAGTGCCTGATTGAGCATAACAAAAGGACGCATCTCCTTTTCATATTGATGAAATGCAGTTTGATAGGCACCGGATGCCGCAGCCAATTCTCCGGCCAGCACATAGGCCCCGATGAGCGCGAGACTCGTGCCCTGACCAGACATGGGTGAAGCGCAATAGCCAGCGTCTCCCACCAAGACAACTCGACCTTGAGACCACCGAGCCATGCAGATCTGCGCCGCGGCATCAAAGTAATAATCAGGCGCCCTGGGCATCATCTCCAGAAGCTTAGGAACTTCCCAACCGATTCCCTCATAAACGTTTGTGAGCACTTGCTGCTGCTGAGCCCTGTTTCGCAGATCAATATGCACAGATGGTGCGACAAAACCAAAACATGCTTTGGCATTGGCGTCACCCCGAGAACTCCAGATCGCAGCCACCCTCCCCAACTCGGAATATTGCATTTCCAACCGGTCCAAGTTCAGATAATTCGGAACCGAATACACACATAAATATAAACCCAGGTCACGAACGAAGCGCGCTTCGTCGCCAAACACGATTCCCCGTACATTCGCGTGAAGTCCGTCGGCACCAATCACCAAATCAAATTCACGTGCGCTATTCTTTGTGAACTCGACCTGGACGCTATCAGAAGATTGAGAGATTGCCTGAATTGAATCGCCAAAAATGAATTCTGCATCCGAAATGTGGTCCATCAGGATCTGACATAAAGTACCGCGAACGATCTCCACATCTTCGCCTACGCGATGTCCAAATGCATCCCCGCTCATTTCATTGATGACTTTACCGTCTCTATCGACTAGCAATGCACCCTGCATATTGGTGCTTGCTGCAACAACAGCATCATGAATACCCATTCGCCTTAGAACTTGCAGGGCTGTCCCACGTACATCAATTTTATAGCCTCCTGTCAGTAATGATGGTGCCCGCTCGACTATGGTCGGAGTAAACCCGTAGCGTCGTAGCCAATAGGCAACGGTGAGTCCCGCTATTCCGGCTCCTGAAATCAATACTCTCATGTACTCCTCGTAATTCTTGGTAACCGTTCAGCCCTCCACGACCAGTCGAGGCAATTCGCCAGTATGCGCGCACACGGCTTCACGACTGCACGCAAGGAATGCGGCACATTCTTTGAACCGCGCCCTACGGTTTCGGCGACACGCGAGTCGCTACGCTGGCCTTGCTCACCTTTACTGCGCTTTCGGGACTGCGTTCCTGCGGGGTTGTTATCACCAAATTCTCAGGCCAGGCCGTCGCCTTCCGAAGTTCGCCAACGGTCTTTGCAGACACTCGGATGTCCCGATCCACCTCGACTCGCATCTTATCTGGCAAGCCACCAAGAGCTATGTGGAGCGCGGCAGTGCTTTTGGGCTTGTATCGCATAAGGGCCTCCCTTACTGCCCGACCCGATATCGACTGTTGACTGCCGGAATCAGCCTACCACTTCTCTACGCAGCGGGCGACGGCCTGTTGGATCAACGGTTTCTCTTGCAACGAACGGTGGGTCCATACGTTGGGTTAATCGCGTCGCACCAACACGTGACATGTCCGCTTCGCTCCGATCGCTTCCGAAATTCGGCACCGCAGCGAAGTGACGCGGCACACCAACAGACATTGGGTCCATCGGCCCACCGCCGATTGCCGACTGAACCAAAATCAACTAGCCTTCTGTCGGGCAATTTCCGATTGAAATTTGGGGGCCTCAGTGGCGCGTCGTCCGGCTAAGAGCAGCAAGACCACGCGCAAATCCCGAGCCGTGAAAGCCACTGGACGCAAGCGTGCTGCGAAGGCGGGTGCCAAACGCACAGCGACAAAGGCCAAGCGAGCACCGCGCAAGGGGATCGTCCGTGCGCCGAAGCCTGTTGCGCGTAGCCGCGCGCTGCCGACGCCAGCCGCAAAGCCGCGCATTGCGTTGAGGGCTTCCCCGCTGCCGCCCGGCGCTCCGGCCTTCACTCCACCCGCGCCGATCCCGGGCGCCACAGCGGGGAGCGCACCGGCGATCGGCTGGGCGATCGGCAAGCTCGCCTGCGCCTTCCAGTCGAGTGACGACAGCGGCAAGGCCTTGTGCGTTACGGCCTCGGACGATGGGGCGAACTGGCAGCCGGTCCAGGCTGTGAGCGGCATCGCCATCGGCGGCCAACCCGCCATGTCAAGTTTTCCCCGGCTGGTGTGCGTGTTTCCGGCGAGCGATTCGACCGGGACACTGTTCACGACGGTTTCCGTCAACAACGACCCCATGAATTGGTGTCGCCCGCACTCCCGACCTATTCGATCCAGATGGGCAGCGCGCCCGCCCTCGGGCAAACGAACGATACGCTTGATCCAGAACACCCGACCTCAACACTCGTTTGCGCGTATCAGGAAAACAACGACGATCATAGGCTCATGCTCACGACGACGGACGACGGGATCGATTGGGCGCCGGCATATCCCGCGCGTGGTCCTACCCCGATTGCGATCGGAGGCGCGCCGGCACTCGCGCTGCTCTCAGCCTCGGGCTCAAGTTATCTCTACTGCGTGTTTGGGGCGAACGATCCGACGAACACGATGTTCGTGACCCGCAGCGTGAATGGGAGGAACTGGGGCTCGCCAGCCCGGGAAAGTGGTGCAAGCGCGCTTGGTGTGTATGGCATTCAGATGGGCAGCGCGGCGGCCTTGGCCAGTGTCGGCGCGCTCCTCTATTGCGCCTTCCGGTCGAACGACGGCCACAACAATCTTTGCGTCACCTGGAGCCCCGACGGCGAAAACTGGCAGACGCCGGCGGTCATCTATCCCGAGATCGCCATGGCATCGGCGCCGTCCCTGGCAGTCTTCAACAATCGACTCTACGTGGGGTTCCAGGGAGCCGATCACCTCATCTACGTCAGCTCGGCCGACTTCCCGAACTAGCCGGTAAACGCCATGAGTGCGTTCATAATGCAGCTCGCAGACCAGTACAACGAGGCGTGCTATTTCGCGAATACTTCGCGCAGCCTCTCTGTCACAAGGATTGGTCGAGGAGTATTTGTCGATCCTGAAAGCCTCTGAGCCCCCGTTCGAACCAACGCTCACATACGAGGGGTCGATGCTCGCCAAAATCGCCGCGCAGGGCTGCTTGTGCAGTTTCCCCGGGAGGGATTAGATAGCCGGGACAAGCGTTCGATGGGAGGAATAGCCATGCTCGTCAATCGCCGCTCCTTTTCCGCCATGCTCGCGGGCGCAGTTGCCATGCCTCGCCTGGCGTTCGCCCAGGCCAAGAACAACTGCGCCTTCTATTCGAGCGTCGGCGGACAATTGACCCACTACGAAGTCGATTTCGGCGCCGCCACATTGGCCAAACGGGCTGCGGTCACGCTCCCCGGCGGAATTCAGTACGCATGGCCACATCCGTCCCGGAGATCCTTATACGTCGCCACAAGCACGGGCGGAGTTGGGATCGCACCGGTACCCGGATATCCGCCCAACCAGCACTATCTTGCGGCATTCCGGGTCACGCCGCTCGGTGAACTCTCGCTGCACGGCGACTTGATCAAGCTGCGGCAACGGCCGGTCCATGCGAGCGTCGATAACGCCGGCGAACATGTGCTCGTGGCTTACAACTTCCCCTCCAATGTCTCGGTCCACAAGATCAAAGGCGACGGCAGCATCGGCGATGAGGTGAAACAATCCGACGGGCTCGAAAAGGGCATCTACTTCCATCAAATCCGGGCGGCACCCGCCGATAAGACCGTGCTCATCGTGGCGCGCGGCAACAATCCCGAGGGGGCCAAGCCGGAAGACCCGGGCTCGCTGCATGTCTACGATTTCAAGAACGGCGTGCTCTCGCACAGGCGCAAGATTGCGCCGAACGGCGGCTACGGTTTCGGCGGCCGGCACCTGGACATTCATCCCTCGCAGCCCTGGGTCTACCTGTCGGTCGAACGACAGAATCAACTGATCGTTTACAAGCTGACGCCGGATGGCGATCTTGCGCCGGAACCGTTGTTCACGAAGTCCACCTTGGCGGACCCCGCCCACAAGTTCCGCATCCAAAGCGCCGGTCCGATTCACATTCATCCGAATGGCCGGTTTGTGTATCTCGGGAACCGCTCAGGCTTGGCGAGCGCGGCCGGTCCCGGGGTGGAGGATGTGAACGGCAAGATGGTGTTCAGCGGCGGCGACAGCAACATCGCGGTGTTCGCCATTGACCAGCAGACCGGCGAGCCAGCCCCCATTCAGCACGCCGACATTCGCGCCGCGCATCCGCGCACCTTCGGGCTCGATACCGGCGCGCGATTGCTCGTCGCCGGTTCGCTTTCGCCGAGTGCCCGGCGCGAGGAGGGCAAGGTCGTGGACTTGCCGGCCGGTCTGACTGTGTTCCGGATGGGTCAGGACGGCAAGCTGACATTGGCGCGCAAGTACGACATCGATGTCGGGCCGTTCACCCAATGGTGGACCGGGATGATCCCCCTGGCGTGAGCCGGAGGGGATTGAAAACGCGCGAGCGGCTTCGGTCTGCTCCGCCATGTTCGGCGCCCGCAGCAACTATGGACGTGAGAGCAAGGGAGACACAGATTATGGATCCGATCAGACGCAAAATGCTCGCAGCGGGCGCCGCGGCCACGGCGATGGCGACCAGCCAGGTATTCGCTCAGCAAACCGGGCAGGGAGGAACCGGCAAGTTTTACGAAAAGGGCCCCGTTCGTATCCGCTATGACGAGGCGGGCTCGGGCTTTCCGCTGTTGCTGATCGCCGGTGGAGGATTGAACTCGGTGATGGCCGGCCTGAAGACAAGCCCCTTCAACCCGATCGAGGAGTTCAAGGGAGAGTACCGCTGCATCTTCGCCGACCTGCGCAACGCCAATCCTGGCCAGTCGACCGGCCCGCTCGAGGTCGACCGGCCATGGGATTCCCATGCCGATGACCATCTCGGTCTGATGGATCACCTGGGCGTCGACAAGTTCATGGTGCTGGGCTTCTGCATCGGCGGTCCCTTGATCTGGAACCTGCTCAAGCGGGCGCCTGACCGTGTCGTCGCCGCGGTGCCGGCGCAGCCGGTCGGCTTCCGGCCGGAGATGCCCACCCTCCTCTACGACAATGGCAGGTCCGGCTGGGGTCCGGAATTGATCAAGCGCCGGCCCGAGATCACGATGGAGATGGTCGACAAATTTCTGACCAAGATGTACCGCACCAACGACTTCGCCTTGACCGTGACGCGCGATTTTGTGCGCAATTGCCAGACGCCCGTCCTCATCCTGCCCGACGACATCCCCGCCCATCCATATGCCGTCGCCATGGAGTGCGCGATGCTCGCGCCGAAGGCCGAAGTGAGCATCTATCCATGGAAGGATCCCAAGGAGCGGATTCCGCTGGCGGTGCGCCAGATTCGTTCCTTCCTCCGGGCGCATCGGGCTGCTTCTGCTTAGCCGGTGCCGCTCACACGAAGGGGCGGCGCGCTTGTGTTTCTTGCCGCCCCTGCTGCCGCGCGCCAGACATTCTTGCTCGACAGCCTGGGAGATACCCACATGCGATGCATTGTTCTGCGAGTCTCCATGATATTTGCCTTGACATTCCCCGCCCTGGGTCAATCGGAACAGATGACCATAGAGCAAATGCAAATACCTCGCTTGGGAGGTCGGACAATTTTCGTTTTCAAGCCGACTACGGATAACGTGCAGTGTCCATCAATTGATGCGAGGGCAACGACTCCATGGATAGCCCCACGCCTTGGAAGATCTATTTTGGCGCAAGCACTAGTATACAGCGGCAACGCCGTGGGCTACGTGTTCCTCATTTCTTACGGTAACGGAACTCACGAAGTCTACTTCTCAAGTTACACCCAGAGGGCTTGCGCCCTGACCGAATCGCAATCCCACCAGCGAGTTTTTGTGACGGACAATCGATTCAATGAGGCGAAGGTATACTATCATAGTCTGCTCAGTGAACTTTTGGAATGAACCCGATTGTCATTTCCCAGGACGGCTCTCCGATCAAGCCGGTTCAGCGGCGACGGTCCGTTGCGCGCCAGCTCCCGGGCGAAGAAGAGACCACGGTACCGGTGACCGTTATGTCTACGGTTCTGGAACCGGTCCGAAGTCCGGCGGCGGAATGCGGTGTTTTGTTGCCGCCTCGTACGCCGAAGCGATCCGAAAGAGCGTTGGCTCGGCAAAGGGTCTTCCGAAGAACATGATCCCGACCGAAAGTTTTGCCGGAATGGGCCCCGCCAGGCGCCTACCATCACCAGCCGTGGCATCGCGGACTCTATCAAACACATGAGTGGTGAAACCCGCCGGGACGGACAGTGTAGGAAAACCGTGTTGTCCCAGCTGGCCCCAGACGGAATTGGTCCTGCCTGCCAACGGTGGCTCGATGGGCGCACCCAAGATATAAGCGGGAATGTTCCCCGCCGGAGACACCAGGGCGTCGAGGTTGTCTTGCGCCATGCATTGCAGAACGACTTGCTGATTGGCAAACCTGTTTTGAAAGACGTTCGCCATATCGAGCGTTAAGCTCATGTTCATGTCCTCGAGCGCCGCCTTTCTATCCACGAAACCTGCGTCTGGACGAATATCCCGATAGAATTTCGATTTGTCGATCAAATCCCTGATGGACTTGATATTCGCATCGCCGCGCTCCCTGAGGTAACGGCTCAGCATGTATTTGGTCAGTCCAGCATCGGACGCCCCACCGATGTTCCGGATTGAGGAACCGGGCGGGACGAGCGATGGATCGAAAAACATATCCACCAGCACGGAGATGCGGTCTGTTAACGGTTTTCCGTTGGAATCGACCGGAAAGAGATTCGGAAACTGTTCGATGAACGCCCGGTTGCGATAAAGCGGAACATACTTGTCGATGCAACTCTGAAATAGCGCTCCCCCCGTTCCGGGGTCGACGATCGTGGCCCCCAGTCGACGCAGATCGCCAATGGCGCGCTCGGCGAGATCGATGCTTTCAACGTCGGCCTCGTTGAACAATTTCTTATCCATATGCTCTCGAATGACGCCGATCCGCAGTCCGTTCAACGTCTGCTCGTTCGCGAAGCTTCGATAGGGCTCCGCGGGCAGCCGGCCAATGCTGAAAGCCGTCAGCTCATCCTTTGGATCGTAGCCGGCGATGACCTCGAGCACACGGGCGGCATCCTTGACGGTGCGGCACAGCGGACCCACTCGAGTATTCAGTCCCGCGCCAACCATTCCGTCGCGACTGACCAGTTCTTGCGTCGGCGCGAGTCCCACAATACTGTTGTTCTTGGCGGGGTGATGTATGGATCCCCCGGTTTCCTCTCCGATGGAGCACGTCACCAGGTTTGCGGCAACCGATGATCCGGAGCCGCCGCTGGAGGTGCCGGGACTCCGTTGCGTATCGTAAGGGTTACAGAAGGGCCCGCCGAAGGAACTTCGCGAGTTCGGCGTCCCCATTTCTCCCAGGTTCGCCTTGGCCAGGATGACCGCACCCGCTTCTCGCAGGCGCTTGACGAAGGTTGCGTCGCGCGGCGGACGATCGTTCGCATAGGCGGCATCCATGCCCGCAGTCGTGCGCATGTCGAAGGTGTCGTACTGATCCTTGATGGCGAACACCACGCCGTGGAGGGGGCCGATGAGCCTGCCGGTCGATGCAAAGTAGGCGTCTTGCTGTGCCGCCACTTCCAGTGCATCGGGCATCGCCGGATCGGCATCTGCCGGATCGGTCATGCTTCGTGCTTTTCGACGATCAAGCCCCAATCTTTCTCTTTTGGCTGGTCTCAAATTCAAGGTCATCAAGGCATTGAGCTGATGCGCATTCTTGATGGGTGTGATCGGTCCCAGCCCGAGGACCCCATCCGGCTGATCGACACACGTGCCGTTGTACGCCTTGATACGGTTCAGGTAGAGCTGCACCACCCGCGTCGATGTCAATTCGCCGCGCAGGATCGCCGCTTGAATATCCTCGATCGTCGCTTCTTCGATCCGGAATTTTGCAGTCTGCGCCGAGACCAGCGACGGCGTGAGCAAGATGAATGATGCTAATGCCAGTTGACGAAACACAGCACTTCCTCCTTTAGCCGTGAGATTGGTCATTCTATTCCTCCGTCCTCAGGTCACAGCCTAATACCAACGGCAATAGAGATGCACCCATGATTGTCATCGTCCGCGAAGGCGGACGATCCAGTAACCCTCGGCATCTGAGGTTACTGGATGCTCCGCCTTCGCGGAGCATGACGAGTCAGAGATAGCTGCCATCGCTATAAGATCGAAACCGCGCCGCTTGAGTGCCGCCCAACGATGATAGCAATTGAAAACGTCCGGTGGAAGGACACCAAATTCGCACGCGCGCTGGAGTAATCAGCGGCGTTCTGGTGATCAGCGGCACATCAACTTGCCGGGAAACGCCCTACGCTCTCTTTTTGCGGCCGGCGATCCTCAATCAGCGGGGTGGCAACAATCAGGCCACTGGCAGAATTTGTGAGCACATCGCTTCAGAGATGCATTGCGGCGGGCGGTCCCGTGGTTACGGCAAGTTTGGAAGTAGGAACTTCGACGGGGATGGTGGGCGCGACCGGATCCCCCCAATTCGCGAGGCTCAATCAGGAGCTATGCCTGAGCGTGCCGATGAAGCGCACGAGCACATAAAACACGGGCGTGAACAGCAGCCCGAACAAGGTCACGCCGAGCATGCCGTAGAACACCGCGGTGCCGAGCGCCTGGCGCATCTCGGCGCCGGCTCCGGTCGCCAACACCAGCGGCACCACGCCCAGAATGAAGGAGAAGGACGTCATCAAGATCGGCCGCAGCCGCGTGCGCGCAGCCCGCACGGCGGCATCCCGGCGGCCGGCGCCTTGCTCCTCGGCCTGGCGCGCGAACTCGACGATCAGGATCGCGTTCTTCGCCGCCAATCCGATCAGGACCACGAAGCCGATCTGGGTGAGGATGTTGTTGTCCATGCCGCGCAAGAGCACGCCGCTGATCGCAGCGAACAGGCACATCGGCACGATCAGGATCACGGCGAGCGGCAGCAGCACGCTCTCGTACTGCGCGGCGAGCAGCAGGAACACGAACACCACGGCAAGGCTGAACGCCACCGTGGCGGTGTTGCCGGCGATCTTCTCCTGCAGGGCGATCTCGGTCCATTCGAAGCCGAAACCCGAAGGCAGGTTGGCGGCGACGAGTTTTTCCATGGCCGCGATCGCTTGGCCGGTGGAGAAGCCCGGCAGCGTCGCCCCCTGCACCTCGGCGGCCGGGAACAGGTTATAGCGCGGGACCCGGTAGGGCCCGGTGATTTCCTGGAACGTCGCGACCGAGCCGAGCGGCACCATGTCGCCCGAGCTGGAGCGGGTCCGCAAATTCGCCACGTCCCGCACCGAGAGCCGGAATGGATTGTCGGCCTGGGCGGTGACCCGATAGGTCCGGCCCAGGATGTTGAAGTCGTTGACGAAGGTTGAGCCCATATAGGTCGACAGCGTGTCGAAAAAGCGGGTAATCGGCACGCCCAGCATTTCGGCCTTGGTGCGGTCGATGTCGGCATAGACTTGCGGTGTCGCGGTGTTGAACAACGTGAAGACCTGGACCAGGCCCGGCGTCTGGTTGGCGGGCCCGATGATGGTTCCGACCGCCTGCTCCAGCGCCCGCGGACCTCGGCCGGCGCGGTCCTCGATATACATCTTGAAGCCGCCGCCGGTGCCGATGCCGGGCACCGAAGGAGGCGGGATCACCAGCACGAATGCTTCGCGCAGCGCCTGCATCTGGGCGCGCAGGTCATTCAAGATGGTCGCGGCGGCAAGCCCTGCCTTCACCCGCTCCTCGAACGGTTTCAAGGTGACGAAGATCACCCCTGCATTGGGGGCAGTGGTGAAAGTCGCCCCGTCGAAACCCGCGAACGTGACCGCATGTTCGACCCCCGGCCGCATCAGCAGCAGCTCCGATGCCTTGCGCACGACCTGGTCGGTTCGCGCCAGGCTCGCGCCTGGCGGCAACGAAATTGCCGCGATGAAGTAGGCGCGGTCGAGCGGCGGGATGAATCCGCTTGGCGTGCGGGCGAATTGAAAATAGGTCAACCCGATCAGCCCGGCATAGATCACCAGCATCAATGCCGATACCCGCAACACCCGCTGCGTGAGCGCGCCATAACCCAGCGACAGGCGCTCGAACAGCCGGTTGAAGCCGGCAAAAAACGCACTGACAGGCCGGCTCAACGTCGCCCAGGCGCCTGATCTCTCTTCGCCGCCGTGCGGCTTGAGCAGCAGCGCTGCCAGCGCCGGCGATAGCGTCAGCGACACCATGGCGGAGATGACCGTCGACGCCGTGATGGTGAGCGCGAATTGCCGGTAGAAGGAGCCGGAAATGCCGGCGATGAACGCGGCCGGGATGAAGACGGCGCAGAGCACGAGCGCGATCGCCACCAGCGCCCCGCCGACCTCGTCCATGGTCTTGTGGGCGGCCTCGCGCGGGCTCATGCCCTGACGCAGATAACGCTCGATATTCTCCACCACCACGATGGCATCGTCGACGACGATGCCGATGGCGAGAACCAGGCCGAACAAGGTCAGATTGTTCAGCGAGAAGCCGAATGCGGTCATGACGAAGAAAGTGCCGATCAAGGACACCGGGATGGCGATGACCGGGATCATCGCGGCGCGCCAGGTCTGCAGAAACAGGATGATCACCAGCACCACCAGCACGACCGCCTCGAACAGCGTCTTGATCACCTCATTGACCGACTGCTGCACGAAATCGGTGGTGTTGTAGACGACGCGATAGGCCATCCCGGATGGAAAGCTGGTGGCGAGCTCGTCCATCGTGGCGAGGACGGTCGCGGAGGTCGAGAGCGCGTTCGAGCCCGGCCTTTGGTAGATCCCGATCGCGGTAGCGACCAGGTTGTCGAGGTAGGCGTTGGTCGTGTAGTTCTGCGAGCCGAGCTCGACCCGGGCAATGTCGCGAACCCGCGTCACCCGGCCATCCGCGTCGGTCGCGACCACGATCTCGTTGAACTGTTCGGGACTGGACAGGCGGCCGAGCGTCTGCACCGCAAGCTCGAACGCGCCGGGCGATGCCGCCGGCGGCTGATTGATGGCGCCCGCCGCCACTTGGACATTGGCGGCGCGCAGCGCGCCGACGACGTCGGTCGCGGTCAGCCCGCGCGACTGCACCTGCGCCGGGTCGAGCCATACCCGCATGGAGTAGTCGCGGGCGCCGAACACGATGGTGTCGCCGACGCCGTCGATGCGGGTGATGACGTCCTTGATATTGATGGTCGCATAGTTCGAGATGTATTGCTGGTCGAGGCTCCCGTCCGGCGAGATCAGATGGATGACGAGCATCAGGTCGGGGGAACTCTTGCGCACCGTGACGCCGATGCGCTGCACCTCCTCCGGCAATCGCGGCAAGGCGACCGACACCCGGTTCTGCACCAGCACCTGCGCCTGGTCGACATTGGTCCCGGGCTTGAACACCACGCTGATCGAAAGCGCGCCATTGCCGGTCGACTGCGACACCATGTAGATCATGTTGTCGACGCCGTTGATCTCCTGCTCGATCGGGGATGCGACCGTCGCCCCGATCACCTCCGCCGAGGCGCCGGCGAAGGTCGCGCTCACCACCACCGTCGGCGGCGCAATCTCCGGGTATTCCGTCACCGGCAGCGCACGAAAGGAGATGAAGCCGACGAGGGTCACGATGATCGAGATGACGCCGGCGAAAATCGGCCGATCGACAAAGAAGTGAGAAAACCGCATCCCGAGTCCCTCCCGCCGAACGCGCCCGACCGTTTGCGCGACTACCGCCTATCCCGCTCAAGTTAACCCGCAGTTCAATCCGCTCATTCCCGCGAAAGCGGGAATCCAGGGCCGCGCACTCGGTGTCCCAGTTCTGCCACCCCTAGGTCCCCGCTTTCGCGGGGACGAGCGGATTGTTGAGACCGATTCCACGCGAGCGGGAACATGCTCTACCGCGCTTCGGCCTTTTGCGCAGTGGGCTCGATCTTGCCGTCCTCGGGCTTGACCTTCTGTCCCGGCCGGGCCCGCTGCAGGCCATCGATGACGATGCGGTCGGTCGGCGCGAGCCCGGAGCGGATGACGCGCAAGCCGTCCACGATCGGACCGGTCTCGATCAGCTTGGTGCCGACCGTGCCGTCGTCCGCGACCGTGAACATGATCTTGCGCGATTGGTCGGAGGCGATGGCGCTGTCTGGCACGAGCAAGGTCTCGCGCTCGCCGCCGAAAAGGCGCAGCCGCCCGAAGATTCCGGGGGTCAGCAGCCCGTCCTTGTTATCGAAAATCGCACGGCCGCGAATCGTGCCGGTCTTCGTATTGAGCACGTTGTCGACGAAATCCATCCGGCCGTGGTGCATGTAATCGTCCTCGTCCACAAGCCGGACCGAGACCGGGTTCTCAACGTCGCGCGAGGAGGGCCGTGCCCCGGCCGCGGCAAGCCGCAAATACCGCAGGAAGTCCGCCTCGCTGCCGTCGAACACGAAGTGAATGGGGTCGATCGATACGATGAGGGTCAGCAGCGTTGCGCCGGTCTGCCCGCCGGTGATGAGGTTGCCGGCGTCGACGCGGCGATCGGAGATGCGCCCGGCCGTGGGCGCGCGGACCTGGGTCCAGTCCAGATTGAGCTCCGCCTGCTTCAAGGCGGCCTCGGCCGCG
>WNGL01014263.1_pt1 | contig 16072 bp, 14 predicted proteins | sample 5400591 | NCBI WGS metagenome assembly WNGL01 (sample SAMN13153377, study PRJNA577476) | soil metagenome | isolation source: 80 cm soil or saprolite under Garry oak tree replicate 1 | place: USA:California | collected 2016-06-15
AGCCCGCTGAGACCTCTCAACTGCTCTTCTCGGTGGCGCTGACCGTACCGGCGTATCCGGTCTGCGCCTTGACGCCGCCGGCCGCGGGCGTGCTGACCGGCACGGGCGTGTTGTCGGTGGTGATTCGGACGACCGTGGACGCGAGTGGCGGCACCCACATCGGCACGGCCATCCACGGACACGGCACGGCCACCGATGCGACCGGGGGCGTGTGGACGTGGAGCGATGCCGACCTCAATAACGAGCTCTTCCCCAGCGGGAACACGACCAGCAACGCGTTCGACCAGACCATCACCGAGCAATTCCACGTCGTCGGCCCGAAAGGGCAGCAGATCATGGTCCAGGGGACGTTCCACGTGACGTTGGTGAACGGAACCACGATCGTTGAATTCGAGAAAGGAAATCACGCGGCAGACGAGGCCTGCGAGAGCGGCTTCGTTCTCACGCCTTTGTCATAGGAACTCGCGGATCGACAGGCGAGGGGCGAGGTTCGGTGGAAGTGCCAAGGAGACTGACCATGCGAGTTACGCGGCTGTATCTGGTCGTGCTGTCGTTGTTCGTCTGCGGCTTCGTCTGGGCCTTGCAGACGTCCGGCCTGACGACGCCGTCAGTGGTGCACGCGGCAGGGGGGCCCGGCGGCAATCTGGACGCCGAGCTCGCCGCCGCCCTGTCGGCGGCAGGCTTCACCGGCCACATCGAACAGATATTCCACACGCGGCTCGAGGCCAATCTCGGCCGGCCCATCGATGCGAAACTGGCCAACCTCGGTCGGCTGCTGTGGTTCGATACGCTGCACTCGTTGCATCAGGACAACACGTGCGGCGGCTGCCATTCGCCCACGAACGGGTTCGGCGATTCGCAGCCAATGGCCATCGGGGTCCAGAACAACAACCAGGTGGGTCCGCATCGCGACGGTCCACGGAACCAGCGCCGGTCCCCCCTCGTGATCAACACGCCGCTCTATCCGGCCATGATGTGGAATGGCCGGTTCAATTCACGGTCTGGCGATCCGTTCGACAATTCGCTCGGCTTCCGTTTTCCTTTTCCGGAAGCTGACGTCCGGTTCTCGCAGGCCAACGCGGTCCTGCACCATGTGACCCATCTTCTCCAGGCGCAGGCGCACATGCCGCCGACCGAGCTGATTGAAGTTGCCGGCTTTACCGGGACGTGTCCGAATGGTGTTCCGGACGCGACGCTGGGAAGTGATTTCTGCCAGTTCGACGATGGGCTGGGCCAGACGGTGCCGCTGCCGGATCCGCTTACCGGGTCGCGCAACGAACCCATTCGGCAAAAGGCATTGCAGATCCTGAATGACACGCCCGCCTACCGCACGCTCTTCGGCGAGGTCTTCCCCGAGGTCACGCTCGGCGCGCCGATAGACTTCTTCATGTTTGGCAAGGCGATCGCCGAGTTCGAGTTCACGCTGGTGTTCGCCGACGCGCCGCTCGATCAGTTCGCGCGGGGCAACCACCTCGCCATGACGGCGGAAGAAAAACGCGGGGCACTCCTGTTCTTCGGCGGCGCGGGATGTGTCAACTGTCACGCGGTCGCGGGGAAGTCGAACGAGATGTTCAGCGACTTCGAGGAGCGCGTGATCGGCGTTCCGCAGATCGCCCCCAGCTTCGGGGTCGGCCAGGGCAATGTCATCTTCGAGGGGCCGGGGAAGGACGAGGACTTCGGCCTTGAAGAAATCACCGGCAACGAGGCGGATCGCTACAAGTTCCGCACGGCGCCGCTGCGAAATCTCGCCGTCGCTCCCGGCTTCTTTCATAACGGCGCGTTCATCGCATTGGAGGATGCCATCCGTTTCCATCTCGACGTCTTCGCCGGGGCACGCAGCTACAATCCGGTCAGGGCCGGCGTGCCGACCGACCTCACGTTCCACGTGGGGCCGCCCGTGCCAAGACAGCGGCTCGACCCGCTGATGCTCAAGCCGATCCACTTGAGCGAGGGGCAATTCAACGACCTCGTGGCGTTCATTCGAAACGGCTTGCTCGACGCGCGGGTGAACGCCCAGAATCTGTGCGGTCTCGTGCCGCCGACGGTGCCCAGTGGGCGGCCGGTGCTGAACTTCGAAGCCTGTCAATAGAAGTTCCGCACGAGTGCTGCTAGGTGGTCGATCCGAACGTCCTCACAACACGCACCGCGACGTCGGGTCGATCGCTGATGATCGCGTCGACGCCCCACGAGATCAGCCGCCGCATGTCGCTCTCATCGTCGACCGTCCACACTTTCACCGGGCAACCCGCCTCGTGCGCGTACCGCACGAAGCGGGGCGACACGACGCGGGTCGAGCCCGCCCACTCGGGCACCTGGAACTCCTGATAGCGCGGATGCCGCACCGGCCACCGGACCCAGGATCGATACAGCGCCAGGCGCGTCTCTTCCTGGGACGATCCGGTCCGGATGCGCGGTTCGTACGCGCGCGCGGCGCGGAGGACACGCGTGCCGAACGAGCCGAGCGAGACGCGATCGACGGCGCCGGCTGCGCGGATTTCGTCGATCGTGCGATGCGCCAGCTCCGGCATGTTCGCCTTCAGTTCGATGATAAGCGCCGCGGACGAATATCGACGGAGCACGTCACGCAACGCGGGCACCCCGCCGGCGGCTCCACGGAAATCGGGGAAGTTCCACCCCGCGTCGAGTCGAGCGAGCTCATCTGCAGTGAACGACGCGAGCGGCCCGCGGCCGTTCGTCGTGCGGTCGAGCGCGGCATCGTGATGGACGACGACCACACCGTCGCGCGACAGGCGCACGTCGAACTCGAGACCGTCCGCGCCCAGGGCCAATCCATAGTCGAACGCGACGATCGTGTTCTCGGGCCGCAGCGCCGACCCGCCACGGTGCGCAAAGACCTGCGGTCTGGAAAGAAGCGGACGAGGATGGGACACCGCGCGATCTTGGTTCAAAGGGTTCACCGGGTTCAACAGGTTCCGGAGGTAGCCAAACCAAGGCGGCCACGGACGCCACGGACACCACGGACGCACGCGTGCGGGCAGGGCAGCCCCGCGTCCGGGGCGGCCGTGTTCGTGTCGCCGCGCTCCGCGCGGCACGAGGGCGCGGGAGATCCGGATCACGAACCGAGGACGCATGCAGCTCGGCTCGTGATCCGGATCTCCCGTGCCCTCGTCCGGGCCGGCCGTTCGGCCGGCCACACGAACACGTCGGCCAACCGGCTCGCGGGCGCATGAAGTGACCAATCATGAGGCCGAAGGCCGGCGGCGGCAGACCGTGGTGGCCCGGCGTCCGGTTCACGTCCGCGTCGTCCGCGTGGTCCGTGGCTAGACGTTCAAGCTACTCCCATCCGTCCAGAGCCCGAACCCGTTGAACCCAATGAACCCCGTGAACCCTGTTAATATCGATCCATGACCCCCAAGGCGGCCACACTAGGCGCGCTCCGGAAGGACGTGGAGGCCGGGCGCGTCGCGCGCCGCGGCGTCAAGTCCGAGATCCGCGACAACCTCATTCGAAAACTCCGCACCGGCGAGACGCTGTTTCCAGGCATCATCGGCTACGACGACTCCGTCGTCCCGCAGGTGGTCAACGCGATCCTGTCGCGCCACAATTTCATCCTGCTCGGATTGCGCGGTCAGGCGAAGTCGCGTATCCTCCGCGCGCTGACGACGCTGCTCGACGAGTGGCTGCCGGTGGTGCCCGGCTGCGAGATTCACGACGATCCGCTGGCGCCTCTGTGCGCCGCCTGCCGGGCGCGCGTGCGCGACGAAGGGGACGCGCTGGCGATCGGATGGCTGGGCCGCGACGAGCGGTACGTCGAGAAGCTCGCGACGCCCGACGTGACGATCGCCGACATCATCGGCGATCTCGATCCGATCAAGGCGGCGCGCGCGAGCCTGCAGCTCTCCGACGAAATGACCATGCACTACGGGCTGGTCCCGCGCGCGAACCGCGGCATCTTCGCGATCAACGAGCTGCCCGATCTCGCCGGCAAGATCCAGGTCGGCCTCTTCAACATCCTGCAGGAAGGCGACGTCCAGATTAAGGGCTATCCCGTGCGGCTGCCGCTGGACCTGCTGATGGTCTTCAGCGCCAACCCGGAGGACTACACGGCGCGCGGCAAGATCATCACGCCGCTGAAAGACCGCATCGGATCCGAAATCCGCACGCACTATCCCGGCAGCCGGCAGCACGCGATGCAGATCACGCGGCAGGAAGCGTGGGCCGACCGCGACACCGGCGGCGTAGAGCTCTCGCTGCCCGAGTACGTTCGCGAGGTCGTCGAGGAAGTCGCGTTCCAGGCCCGGCAGGATCAGAAGGTCGACAAGCGATCCGGCGTCAGCCAGCGGCTCCCCATCTCGCTGCTCGAGAACGTCATCTCGAACGCGGAACGCCGGGCGCTCGCGACCGGCGAGCACGTCGCGGTGCCGCGCATCACGGACGTCTACGCCGCCATTCCGGCGATCACCGGCAAGTTCGAGCTCGAATACGAGGGAGAGCTGAAGGGCGCGGACAATATCGCGCGCGAGTTGATCCGCGCGGGTGTGTGCAGCGTGTTCGAAGGCTATTTCCCGAACGCCGACCTGCGTCAGATCACTGAATGGTTCGATCTCGGCGGCAGCCTGCAGGTGGACGACGCGCTGTCGGCCGCCGAGCTGCTCGCGCGGACCACCGACGTGCAGGGCCTGCACGACGCGGCGCGCGGCGCCGGTCTGGGCAAGCGGCCGCCCGATCCGATTCTCGCCTCCGCGGTGGACTTCGTCCTCGAAGGACTGTACGCGCAGCGCAAAATCAGCCGCTCGGTCGAGGGGCAGTTCCAGGCCGCCGAGCAGGTCAAACGGGCTCCGCGTCCCGATCCGTTCGCCGAGCGCGATGTCCCCGCGAGCTCGTTGCCCGGCAACAAGAAGAAGTACTACAACTAGCTCACTTGCCATGCCTGTCACGTACGATTTCACGTGGAGAGCGCAGAGCACGCAGAGACAAGAACCTTATCCAAGGGTTCTCTGCGTGCTCCGCGTTCTCTGTGTGACGTCGTGCGTGACTGCCGGTACAGGCCTTTGAAATACCGCTATAGCAAGTTCACCGGCGACGATCTCGACGGGATCGATCTCGAGGATCTCCTGTCGAAGCTGTCAGATCTGCTGCTCGGCAGCGGATTCGAGAGTCCGTACGGGCTGCCGTACGACGACGAGGAGTCCGGCCATTCGCGGCAGTCGCTGCACGACGCGATCCTCGAAGCCATCCTCAGCGGCGGGATGCTGTCCGACGAGACGCTCGAACGGCTGCTCGGCGAGAACTGGCGCGACGCCGAAGATGCGGAACAGCGTCTGGATGCGCTCATTGAAAAGATCATCGAGAAGTTGCAGGCGCAGGGCTACTTGAGCGGTCGGCCCGAAGCAGGCAAGAACCCCAACGATCCCGGCGAGCGGGAGCCGCGAGCTGGACGGGGCGGCGGCATGGGTAATCCCGAGCAGTATCGCTTCGAGATTACCGACAAGAGCCTCGATTTTCTCGGCTACCGCGCGCTGCGCGATCTCCTGGGATCGCTCGGCAAGAGCAGCCTCGGCCGTCACGACACGCGTGAAATGGCCACCGGCATCGAAGCGAGCGGCGCCTCGAAGCGCTACGAGTTCGGCGACACGATGAACCTCGACGCGAGCGGGACGATCATGAACGCAGTGCTGCGCGCGAGAGCGAGGTCAGAGGACAGAGGCCAGAGGCCAGGAAAGCACGAAGATCCGGCCTCTGACCTCCGACCTCTGGCCTCTGGTATCGAAGTCGACTATGAGGATCTGATGGTGGCGCAGGGCGAATACCAGAGCTCCTGCGCGACCGTGCTCATGCTGGACTGCAGCCACAGCATGATCCTGTATGGGGAGGATCGCTTTACGCCGGCCAAACGCGTCGCCCTGGCGCTGGCGAACCTCATCCGCCTGCAGTATCCAGGGGACGCGCTGAAGTGCGTGCTCTTCCACGACTCGGCCGAGGAGATCCCGCTCGGGCAGCTCGCCCGCGTACGCGTCGGGCCGTACTACACCAACACGCGCGAGGGACTCCGCCTCGCCCGCCGGATCCTCGAGCGGCAGCAGAAGGACATGCGGCAGATCATCATGATCACCGACGGCAAGCCGTCGGCGCTCACCCGTCCCGACGGTCGCATCTACCGCAACGCGTTCGGCCTCGATCCGTATATCGTGTCGGAGACGTTCGCGGAGGTGGCCGCGTGCCGCAAGGCGGGCATCCTGATCAACACCTTCATGCTCGCGCGCGATTACGATCTGGTCAGCTTCGTGCGCAAAGTCGCCGAAATCTGCCATGGGAAGGCGTACTTCACGACGCCGCGCACGCTCGGGCGCTACGTGCTGATGGATTACATGGACAAGAAGACGAGGACAGTACATTGAAGATTGGCGATTGGCGATTGCCGATCGAAGGATTGACGATTGGCCAATGGCGATCGACGGATCGACGATTGTCGACTCGGCAGTCTCCAATCGGCCACCAGTCTCCAATCGGCGACCACTGCCCAATCGGCCACCAATGCTCAATCGGCACTCCGTCGATCGGCAATCGGGCACTCGTCAATCCGCCGATCGGCACTCGGCAATCGCCAATCGGCACTCCGTCGATCGGCAATCGAGCACTCGTCAATCCGCCGATCGGCAATCGGCAATCGCCAATCGGCAATTGATATGCTCCCCCCCACCATCCCGATCTTCCCTCTTCCCAACGTTGTGCTCTTTCCAAACGTTTTTCTGCCGCTCCACATCTTCGAGCCGCGGTACCGGGAGATGATCGACGACGCGCTGAAGGGCGACCGCATCGTCGGGATGGTCCTGCTGCGGCCCGGCTGGGAGGCCGACTACGAGGGACGGCCGCCGATTTATCCGATCGGGTGCGCCGGCGTCATCACGCACGCCGAGCGCCTGTCCGACGGACGCTTCAACATTGTCCTGCGCGGAATGGAGAAGTTCCGCGTCAGCAGCGAGGAGACCGGCCGCCTCTATCGTGTCGCGCACGTCATTGCCGTGCCGGAACCGCCGGCGGAGAGCGTCCGCTCCGAAATGCGCGGCGAACGGCGGCGTCTCGAAGCGCTGCTCGTCCCGCAGCCCGAAGGGCAGCCGGAACGGAAGGTCCCTTCCGCCATGCCGGACGAGGACCTGGTGAACGCCCTGGCTCAGTATCTGGAGTTCGATCCCGTTGAAAAACAGGCGCTGCTGGAACGCGACGGGCTGCTCGACCGATGCCGCTCGCTCATCGAACTGCTGGAGATGAAGGTGCTCGTTGCGCGCCACTCGTGGGACAGGGATGGCGTCCATTGAATCGGGTAATTTGGTAATCGGGTAATCTGGTAATTCAGATTACTCAATTACCCGATTACCGGATTACCCGATTCCCCGATTGATTTGGTCGATTGCCACCTGTCCGTGGAACCGGCCATTCTCTATGAAGATCCTCCCGCTCGCCTTCCCCGCCACCATCGCGCCGATCACGTAAAGGCCCTTCACGTTCGTCTCGTACGTCTCGGGATCGTGCCGCGGACCGCACGTCTCCGGATCGATCTCCACGCCGGCCGCATGGAGGAGACGATTGTCGGAGAGGTACCCGGTCAGCAGGAACACGCCCTCGGCGGGCAGCTCCTCGCGTACGCCGTTGGCGTCGACGACGACGTGAGTCGGCGTGATCTCGACGACGCGCGTGTTGAAGCGCGCCACGACGGATCGTTCCTTGATCCGGTTCTCGATGTCGGGCTTGACCCAGTACTTGATCGACTCGCCGAGCGCGGCGCGGCGGTGCACGATTGTCACCTGCACGCCGGACCGGAACAGATCGAGCGCCGCCTCAGCTGCTGAATTCTTGCCGCCCACAATCACCACGCGCTTGCGATAGAAGGGATGCGGCGCGGTGTAGTAGTGCGAGACGTGCGGCAGGTCCTCACCGGGCACGTTGATGAGGTTTGGAAAATCGTAGGCGCCGGTGGCCATCACCAGCCTACGGCCGCTGAACGTTCGGCGGCCGCTTTGGGCGCTGCTCGCCTCGACGACGAACTCACCGTCGTTGCGCGTGACGCTCGCGACCTTGTGATCGAACACGATGTCGAGATTGAAGGTGTCGGTCACGCGCCGGTAGTACCGGAGCGCTTCCATCCGCGACGGCTTGTCGTGCGGGCTGACGAACGGAAGCCCGCCGATTTCCATCAGCTCCGGCGTGGTGAAGAACACCATCTCGGTCGGATAGTGTAGGAGCGAGTTGACCAGCGCGCCCTTTTCGATGACCTGGTAGGTCAATCCCGCCTTCGTTGCCGCGATGGCGGCGGCCAGTCCCGCGGGTCCGGCGCCGATGATGACAACGTCTCGAATCGCTGATCCCTGATCCCTCATCCTGCATCCTTGATCCTGCATCCCTCATCCTGAGTCCTGAATCCCGCATCCCGAGCCGGCCACCGTCCTTTGATCGCGTTTTAGGATTCAGGATTCGCGATTCAGGATGAAGGATCAGGGATCCAGGATAAGGGATCAGCGATTAGCGATGAGGTGGTTTGTACTCGAACAGCACGTTGCTGACGATCGCGACCGGATGGCCCGGCATGACGACCGTCTCGTGCCCGGCGGACGTGACGGCGTCGAGCGCTTCGCCGAGCAGGCTCACGTGATCGACGGCGGCCGGAATCTGAACGGAGATCGCCTCATGCCCGGCGGGCGCGATCGCCTTCAGACCTCCCGGAGCGGCGCCGCCGCCGATTCGGTCGAACAGATCCGCCGCCGTCCTGAATTCCGCCTCCACCGCGCCGCGCGTCAGCAGCTCCCCCTTCATCGTCAGGACGCCGATCACCGCGCGGTAGCGTGCGTACGGGTTGCCGCGCTTCATCTCATCCTCGGAGTACATGTGCCGCGCGTGAAGATCGAACATCAGCGTTCCGGCGCCTGCGTGAGGAGGAAGCGTGATGACGATGCCCTCCGCTGGATCGCGGCCCGCTGGCACATCGCAGAAGCTCCTGACCGTCTTCACGCCCATGCCGATGAGCGACGGGCGCGTAATCGACGAACGTCGCATGACTCTCAGTATAGCTTTCGAGGTTCGAGGGTCGAGGGTTGAGGGGCGAGGGTCGAGGGTTGAGGGGCGAGGGTCGAGGCGCGATGCGCGATGATCTCGTGCAACTGCCGGACGCCTTCGGTGAGCGACGCGGGTCCGGGCTGCAGAATGTAGGTCGACTTGATCTCGTGGATCGCATCGTCGCGCACCGCGTTGACGCGGTTCCATCCCGGCCGCTCGACGATCGTCCTTTTCTTCATGGCCTTGCCGCACCACGAGGCGACGATCACGTCCGGATTCCGCGCAATCACGGCAGCGGGATCGGCGATGCGGTCCTTGCCGAGCGCCTTGTCGCGCAGCTCCGGAAAGATGCCGTCGCCGCCAGCGATGTCGATCAGCTCTTCGACCCACCGGATCCCGGAGATGAGCGGCTCGTCCCACTCTTCGAAAAAGACGCGCGGCCGTACCTCGAACAGCGCGGCGCGCGCGCGGATCTCCTCGAGACCGGCCTCGAGCCTCCGCGCCAGCGCATCCCCGGCATCCGCGCGCCCGACGAGGGCCCCGACGATCCGAACCATCTGCAGGATTTCAGCAACCGAGCGCTGGTTGAACGTGTAGACCGGATAGCCGCGGCGGATCAGCTCGCGCGCGATGTCTGCTTGCAGGTCCGAGAAGGCGAGCACGAGATCCGGCCGGAGCGCCTCGATCTTGTCGAACCGCGCGTTGATGAACGCCGAGACTTTCGGTTTCTGTCTTGCCTCCGGCGGACGCACGGTGTACCCGGATACCCCGACGACGCGATCGCCCTCGCCGAGAAGATAGAGCGTTTCGGTGGTTTCTTCCGTCAGGCAGACAATGCGGGAGGGGTACGCGGACACTAGTCGCCGCTGTGCACCATGTCTTCGACAGGGCGGCGCGCGCTGCGCGACTGCAGCTCCGGACGCCTGATCAGCTCCAGGAACTCCATCCGCGTTCGCGCGTCGTTCTGAAAACCACCCAGCATCGAGCTGGTGATCGCGAACGAGTTCTGCTTCTCGACGCCGCGCATGGCCATGCACAAGTGCGTGGCCTCGATAACGACGGCCACGCCGAGCGGGTCGATCTTCTGGCGGATCGTCTCGGCGATCTGGTTGGTCATCCGTTCCTGGATCTGCAGCCGGCGCGCGAAGACCTCCACGAGGCGCGGGATCTTGCTGAGACCGATCACTTTGCCGCGCGGGATATACGCGATGTGGCAGCGGCCGAAGAACGGCAAGAGGTGATGCTCGCACAGGCTGTAGAAGTCGATGTCCTTCACGATCACCATCTCGTTATAATCAACCGTGAACAGCGCGTTGTTCAGCACGCTGTTGACGTCGGCCGTGTAGCCGCTCGTGAGAAACCGGAGCGCTTTTTCGACGCGCTTCGGCGTGTCGATGAGCCCCTCGCGCGACGGGTCCTCCCCCAGGTCGGCAAGCAGCTGACGGATGATGTCCTGCATGGTCTTAGTGTATCTGAGCTGGATCGCGCTGGGTTTCGGCGCCGCCGCCGCGTCGGCGGCCCTCTACGGCCATTACCGCGTGCTGCCGGGTTGGCTCACCGGTCCGGAAGTGTGCCTGATGGAAGACGGCGGATGCGGAGTGCTCTTTCGCACGCCGCGCGCGTCGCTGCTGGGTGTGCCGAATGCGCTGCTGGGCGTGCTGCTCTACGTCGCCATCGCCATCGGATTGCTGAGCGGCTGGCCGTTGTCGCTTCTCTTCGTCATGACACTCCCCGCGACGGTCATGAGCGCGTTCCTCGCGTGGAGCCTGATCACGCGTCACCTGGAGTGCCGCATCTGCTGGACCGGACACGCCGCGAACGCGCTGCTGGCCGCCTCGCTGTTCATCCTGTGGAGGCGAACTCAGTGATCGCGATCCTTCTCGCGGCGCAGATCGTCACGAGTGGATCCGTCCGCCTGAAGGCGGAAGCTACAGGATCAGAGCGATTCTTCCGCCTTCAGGCGGAAGGATCACCTCGGACCGAAGGATCGCCCCAGCCCGAAGATCCGGACGCGCTCTATAAGCAGCGCGAGAATCTTGCGAGCGCGCAGCGCGCCGGGCAGATCTGGGCCGACCGTCTCGCGAAAGATCCGAAAGACTTCGAGTCGGCATGGAAGCTCGCGCGGTCGCGCTATTGGCTCGGGGGGCACGCAACCGAGAAGGGCCGAAAGGAAGTATTCGAGGCCGGCATCGCGGCCGGACGCGCGGCCGTCGCGATCGCGCCGAACAGACCTGAAGGGCACTTCTGGATCGCAGCCAACATGGGCGCGCTGGCCGAGTCGTTCGGCTTGCGTCAGGGCCTGAAGTACCGCGGCGCCATCAAAGAGGAACTCGAGACCGTGCTGCGTCTCGACCCCGCGTTCCTGCAGGGATCGGCCGACCGGGCCCTGGGCCGCTGGTACAACGAAGTGCCGCGGCTGTTCGGCGGGAGCAACAAGGAATCGGAAGCGCACCTGCGCAAGGCGCTCACCTACAACCCGCACAGCACGGTGACGCTGTACTTCCTCGCGGAGACCCTCATCGACGAAGGGAAGAAGGACCAAGCGCGCGCGACGCTTCAGAGAGTCCTCGACGCGCCGCTCGATCCGGACTGGGCGCCCGAAGATCGGGAGTTCAAGGACAAGGCGCGGAAGCTGCTGGCCGAGACCAAGTAGCAGCGACAGCCACGCACGACCTCCCGACGAGAACGCAGAGCCCGCAGAGAAACTATCTAAAGATCTCTGCGTACTCCGCGGCCTCCCGCGAGATCGTGCGTGACAGGCGGAACGAGCCGCAACACGCGTCAGTACTTGTAGAACCCGTGGCCTGATTTCTTTCCAAGGCGCCCGGCCAGGACCATGCGCTTCAACAGCGGCGGCGGCGCGTAGGCGGGCTCGCGGTACTCTTCGAACATGATGTTGGCGATGTAATACGTCGTGTCGAGGCCGACGAAGTCGAGCAGCGTGAACGGTCCCATCGGATAGCCGGTCCCCAGTTTCATGCCCTTGTCGATGTCCTCGATGGTGCCGAGACCGCTCTCGTGCGACCGAATCGCGTCGAGCAGATACGGCACCAGCAGGCGATTGACAATGAAGCCCGGCTTGTCGGGCGCCGTGATCGGCTCCTTGCCGAGCGACTGCGCGAAGGCAAACACCGTCCGATACGTCTCGTCGCTCGTCGTCAGCCCGCGGATCACTTCCACGAGCTTCATCAGCGGCACGGGATTGAAGAAGTGCAGCCCGGCAAAACGATCCGGCCGCTTCGTCTTCGCGGCCAGCTCGGTGATGCACAGCGACGAGGTGTTGGAGCAGAAGATCGTGTGCTCTGAGACGACGCCGTCGAGGACGCTGTAGGCCTTCGCCTTCTCGCCGATGTTCTCGATGATGGCTTCGATGACGAGGTCGCAGTCCTTCAGATCGTCGAGGCGCGTCGTGCCGGACAGGTTACCGAGGGTCTTGTCCTTGTCTTCCGCGGTCAGCTTTCCCTTGTCCACGCCACCCGCGAGGAACGTCTCGATGCGACCCAGACCCTTCTTCAGAAGGTTGTCCTCGACTTCACGGACGATCGTCTTGTATCCCGCAGCCGCGGACACCTGCGCGATGCCGCTGCCCATCAGGCCGCATCCCAATACGCCGACGGTTTTGATTGCCATATCTCTCCAGCCCAATTGGTGAATCGCACACGACACAATTCACCAACCAATTCACCAACTCACGAATTCACCAATTACACAGTTTCAAGAACCGCCGCGATTCCCTGCCCGCCGCCGATGCACGCGGTGGCCAGGCCGCGCTTCAGGCCGCGCCGGCGCAACTCCAGCGTCAGCGTCAGCAGCAGGCGCGTGCCGGTCATCCCGAGCGGATGGCCGAGGGCAATCGCGCCGCCGTTGACGTTCACCTTGTCGCGATCGAGGCCCAGCTCCTTCTCGACGGCGAGATACTGCGCCGCGAACGCTTCGTTGACCTCGATCAGATCGATGTCCTTCAGCGACAGGCCCGCCTTCTGCAGCACCTTGCGCGTCGCGGGCGCGGGGCCCATCCCCATCAGGGTCGGCTCGACGCCCACGTAGGCCCAGTGCGCCAGGCGCGCGAGCGGCTTCAGACCGTGCGCCTTCACGCCCTTCTCCGATGCGAGCACGAGCGCGGCGCCGCCGTCGACGATGCCGCTGGCGTTCCCGGCGGTGACGCAGCCGTTCTTGCTGAACGCCGCCGGCAGCTTCGCCAGTCCCTCCATGGTCGTATCCGGCCGCATGTGATCGTCCTGCGCGAAGAGCTCGACGCCTTTGCGCGACTTGAGCTCGACGGGGACGACCTCCTCTTTCAGCCGTCCTTCTTTCCACGCCCTGTCCGCGAGCTGCTGGCTGCGGATGGCGTAGGCGTCCTGCTCTTCGCGGCTCACGGTGTACTTCGCCGCGCAGTTTTCGGCGGTGACAGCCATCGTGCACCCACAGTGCGTGTCGAGGAGCGCGGACCACAGCGTATCTTCGAGCTGCCCCTGACCGAGCTTCAGTCCGCTGCGGAGTCCCCTGATCACGTGCGGCGCCTGGCTCATGCTCTCCATGCCGCCGGTGAGAACGATGTCGGCTTCGCCGAGCACGATCAAGTGCCCGCCGTTGATGGCGGCCTGGATGCCCGATCCGCAGAGGCGATTCACCGTCAGCGCGGGCACCTCGATCGACAGACCGGCTTTGAGTCCGACGTGCCGCGCGCCGTAGACGGCGTCAGCGCTCGTCTGGAGCACGTTCCCGAACACGATGTGGTCGACCGATTCCGGCTGGACGCCCGTGCGCTCCATCGCCGCGCGCGCGGCGATCGCGCCCAGTTCGATCGCCGAGATGTCTTTCAGCTTGCCCGCGTATTCCGCCATGGGAGTGCGCGCACCGCCGAGAATATAAATATCGTTCGACATGTCTGGATGCCTGTATCGTTCGCGCACGCCCGACCTGAAGGTCGGGCCTACAGGTGGATCTGATTCGCGATGTATGTTCCAGATTCCGCCGTCCCCAATTTGCCCCCGATATCGTTCGTCACCTGATTCTCACGCACCGCTTTCAGCACCGCCGCATCGATCGCGGCGACCTCCTTCGTCAGTCCCAGCGTGTCGAGCATCAGCGCGGCGGACGAAATCGCGCCGATCGGATTCGCGACGTTCCTGCCCGCGAACTTCGGCGCCGACCCGTGCACCGGCTCGAACATCGACGTCTTGCCGGGATGAATGTTCCCCGACGCCGCCATGCCGAGGCCGCCCTGGAACGTCGCGCCGAGATCCGTCACGATGTCGCCGAACAGATTGTTCGTGACGATGACCTCGAACTGCCCGGGGTCCAGCACCATGTACATCGCGAGCGCATCGATGTAATAGTGCGTCGCGGCGATCCCCGGGTACTCGGACGCAACCTCTTTGAACACGCGCTGCCAGAGCGCGTGTCCCTGCTGCATGGCGTTGCTCTTGTCGGCCATGCAGACCTTCGTGAGTCCGTGCGTCTTCGCGAACTCGAACGCGTAGCGGACGATCCGGTTGACGCCCTTCCAGGTGTTCAACTCCTCCTGGATGGCGATCTCATCGTCGGTCCCCGCCTTGAAGCGCCCGCCGACGCCGACGTAGAGCCCTTCGGTGTTCTCGCGGAACACGACGAAGTTCACGTCCTTCGGTCCGCGATTCTTGAGCGGACACAATCGTTCGTCGAGCAGCTTTACCGGCCGGTAGTTGACGTAGAGATCGAGCTCGAACCGTGTGCCGAGCAGGATGTCGCGCGCGTGCCGATTGTCGGGCACGCGCGGATCGCCGAGCGCGCCGATGAAGATCGCGTCGAAGTCGTCGCGCAGCATCGCGTAGCCGTTGGGCGGAAGCGTGATGCCCGATTCGAGAAAGTAGTCCGCGCCCCACGGCAGGTGCTCGATCTCGAAGCGGCGTCCGAACACTTCGCCGACACGGCCGATCACCTTCACCGCTTCGGCGGTGACTTCCTTGCCGATGCCGTCGCCGGGGATGATTGCAAAGCGCATAAGAACCTGATTCTGGGCTGGGGGCTCAGGGCTGAGGCACGGGGCTGGGTTCATCAAGGGGCTCGGCCCCTCAGGCCCCAAGCCCTCGGCCCCTTTAAAAAAACTCAGCCCTCTGACTCAGCCCCCAGCCCTCGGCCCCTTTGAAAAACTCAGCCCTCTGACTCAGCCCCCAGCCCCCAGCCCCGATTGCAGCTCTATCCCAATAGCCATCCCCATTCCGCATTTCTCAATGCGCGCGGGGCCCCACCCCCACGCGCTGCGGCTCGACTCGCTCCGCTCGCTCGCCGCGGCCGCAGGCGCTTCACACGAGTTCAATTCCAAGGGACATTCCCATTCCACCGCTTACACAAAGTGTGGCGAGCCCGCGGCGGGCTTTGCGTCGCATCATCTCGTACAGCAGCGTGACGACGATGCGCGTGCCGGTGCAGCCGATGGGATGCCCGAGCGCGATAGCGCCGCCATTGACATTGAGACGCTCGACGGGAATCGGCAGATCCTTCAGGACGGCAAGAACCTGCGCGGCGAAGGCTTCGTTCAGCTCGACGAGATCGAAGTCCTCGAGTGCGAGGCCGGTCTTCTTCAGCAGTTTCCTGACGGCGGGCACCGGACCGATGCCCATCCTGCGCGGGTCCACGCCGGCGCTCGCCCAACCGATCACGCGCGCGAGCGGCCTGACGCCTCTGGCGCGCGCCGTCTCCGCGCTCATGATCACGACCGCGGCGCCGCCGTCGGTGATCCCCGACGATGACCCCGCGGTCACAATCCCCGGCGTTCCATCGGCGCTGCTGAAGACCGGCGGCAGCTTCCCTAACGCCTCGATCGTCGTCCCCGCCCGCGGATGTTCGTCGGCCGACAGCGAACGCCCCGCCTGAAGGCCGGGCTTACTCGTGGCATCGGGGAGCGGCACCGGCGTGATTTCGTCTACGAACCGTCCGGCGGCGATCGCGCGCTCGGCGCGCCGCTGGGACTCGAACGCGAACGCGTCGGACGCCTCGCGCGTGATGCCGTACTCGCGCGCGAGAAGATCGGCGGTCTCGCCCATGATCATCCGGCAGACCGAGCACGTGAAGCCGTCGCGGT
>WNGL01004843.1_pt1 | contig 16071 bp, 9 predicted proteins | sample 5400591 | NCBI WGS metagenome assembly WNGL01 (sample SAMN13153377, study PRJNA577476) | soil metagenome | isolation source: 80 cm soil or saprolite under Garry oak tree replicate 1 | place: USA:California | collected 2016-06-15
ATCTGTCTGTTTTACTCACAGCACCACCGCAAAGTGCCCCCGACGACGTTCTTGCCGGCGTAACAATGCAGTGCGACGGGCTGGGGATGGGGTGGGCGGGAGGTGCACTCCTGGATCCGGTGGCGCGGCAGGAACGTGATGAGCTGCGCTGGTACCTCTCCGAATACTGGAAGTGGCCTTATCTAGGGTTCGCAGAGCGCGGCAAGCGGATCGAGTCGCTCCTTCCACGCGTCGGTCAACGCCTCTACGAGGCTGTCTTTCGCCACGCAGAGGCGGGTGATATTGTACGCGCCTGGCAGGACGCTGCGGTAGAGCAGCGCCAGCTGAGCATTATCAGTAGCCTCCCGCGGGTACTCGCCCTCCCCTGGGAATTGCTGCACGATGGAGACGGCTTCCTGGCGGTACGGGCGCAAGTCGCTCTGGTGCGTCGTCTGCACTCACACGAACACGCGCGCGAGTCGAGGACCTTTGCGCGGCCTCTGCGCATCCTGTTCATCGCGGCCCGCCCACGTGGGGCGGGTTTTGTTGACCCACGCCTCCTCGCCCACGAACTCCTCGACGAGGTTCAGGAGTCCGTTAACGCCGGCTTGATCGAGCTCGAATTTCTCCGCCCTTCTACACTTGCCGCCCTCAACGCACGTCTGCAACAGAACGAGCGACCCATCCATGCGCTGCATTTCGACGGACACGGCGTTTTCAACGAGCGGGACAGACAAGGCGCGTTGGCCTTTGAAGATGACAAGGGAGCCCTGCACCTCGTCAAAGCCGAGGAACTGGCGAAGGTCTTGCGCCATAGCGGAGTGCAACTCGTCGTCCTGACCGCTTGCTATAGTGCACGCGGATCAGCAGATGACACCTTAAGCACAGTAGCAGCACAGTTGCTCCTGGGGGGCATCGATGCGGCAGTAGCCATGAGCGCCGCCTTCCTTGTGACCTCCGCTGCACGCTATACTGAAGCCTTCTACCACGCGATCGCCTCGGGCTTGACCATCCAGCAGGCGCAGGAGCAGGCACGCGCTCGTCTGTATGCCGACCCTCACCGCCATCCTCTGCAGCGCAGCAAGGGTGAGGAAGGAGTAGCCATCGAACTTCAGGACTGGTGGGTCCCCCACTTCTACCAGCAACGTCCCCTCCTCATGCAAGCAACACACGTCCAACCTGTCGACGAACACCTGCACCGCATCTCCCCAGTGCGGGCCTTGAACCAGGAGATGCCCGCCAGGCCGCGCTATGGCTTCATTGGTCGAACTCGCGAACTGCTGCGGCTGGAACGCTGGCTGTTGGGCGAGAAGCTGGTTGTCATTTCCGGTTTCGGCGGTATGGGGAAAACCGCCCTGGCACGTGAGGCCGCCGAGTGGTTCACCCGGACGGGCCTCTATGGCAAGGACTGCTTCGTCTCCTTTGAGCACGGTGGGGATGCCAGCAGGGTCCTGAGCGCTCTCGGTCAGTTCCTTGGGGTCTATGACGGCTTCTATCGCCCCGATGATGCTCCTGCGGCCCTGGCACGCCTGCGACCAGTACTGAGCCAGCAGCGCACACTTGTGATAGCCGACAACCTGGAGAGTATTCTTCCCAGCGGAGAAGCGCCCCTAGATGCAGCCGCGCGCACCCATCTGTGGGATGTGCTACTGGAACTGGCGAACCTGGGAGCAGGAGTACTGCTCACCAGCCGAGACACGACCTTCGAGGACAGGCGGCTGGTGCGGAGCCGCACAGTCGCTCACCTGACCCTCAAGGGGTTACATCCCGAAGATGCCTACGGCCTCACCAGCCGCTTGCTCGATACGCTGGGAATCGACCGTTCGCTGGTCCCCTACACGCCGTTACGCGAGCTACTGGCTCGCCTGGATCACCATCCACTAGCGATTCAACTGGTGCTTCCCGTGCTGCGCAACCACTCGATCGCCAGGGTCGCTACTGATTTCGAGAAACTGCTCCCGACCTTCGTAGACGACCAGGCAACGGGCCGCAATCGGTCGCTCCTGGCCTCCCTGGAATATTCATTAAGGCAGTTGAGCGAGGAGCAACAGGCGCTCTTACGTCGCCTAGCAGTCTTCGAGGGAGGGGCAAGTGAAGATGAGCTACTGGCGATTACCGAGATCCCCACTGACGTGTGGATCACATTGCGCTCCACTTTGGAACAGGCGGCACTGCTCGCCACCGAGCAGGTGCATGAAGATATTGGTATTCCGTTCTTGCATTTCCATCCTGTACTTGTCCCTTACTTACGTAGTCGGCAGAAGACGGAAAACACAGCGTTAATTCAGCGTCATGCTCGCCGGTATTATATTATCGCTACTTATCTCTACAAGCAGGATTTCCAGCATCCTCAGGCCGTGCGAGCCTTGGTCCGTCGAGAACTGCCCAACTTACGACGAGCATGGGATTGGTTTCTGAAAGCGGGCGAGATAGAGATCGCTATGGAGATGACTGAGTGCCTTGCCAGATTTCTCACTGCCTTCGGCCTGATGCAAGAACGCGACCGATTGCGTCAAAGGGTGATGGAGACGATGAAGATTGGTCCCTTAGAAAAGGGTGAGCTGACGAGGGCAGAGTATCTACACGAGATGGGTATGGCGCAGGATGAGCGAGACAGAGGCCAACTACGTGCCGCTGTGAAACGGGTAACGTCGGTGCTGGCTCGTGTCGAGGCCCAGCCGGAAGGAAGTCCACGAGGGTTCGGCTCGTTTACTCACTGCCGCGTCCTCCAGGAGCTGGCGAGATGTCTCTATGAGGGGGAACAACTCAGCGCGGCAGAAGCCAAACTCCGTGAAGCTCTTTCGATCATCAATGCACTTCTCGAGCAGGACCCGGGTCATCGAACCCTTGAGAGTCAACACGCTAGTTTGCTACGTGATCTAGGCGATATCCTTTGTGATCAAAGGCGGTACGTGGAAGCGAAAGCCAGCTATGAGCGATCCCTCGAGCTCTATTATTCGCTCGAGGACCAGCACAATCAAGCTGGTACACTGATGCAGTTGGGAACGCTGGCACGCGAACAACAGGACTATGCTGAGGCCCGCTCACATTACCTGGTAGTGCGCGATTTGTCTCATGAACTGGGAGAGCCAGCACAGGAGGCTGTTGCCTGGCATAATCTGGGCCTCGTAGCACAAAGGCAGGAGGAATGGGCCGAGGCAGAGCGTTGCTATCGAGAAAGCCTCGCGCTCAAAGAACGCTTAGGGGATCTCGCTGGAGCCGCTCGGACCTGCAATCAACTAGCAATGATTGCAGAGAATACGGATCGTCCCGATGAAGCCGAAGGCTGGTACAAGCATGCACTTGAGCTGACTGAACGGGTGGAATCAGATGGTCTCGCTCAAGCTTATATCCTGAATAACCTCGCTGTCTTGCTGATCAATGCCGTAAAGGCTGGCCACGTATCGCAAGCTCAACTAGACGAGGCACGACAGTATGCAGAGCGATCACTTCATATACAGAAGCAACCAGGCATCTCTACTGAGAGCTGGAAGACGTTTGCCATCCTTGCGGAGATTGCCGAACTGAAAGGGCAAACAGAGCAGGCAGAGGATTACCGGGGCCGTGAACGCGAAGCTTATGCTACTTCCGAGGGCAACCGTTACCAGACCGATCAGCAGCATGGACAGCTCATTGCAACCATCGCAGACGCAGCACGAGGAGATGCCAGTGCACGAGCGCAGGTGGAGGAGTTCCTGCCAATCCTCGAGCAACGAGGATGGCATGTGACTTCGGCAGTACACCGTCTTTGGGCAGGCGAACGAGACTGGCAGGCACTGGTAAATGATCTGGATGGGCCAGATGCTCTGCTTGTGTTGCGTATGCTGGAAACGATTGCGCAATCCAAAGAAGAGCGTACGAGGCATCGGCTCCTTCCAAGGGAAGATGACGCCTCTATCGGAAAGGCGGGAGACAAAGTATAATTGCTGCAAACCAGCGGAGGAGATGGCGATGAATCTGCCGCTCGATCTAAGTATTCACTTCTTACCACCACCTGCCGGCTCACCGGCAGAAGTGCTGGCAAGCATCGCCTTGCGCTTCGATTTCGCGGGTCTTACTCATACAGGCGATGTGCTGCTCAATCCCTTCACACCGCAAGAGCAGGAGGATCTGCGCTGGTATCTGGAAGAATACCCCGAGTGGCCCTACGAGCAGTTCCTCGAACGCGCCAGAAAGATCGAAGCAGCCCTCCCTGAACTTGGCAAGCGGCTCTACTCTGCCGTCTTTGGCAGTGCTGGCGCCATGAGTGTGGCGCAGGCCTGGCGGTTATGCCCCCTGCCGTCGGGAGGTCAGCGACAGATCAGCATTATCAGTGAGATCCCCCGTGTTCTGAGCCTTCCGTGGGAACTGCTGCATGATGAGCAAGGTTTTCTGGTGCTGCGCACACGCCACCCGGTCGTGCTCATTCGTCGTTTGCCCCGACACGAACTGACGGCATTCCCAACTCCGTTTGAACCTCCCTTGCGCATACTGTTGGTGACGGCTCGCCCTGCGGGTGTGGGGTTTGTAGACCCACGTAGCATCGCCCGCGAAGTGCTCGACGAATTGCAGCCACAGATCGATGCAGGCACGATCGCCCTCGAATTCCTGCGTCCTCCAACACTGCCTGCGCTTCGTAGCCGTCTAAGCGACCCGGCCAAACCAGCGATCCACATCCTGCATTTCGATGGACACGGCATTTTTGATACAAAGCAGAGCCAGGGCATGCTGGCCTTTGAAGATGCAGATGGGCGACTAGATCGCGTCAAAGCCGAAACAGTGGCCCAGGTCTTACAGGACAGCGGCGTTCGCCTGGCTGTGCTCACAGCCTGTGAGAGTGCTCAGTCGTCCGCCGATGACGCTTTCAGCAGTGTGGCAGCCAGGTTAATCGGGAGCGGGGTTGATGCAGTGAGTGCGATGAGTGCCACTGTCTGTGTTGTTAGCGCCACTCGCTACGTCGAGGCATTTTACCGGGCCCTGGCAGCGGGAGTAGCCACTCCTCTCGCCCAAGAGCGCGCACGCCAAGCACTGCATGATGATCCGCGCCGCCACATGCACCATCGCAGGGCCGATAGCGAAGGAACGCCTGTCCTGCTGCATGACTGGTGGGTGTCGCATTACTATCAGCAACGTCCTGTCTCCCTTCAACCAACCAAAATCAGACGTAAGAAGCGCAAACTAGCTCCAGCTCCAGCCTTCTCGCGCCTGAGTCCCGACTTTCCACCAGAACCACGTTATCGCTTTAGCGGACGCGCCCGCGAACTCCTCCAGATCGAGCGCGCTTTGCTGCAAAAGAAATTCGTGGTCATCGCAGGCTTCGGAGGCATAGGCAAGACGGCTCTTGTCCGTGAAGCCGCGGATTGGCTCACCCGCACCGGAATGTATGATGGAGCCTGCTTCGTCTCCTTTGAGCATGGCGGGGATGCGCCGACGCTGCTGAGTATCCTTGGTAACTATATGGGCATCAATGGCGCCAATTATCATCCACATGAACCGGCAACGGCCCTGATCCGGCTCAACTCCGCCCTCAAAGGCAAGAAGGTGCTCCTGGTAGCCGATAACCTGGAGAACATCCTTCCCAAAGGCGAAGTTCCCTTAGAGCCAGCCGAACGCGCCGCTCTCTGGGATGTTCTCCTGAAACTCCGCGAGATGGGTGTGGGCCTCTTGCTGACCAGCCGAGAGAGGGCTCTTGGGGACGGACGTCTCGGGCCGGGAAAATGGACCAGGCAGGTCTTATTACGGGGGCTAGCACCTCACGACGCCTATGCGCTTGCCAGCCGGCTGCTCACTGACCTGGGCATTGACCGCTCTCGCGCACCATATGCTGAACTGCGTGATCTGCTCGCTCAGCTGGATCATCATCCACTTGCCATCCAATTGGTCCTTCCTGCACTGCGAGATCTGCCACTTTCCATCATCCGAGCAGAATTTGCGACACGCCTCCCCAGGTTCGTTGACGACAGAGAGACCGGGCGCAATCGCTCCCTGCTGGCCTCCCTCGACTACTCGCTACGTCGGTTGAGTGAGGAGCAGAGGATACTGCTGGCACGCCTGGCAGTTTTTGAGGGAGGCGCAAGCGAAGATGATCTGCTAGCGATCACCGAGATACCAAAAGCAACTTGGACAATGTTACGCTCCGCGCTGGAACAAGTTGCCTTGATTACTGCTAAACGGGTGCATGAGGATGTGCGTGTTCCGTTCCTGCACTTTCATCCCATTCTTGTGCCTTACTTACGCAACTTGCAGGAGGCCGAGGATGCAGTGCTGCTTCAGCGATATACTCGGCGATACCATGCCGTGGCTAACTTGCTCTCTAAGCAAGATGCCTACGATCCTGAAGTGATACGGGCGCTGGCAAGATACGAGCTACCCAACTTGCGAAAGGCCTTGGAACTGCTACTGCGAAATAATGAGGTGGAGGCTGCCTCGGATATGGCAGAGAGCGTTGTCAAGTTTCTCACTAACTTCGGTCTGACATGGGAACGCGACCAGATACGCCAACAGATCACCGATGCCATGCGAGTACCTGGCTCTGAGGGGAGTGTACTGACCTACGCAGAGTATCTGCACGAGTCAGGGAGGGCAGAGGATGAATGGAGCAAGGGCGACCTGCAGGCTGCTATAGTACGATTAACGAGGATACTCTCCCGCATCGGAGCGCAACCGGCGGGGGAACGAACAGGGCCTGGATCATATGCTCACTGCATAACACTCCAGTTACTAGCTCGCTGTTTAGAAGACGATCAGCGATTTGTAGACGCAGAGCAGCACTACCGGAATGCTCTGGCGATCATTGAAGGACTCTTGAAGCAGGATTCAGAGGAGCAAGGCTATCTTGCTCAACATGCCCTCTTGCTTTGCGACCTGGGTGACGTCCTTAGTCAGCAAGGGCATTACACACAGGCAAAAGAGAGTTACGAGACAGCATTGAAAGTCTATACTGGGATCAACCATCTCCGTGGTCAGTCGATTGTCCTCACGCAGATGGGCTATCTTGCATTCCTGCAACACAACTATTCGGAGGCTCAATTGTACTACCATAAGGCACTTGGGCATTTCAGCACTTTAGATGAGCCTGCAAATGAATCCATCGGCTGGTATCAATTGGGCATGATTGCAAGGGAGCAAGAGGAATGGACCGAGGCTGAGCGCTGCTATCGGAAAGGCCTGGCACTCGAAGAGCAATTAGGGAATCTTGCTGGTGCCGCTGTAACTTGTAATCAGCTAGCGGTTGTTGCTGAAAATGCAGAGCGTCCGGCTGAAGCTGAAGGGTGGTACAGACGAGCATTGGAACTCTATGAACGAGTGGAACCAGAGAGTATCGCACAAGCACGTGTGTTGAATAATCTCGCTGACCTGCTTCTAAATGAAATACGGGCTGGTCGCACTTCGGAGACGCGACTAGCTGAAGCACAAAACTACGCAGAACATTCACTACGTATTAAAGAACGACCAGGCATCTTAGCAGAGACCTGGAAGACATTTGATGTTCTTGCCAGGATTGCCGACTTGGAAGGGCAACAGGAGATAGCTCAAAATTACCACAGACGCGATCGTGAGAGCTTCGCGACTTTTGCTGGCAACCGCTACCAAGTTGACCAACAGTTTGCATTGCTCATCCCAGTGATCGTGGCAGCCACAAAAGGTGATGAGAAGGCTCAAGTGGAATTGGAAACAGTTTGGCCCGAGCTTGAGCAGCATGGATGGCATATTACTACTGCGGTTCAGCGTATCTGGGCGGGAGAACGGGATTGGCATACACTTGTTGAGGATATAGATAGAGGGAGTGCCCTGCTCATACGACGCGTGCTGGAAAATGTTGCAGAATCACCTGAGACACCATCTTCTGGAGTAGAGCGCTGGCAGGCAACGGATGATGGTAGGGCTGAGAAAGCAGATGTATAAAGGGGTAAAGGTGTAATGGGGGTATGGCAAGGATTCCTTCCTACGGCAGCCATTTGCGCTGCAAAAGTCTCATATATCTTTCATGTCGCAAATATACGTTTTTGCTTGCTACTCACTGTTCCTTTTCTTGATAACGTTCTAGTTTGGACAAAACCCGTTCATAGCCTTTAAGCATCCACATGTACTGGTATGATCTCCTCCTGGTCATAGGGTTGTGATCCAGCCACTTTTTGGCGAGATTGCAGGCTAGCGCTAGCTGCTTTCGGTCACCCTGCCGCTCCACCAATCCTAAATAGGTTCCAAGAACTTCATGGTCCTGAGGGTGGTCAGCTAGCCAGGAACCCGTACTATTGATTACATCTGTAATCTGCTCTGGCTCTCCTTGCTGCTCTACCAGTCCCAGGTAAGCCCTGCGGACTTCAACATCTTGACGATTTTCAGGCATAGCCAGCCACTCAATTGTAGCAGTGATTACTGCCTTAATCTGTTCCTCAGTACCTCTCCGCTTCACCAACCCCAGGTAGGTTCTACGAACATCATGATCTTGAGGATTGTCGGTGAGCCAATCAGTCGTAGCAGTAATCACAGCCCGAATCTGTTCGCGGTCATTTCCCTTCCGCTCCACTAAGCCCAGGTACGTCTTACGAACTTCAACATCTTGTGGGTTGTTAGCTAGCCAGATACCCGTACTGCTGATCACATCTGTAATCTGTGTTGGGGTTCCCCTCCGCTCCACTAGACCTAGATAAGCTTTGCGAATCTCATGGTCTTGAGGAATGTTAACTAACCAATCGATCTTAGGATTCTTATCCAACCAATCAATCGTAGCAGTAATCGCTTCAGTGGCCTGCTTTGAGGTTCCTTTCCGCTCCACCGTACCCAGGTACGTCTTACGAACTTCAACATCTTGTGGGTTGTTAGCTAGCCAGGCACCGGTACTGTTAATCACACTTTCGATTTGCTTGCGATCAGCTCCTTTAAACTCTACCAGGCCCAGCAATGTCTTGCGGACTTCGACATCTTGACGATTGACAGGCATAGCCAGCCACTCAATGGTAGAAGCAGTCACAGCCTGAATCAGTTTGCTGTCGTTAAACTCCCGTTTCAACAGACTCAGCAATGTCTTACGGACTTCGGCATCTTGAGGATTGACAGGCATAGCCAGCCACTCAATTGTTGAAGCAATCGCAGCCTGAATTTGCTCTGGATCACCTTTCTTCTCTACTAGACGCAGATAAGCCCCGCGAACATCATGGTCTTGAGGATTAGCAGCTAGCCAACCATTTGCATCACTAATCAGCTTGTCGATCTGCTCCTGAGTTCCTCTTCTCTCTATCAATCCAAAATGAGCGAGCCAGTCTATAGGCTCTTGAGGAGGTCTACTTAGCGCTATCGCTTCGATCTCTTTGATTTTCTTGTGGTCTCCAAGCATGCGATAAAGTACAAGCCAGTAATACAGTAGCTCACTGCTATTACTCGCTGCCAAAATTGCGTCTATTGCTGTTTTTTGTTGATCTAACAGGTTTTGTATAACAGACTCTTGCGTGTCTAATACGAAACTGGAATAAAGCAAGACGCAGAGGAAAATGCGATGTGCTCTCTGATCCGACCGTGCTGCGTTTACGAAATCCTTTAAGATTGCTAAGGGATCGCGTCTATAGAACTTCAAGGCTTCACGAGCAAAAATCGGATGTCGTGTCCGCAACCTATCCTGTATTCTGATATTATTCTGTGAGATTCTGCTATCATGAAAAATTAAGCCTTTACTAATAGGATGTTCTGGCAAGTTATAAAAGTGTCCATGGTCGTCTAGCGCTGCGATTAACATTTCAGGCACAGCTAAGTCATACTGCCCGGCGTAGCACAAATATTCGTAGGCTCGGTATACTACCTTATCATTGTCTTGCTCTTTCAAACGATCCACACTATCTCCTACGATTTTTTTCCATTCTTCACCAGTTGATATCTCACTCATAAAGATTAGCCAAGAATTCACGTTACGTAAACGTTCTCGCTGTGGGCCTCCTAGAGAATTTTCGTCCAATCCTAATTTTTGCAGCACCCGGCGCTTTTCTGTTGGCGTTGGCTCCTCTAATGTTTGAAGCAGTAAGAGGAAGGGTAAACGCAAGTTTTCAGGTATTTCATTACTACGGGAGGTTGCGATAATGATAATATCTTGATCTGGCCTGAGAAATGCCAAAGCTCGTCGAGCGTTAGGGTCACGAAATACGTCATCAACAAGTACTACTAAAGGCATTTGAGATTGTTGCGCGAGACGGCGCAGTTTATACCAAACCTCAGCTTCATTATTGAGTATGTGCAACAACGGCCGGTCCAGTGACCGTACAACTTCAGCAGCTACGCGCCAAGCAAGCGTACTTTTCCCCGCACCTGGTTCTCCGCTTAGACAGAGCATTGTTACCCGATTTTTCGACGAAGTAAGACTTTGAATTAATGTATCGCTAATATCGCGTTTGACATCACCTTGAGCAGCAAGAATATTCCATTTTAATAGATTTCCCTTATAATATCCTCGTACATCCTCGTCTGATGCGTGAGGAATGTCCGCGAGTGGGAGTACTAAATCTACTCCCAAGCTTAAAAGATCTTCCCAAGGGCTTGGAGGAAGGGGTTGCGGTGTCAACTTCCATTCCTCGTGGGCGATAGCAACATCGAGGGCAAACTGAAATGGTCTGGACTCCGAATCTAGTTGTTTGCGTCCTGCAAGACTTGCTTGATCAAACGATAACACGCCGTTTACACGTTGCATACTCTCTGGGTAACGTTCGTCCTGCATACGGCTGAGCATCTCGCTACGAACGAAGCCTGTGCATTCAATTACCAAATAAGCACCTTCGTCTATCCGATCTATGAAGGCACGAAAAGCAGCTTCATCAGTCAGAGGCTCTTCCGCAAACCAGCGTCGATCGGGCCTGTACCTTGACTCATTGCGCCTGTGCTCAAGTGATACAGCAACTAGTGCGTGTCCCTTGAGCACGATGATGACCGGTAAGAGATCGTTGCCTAAGCAGAGGCTAGAGAAGAGTAATGCAAGATCAAGGCATGTTCCCGTCTGATTTCCAGCAAGGATTTCGTTGGGATTACGAATTTTCTGGTGTTTAGACGAGGGATTATATAATGGAGGATCATAGCTGATCTTCTTTTCTAGTAGGGTATCATAAATCGCCCTGATAAGTTGGCGATGTATCTCTTTGGGTTCCCCAAAGAGGTCATGGCGACTCACATTTAGACGGAACCATCTTGCTACTTCTGGATGTACATATCGGGCAAGTTCGATGTGGTTCTTTATGAACCAACTGTCCTCCTCTATCACTATTTTCCTCACTTCAATATGTAGTCAGAGATCTTACCCAACTACGGCGAACAGATCATGAACAGCTGGAACAGCAGCTTGTGAAGCGTATACGGTTAAGCTATATAGACCAGGAGGCACTCCTTCCATTCTGAGTACCCACTCGCCTCCCGATTCATGAAACTCCCGCTTTAATGCCCCCTCTCCATTACGTTCAATGGCTTCGATACGGGCTTGCAATGCTCCTGCCGATTTACTCACATTGAGTAACCGTGCCCGAAGTTCTATCGGTTCCTCAACAGAGTAGAGGTCGTCAAGATCCAAAGAGATGGCTGAGTACCCCATAATTTCCGGTTTGGTCCCAGGTCCCCAAATCTTGTCCCATTTCTCTATCTGCATCCGTTTTAGACGATCACCCACAAAGCTGAGAACTGTCTGATTCCTCTGAAGAGAAGCGTGGCGCTCTGGAACAAACTTCTCTTCATATCTATTTGACAGTTCTATTGGAATTGCTGACAACATAGGTACGGTTCCATCCCCATCTTCAAGTCGCTGATCAATACCTTCAGGTAATTGGTAGCTCACTACTAATCGCCCATCTACTAACTCAGCCGATTGTACAGTTGGTTGACAGATACCCACCACTGGTAAGATCTTATACCCACTCTCACAGTACTCCTCATCTTTTCTATGTCTGGTAACAGCATCTTGTATCTCTCGGTGGAAGGCAAGTGCCTCTTCTGCTCTCCTGCGCTCGACGCCAGAAATCCCATCCATTTCCGCTACACGTTTGTAACCCCCACTGGTTTTTACTGCTTTATAGATTGGCAAGAGTTGATAAGAAGATGTAAAGGAGCGTATGTGCTCAATAAGGTCAACAGACAGTAATTTGTATCCATTGGCGAGGAAGCTGACTGCTTTGAGAGAACCCCTGTAAGGAGTGCCAAAAGTGATCAAAGCCCGGCAGTCTTGCCATCTGTCTCGCACTTCGAGGTAGTGGCGGGCAACTAAGCCTCCCATACTATGGGCCAAAAAGATAACTTTTGCATCCTTTTCACCAGAGTACACACGCCATAGGTGTAACTTCTCATCTATGATCTTCTCAAGCTGGCGTGCAGCTACACGGCTATCACGTCGCCAATCATAAGGAAACTCAAAGAAGTTAGCTGGACGCTTGTCTTGAATACTTCCTTGCCTTACTTCGAAAATATCTGTTATCAGACGTGCAATATCAGAGTAGCCATTGTAAAACTTAACCCAACCAGGGAAAATGTGAAAATTAGATATCAATCTGGTTGCCCGGATTCCATCTTCCAGATCGTCCGCGTCAGGGTCATCTTTTCCCAAAAATAGATACTGAGATGATGGTCCCCAGTTTTTTATGTTTTGCAAACCTGCCAGACCGCTAACTGGCGGCCAGATGTCTCTCCCATCCTTTTGTAAGACACTCCCCATAGCGCCCGGCAGAAGCACCACGATGTCACGGAGATACTCTTTTGGCATATACTTCCTCGTATATCTTCTCTTTTGTCCAGGCGATAGCTTCAACTGCCTGTTGTAAATCGCACGTTGTTCCTCGAATATAGAATTTGGTCGCGTCTAGTAAATTGTACCCCATGATTGAGGCCAGTCGATGGCGCGGTATAAACTTATCTATACGATAGCCGAAACGATGACACAGATCATGCAGGCTGATAGCGGCGAATCTCGCTGCATCAGCCTACTTTTTGACGTAGTTGCGGATAGAAGCAACAGTAAGATCTTCCTGTTCTCGAAGTGCCTGCTCATAGTGTGCCCATGCAGCTTCTCCAAGAGAAGAGATCGCTGGGTTCGCTTGCCACTTCATGCGTACCTCATGAGTAAAAAGATCTTTAGGAGAAATACATTACGAAGGATATTGAGAACGTTAGCAGAAATAAGTCCTATTGAATTGCCCAGGTTTCTTCTATAAACGTATAGTAGCAGAAAACCATGCAGCTATGCAAGAGCAGATCCAACGGCGCTCAAGAAATCGAAGCCGAAGCGGAAAAAGAAGAAAATCGCTCGTCAGATAAGCTTCTTTTAATGGGCATCAGTATTCATATGATGCTTCAGCAACATTTGGGACTCTTGGGGCGAATATGGCTGTCCCAGGAAGGAATCCTTGTCATACCCCTAATGCGACAGCACCACCGTTTGGTGATGCCGATATCTATTACCCAACGAGTCGGCGAAAAACCTTCTCCAACGTATTGAAGGGTACTACCAGTTGTGGCCAGACTAAAAGACAATGAAGAACCGCTAAGAAGAACCAGGTCATGCGTGCGACAATTATGCGTCTGTATTTGTCAATGATATTGGGGGCCAATTTCTCATCAGAATCGGGGCCAGAGATTCTGTTGAACGTGGCACTGCTACTCAAATTTGGGGGCCATATGACAACGAAAAAGGGAGCCACCTGGCTTTTTGCTACTGAAAAAGGGAACCACCTGTGGCCTGTCGGCACCCATCCTTCCTCCAACGGAGTCGCCCAAACGGTTCCCGAAGCGTTGCCTCACCTGCCGGTGCAGAGCTTCTCCCCGGTGCTGCTGCCTGTCCAACGTCTGCCGCCGCCCGCCACCGCGTTCCCGACTCCCGGTGCGGGTTGCTCATCCAAAGCCACGCCATGTCAAGGCCGCGCAGGAGGCACCAGGGTTGGGTGGGGGCGCGCTCGTCTTGGCCTTGACAGGTGTGGCACACTTGAGCAGCCGCACGGGAGGCTCCTACCCACTGCTCGTTGCTGACACTGAGAGCGCCAGAGCCGGATCAGAGACTTCGACCGGCTGTCCTTGCCGTTCAGCCTGCTGCAACCGCTGACGAAAGCGGAACGACTCGCCCAAAAATTCGAGGATATGTGCCCGATGCGTCAGCCTGTCCAGCAGAGCCGCGGTCAGATGTTCCTCTCCCATCACGGCATTCCAATCGCCAAATTTGAGATTGGAGGTAATGATGAGGGCACTGCGTTCGTAGAGCGCTGAGCAGAGCTGGAAGAGGAGGTTGGCTCCTTCCCGGCTGAAAGGAATGAAACCAAACTCATCCAGCACCAGCAACTCCTGCTTACAGAGCAGCGCCAGGAAGCGCGAGAGTTTCAGCTCGTGCTGCGCGGCGATCAGGTCATTGACCAGGGTGGCCACATTGTAGAAACGCACCCGGCGACCTTGTCGGCAAGCGGCCAGGGCCAGTCCGCTTGCCACATGTGTTTTCCCAAGGCCAGGATTGCCAATCATGAGAATCGGTTCAGCGTGCGTGATGTAGCTGCCCTGAGCCAGCTCGAACACGCGCGTCTTGGAGACGCCTTGCACACAGCTCCAGTCGAATTGGGAGAGCTCTTTGAGGACCGGTAGCCTGGCCTGAGCCGTGCAGCGTTCGACCCGATTGGCATCGCGCTGGGACAGTTCCGCTTCGCAGAGCGCCAACAAGTAGCGCTCGCAGGAGAGGCCGGTGCGCGCCGCATCGGAAGCGATGGCCGCATAGTTCTGGGCAAACGTCGGCAGCTTGAGCTGGCGCAGATAGCTTTCCAGCAGGGTGTTTTGTTGCATCATTGCTCCTTAGCCAGATGAACTCAACAACTGTTCATATTGGTGCAGATCAATGGGCTGGCTGCCCACTGTCTGCAGGTGGGGACGGTCAGAAAGATCCATCCCCGGCACAAGAGGCTGGTCAGAGCCTGATTGGTGCAAACACTGCAGCACGCCATCCAGATGCGGACAGCCATAGGTGAGCGCCTGCTCAATCGCTTGTTGCACCAAGTGAGCGGGATACTGCTCATGTAAGCGCAGCACCCGCACAAACTCCTGGACGCCTCGTCCGCCTTCTGGCCACTGTTCGCGCAGCACCCGCAGCATCTGGTGGTAACTCTCAGGCCAGTCTTTGCGCCACTGTCGCATCGGTCTGGCGTAGTCGAAGGCACCCGGTCGCTGCTCCAACAGCGGCAGGTAATGCAGCGGCTCGAAGAGGTCCTGTTCCCGCCCATAACTGCGCGGATGGCGTGCCAACAGGCTGGTTCCATCCAGGATGTCGAGGTGGAACGGATACGCTTTGACGATCACCTCGCGCTTGGCCCGGTTGACCGGGGCCGAATAGCGGTTCGTTTCGTAGACAACCAGGCTGTAGCCGTTGAGACGGGCGCTGGTCGTGACACAACAATCGTAAGCATACGCAGGAAGGCTGCGCAGCAGGGGACGCTCCCGCTCCCACATCTGCCCAATGCTCTCAGCTTGTCGACTCACACGGCGCTGGTCATCTTTGAGGCAGGATTGCACGAGATGCAGATTCAGTTCCTCAAACGAGGCGACGTTGGGAAGAGGCACCAGAAAATTGCGGCGACTAAACCCCACCGATTATGTAGACACTTTGCCAAGATGTCTACATAAAACAGGTTGATGTAGCACACATTTCTTCCAGAAAGTGTCTACATAACCTTATTGCCTCCACCCCACCTTTCTCCCATCCTGCGGCCGGTTGGCAGAAATGGCTCTCGAACAAATAGTACGAGCGGAAGGCCACGAACTGCCGCTGTTCCCGGCGCACGCGACCTTCAACCATCAGGCGGACAGCAGTCGACAGGTTATCGTAACTGATACGCCAGGGAACGCCTCCAAAGTGCTCGAAAGCGCAGACATGTCCGTAAAAGAAGCTCTCTTGCTTCTGAGAGGGAAAGGCCATCACAAAGCGCCGTCGGCTGTAGGAGAGCCACATGACAAAGACCTGCACCGTTTGCCTGACCCCGCCGATGATAGCAATGGCCTCCCCGTAGGGTAGCCAGCCAGCGAAGGTGACATTGCTGCTCCTTTTTCTGACCGGCTCCCTCCAAACCCGGCGTGCGCGCTTTCCACGCACCGGGCTTTCCAGCATCATCAGGTTTCTCCTGTCCGTGA
>WNGL01011309.1_pt1 | contig 16068 bp, 15 predicted proteins | sample 5400591 | NCBI WGS metagenome assembly WNGL01 (sample SAMN13153377, study PRJNA577476) | soil metagenome | isolation source: 80 cm soil or saprolite under Garry oak tree replicate 1 | place: USA:California | collected 2016-06-15
TGCGTCGGGCGTCTTGTTGCGCAGGCTCACGATCAACCAGTTGACGACCTCCCCCAAACGTGTACGCACTTCGAGGCGGGTCTGCTTGGTGCCGAGCGCAATCGTCGTTGCCGTGCGATCCGCAGCGAGCTCGAGCGCGCGCACTAAAGCGACCACTGCGTCAGGATACAGGGCGGAGGGTTGAGCGGGCTCGGGCGTGTTTCCCTGAGCGTGCGCCCCCGTGTTGACCGCCGCTGAAAAGCGCGGCGCGTAGTCGTCAAAGCCACTCGCCGACGATGCCGACTTTGTTGCAGCTGGGTCCATCTGCGCCATGCGTTCTCCGTCACACGATTGACCCACTCGCGGAGGCCCATATTGGGGGTTAGTACGCATAAGGTCAAGGGTGGCTTACACGTATTGCCGAAGCGTTACGTTGAAAAGCGCATTTTTTTTGGCTTTTTGAAGCATCGGGTTTGCCCCGCCAGGGCGTCCCGGACTCAACGAGGCGGCGGCCGCTCAGGAAACAGGAAGTTCATCGAAACTCACCACTGCGTCACCTTGTCCGAACGCGGGAACTCGCGCCAGCGCGCTTTCCGCGCGGTGAACCAGTTCGGTCAGATCCACGTTTGCGGTCGACAAATCCGACACCGCGGAATAGCCGGCTCGCAGCCGAAACGAACCGGCGACAGTCGTGTTCTTCGATGCCTCATCGAGCTCGCGTTGGAGACGCGCGACCAGCAGCCGCGCTCCGGCCGCGTCGGTATTTGGCGCCAGGATCGCGAGCGAAGAGTCGCCCGTCATCCCAACGACATCCGACCTTCTGGCTTGCTCGCGAACGACGTGTGCGACTTCTGCAAACGATCCATTTTGATCACCGCTTCGCTGTGTGGATTCGGAATCGGTCTGCTGGGGAGAAAAGGCGAGACATGCAAACGCCTCGTGGTTCCGGAGTGCGCGAGCCTCGAGTTGTTCCGCCAGCTGCTGCAAACCAAACGATGTGTACAATCCACTCGCGGGATCCATAAGCAACTTCGCTTGAGCAGCTGCGAGCTCGTTTCGGGCACGAAGAAAGGTCCCGAGCTTGAGAAACAGTCCGTCGACGTCGAGGGGAAGATGGCAATACTCCCAGGCGCCGGCGGCGTACGCTGCCGTCCGACCGGGAAGAGTTGTGTGCGAGGACGAGATTATCACGATTGGGGTCGCGTGATCGAATAGTGGGTCGTCGCGCAGCGCGACGCAGACTTCGACACCCGTCAGTTCGTCCATGCGCTCGTCGAGTATCAACACATCGTACCCGCCGCGTCGGGCCAGCTTGAGCGCTTTCTTACCCGATCCGGTTCGGGTGACTTTGTATCTTTTCTCCGCGAAAACGCTCTCCAGCGAGCGGCACATCCATTCGTCGCTGCACGCAACCAGCCCAAGAAGGTGGTGCGGAGTCGAGCCGGTCATGATGCCGCCAGGGGCAAGGGTGCTTCGGTACGGTGTTCGTGACTATGCGTATTGGCGCCGACGCTGGTCGGGTGGCGGACCGTTGCTGTAACGCTCCGGCTGGCGCTGGCGCGCGTCCTCGCGACGTACCAGTCGAGCGCCTCCGCGAGTCCCTGAGCGACATTGTGAGTGGGAGCGAAAGAAAGCATCATGCGGGCCTTTTCGATCGAAGCGCTGGAGAATCGAATGTCTCCCTGACGGAATGGGTCGTATTGCGGGACGGCAAAAGAGAACCGCGGATCATTCAGCGCCAATCGATCGCGCATCATCTGAAAGAGCTGATTCAGGGTTACCGATTCGGCGGATGCCACGTTGTATGCTTGACCGGTCGCGTTCGCGTTTTCCACAGTCGCCGCGAGCAGGTTCGCCTGTAGCACGTTGGCGATGTAGCAGAAATCGCGTGTCGTTTCTCCGTCACCAAAGATCCGACACCGCTCACCCCTCAACAGAGTGGCAATCCAACGAGGAATCACTGCGGCGTACGCTCCCGCAGGATCCTGACGTCGCCCGAACACGTTGAAGTAGCGCAACCCAATCGACTGCAGACCGTAGCTCATTTGGAACGCCAGAGCGTACGTCTCGTTGGTCGTCTTGCTGGCTGCGTACGGCGAGAGCGGCCGACCGAGTCTGTCCTCGATCTGCGGATATTCCGGAGTGTCGCCGTAGACGGCACTCGATGATGCGTAGACGAATCGCTTGACTCGTGCATCTTTTGCCGCAACCAGCATGTTGATGAACCCGTCGACGTTGACCGCGTTCGTTCGAAGCGGATCATCCATCGACCACGGGACGGAACCCAACGCCGCGTGGTGGAGCACGTAATCCGCGCCTTCGCAGACAGTGCGGCACGTTTCGAGATCCCGAATGTCCCCTTCGACCATCCGGAAGTGCGCAGCGGTCTCGAGTGGCCCGGCGAGGACTTCGTCCAGGTTGGCGTGATGGCCGGTCGAGAAGTTGTCGACGCCGACAACTGTTTGCCCGAGTGCCAGCAGCTCCTGTAGGAGATTCGAGCCGATAAACCCCGCCACTCCCGTAATGACCCAGACCTTGGGAGCAGACATAAGGGTTTCGCGAACGCGACGGTACGATGCGGAGATCACGAGCTCACAGTGGAAGAGTTACCCGCCGAGCCGATTCAGAGCGGTCGTGCGCGGGAGCACGTCTGCTCGATCATTCGCGCCGCATCCGCGGCTTCTCGGCGAGCGGTCAAAGCATCTTCCATTCCCAGCGATCACAAATTCGTGCCATCCATAAGTCGTGTGACCGCAGGCGTTTACGAACCCGGTCTCATCAGTGGCAATACGCTGCGACGTTTTTCGTGTCGCGGTATTGCCCCATTCCTGTGGTAATCGGACTACAGCAATCAGACTTGAAGAGGCGAGGCGGCTGAACCCTCCAAGCGGCTACCTTAGGATGCATGATCTCGGATTTGGCACACGCCGTTGCAGGGACGAAGGGCACGAGGGTTACGCGCCTGAAGGCTCTAGTCCGTTGGTGGCTGATGCACCGACCGAGGACCGGCGGCGAAGGCAATCACGACACCGGTGAGTAGGCCCGCTACTGCGGTGACCCACGATGCGAGGGGAGCGCGCGGTATTCCAAAATGTGGAGGCACCACCGCAAATCCCACCCACAGCAAGAGAATCGCACCAGGCGCGCGGAGGAATCGTGTGCGAGAAGCATCAGGTACGCCGTTGGCGGAGGCGAACGTGAGCCAGTAACCAAGCGGGACGAGCAGCAACGCCATCCATATCCGGGTCAGAACCCATTCCAGCGTCGTTCCAGCGAAATACCATTGGCTCGGGAGAATAAGTGCCCACGCCAGACCAGGATCAACGGCAAGCGCGCGATCGCGTGATTCACGCCGGTTCGTCACGCGCATCTCTACCAACTTGGCGTCGTAACGCCCGCTCAGACGCAACGTGTCGCTCGCGCTGCTGCCGTCCGATCCTGTCGGAAAAACGTCGCCAAGCATGAACAACAGCCCGCGCAGTCGAAGAGTGCTGGCGCCCGTTCGGAGTCCGAAAACGAGGTCACGATGCCGCTGAGCGAGGAGAACTATTTCCTGCCGTCGATCATCCGCAACGCGAATTATCGGCGCGAGCTTTGGCGTGGGTCCGGCAGGAATGACGATGGCGCTCACGAATTCTCCACGCGCAAGGTTGTCGCGAAACTCGGCAGTCCTGGCAAAGCCGTAGTCCGGCACGGTCGTATTGCCGATGGTAGGGGAGATCACGCTTCCCTTGAAGGTCGCAAAATTCTCGAACTCGCGCGCGACCTGGCCATAGTAGCGTGTTGGTGGCAGTGAAGGCGCGAGCGCGTAGCTGGATCCAAGCTGGATCAGGATCCAGAATCCGCCCCACACCAACGCAAGGTTTATCGCGGCACGACGCGAAGGGAGCAGCCAATGTCTTGCGTAGTGAGCGGCAGCAAAGCCAAACGCACCGCCCACCGAATTGCTAATGACATCACCAACGCTGGCGTCACGTCCGCTAATCGCCAGGTACTGGGCGATCTCGATACTGGCAGAGAGGAGAACTATCGACGCAAAAGCGCGCGACGCGCGGACCCCCGACAGTGCGAGACCGACACCCAGAGGTAAAAAAAGAAATATGTTGAGAAGCGCGTCGACGCCGCCGAGGGAACCGCAAATGATGCAGAACGGAGAGTTCTCTGGATGGCCAGACTGGGGAATCAATGTCGCGGCCAAGATCACGGACAAGCTCGCCACGGAGAGGAAAACGCCTAGTCGTCGAAGCTGTTGCGTCGCGGCAACACTTGTGGGCATTGGTGATTTCTCGGGCTGCAAGTTCGGGATCGAGAGACGCAGCTTTCCCCATGTGGCGTAAGGGTATAGCAGCCGTCACCTGACGCGCCGGTGAAGTTATGCAACTGGCATTTGAAGTGCGAACCGTGAGGACGGGTTCTTGTGCTGTTCGCTGCTTCTCACTTCTTGCATGCCGACATCATCCTGCACGACGACACATTTTTTTACCGTCGATGTTGAAGAGTACTTTCAGGTCAAGGCGCTCGAATCGGTTGTCTCGCGTGATCAATGGCTCACCCGTCCGAGCCGCGTCGCGCGTAGCGTGGATATGCTTCTCGATACGCTGGCGCGGCACGACACGCGAGCAACTTTCTTTTGCCTCGGATGGCTCGCGAACAATCGTGCCGAAGTCATTCGCTCGATTGTCCACGCCGGTCACGAGATCGCCTCGCACGGTTTCTCTCACGAGCGTGTCACCGCGCTGAGTCGCGGAGCATTTCGCGACGAGGTGCGTTCGTCAAAGAGGGCGCTGGAAGATGTGGCTGGCACCGCCGTGTTGGGATTCCGCGCGCCGAGCTTCTCTATCGTTCCCGGTTTTGAATGGGCGCTCGATGTCTTGATTGAGGAAGGATACCGGTACGACTCGAGCCTCTTTCCGATTCGGCGCCCGGGATATGGGTATCCCTCAGCGCTCCGGGCGCCGCACGTCATTCAGCGACCCGGAGGCCAGATTGTGGAGTTCCCGCTCGCAACAACGAGCATCTTTCGTTATCGGGTGCCTGCCGCCGGCGGTGGCTACCTTCGTCAGTTTCCGCTCGGCGTCATTCGTCGTGCGTTTCGTGAAGCGAGTGAGCGGCGTGAGCCGGCGACTTTCTACATCCATCCATGGGAAATCGACCCGGATCAGCCCCGGCTCCCCGTTTCCCGGCTGAACCGACTTCGCGACTATCGCGGGCTTGGTGACACACTTCCCCGAATCGAGCGGCTGCTCGGGGAATTCAGCTTCGGCGCAATCGGATCATACATGCCATCTCTCGAGCGCGCAGCCACGCCACTCGTCAGGTCGGGTGCTGCGTGACCATTACCGTCGCGCGTTACGAGGGGAATGAGTCGGAATGGGATGAGTTTGCGCGCGAACAGTCGGGGTACACTCATTTTCACCAGCTTCGCTGGCGCACTCTGATCGACAGGGTATTTGGCCATGACTGCATTTACCTCGCAGCCCGTGACGTCGAAGGAAATCTGGTTGGAGTGCTTCCGCTCGTGCGCGTGCGTAGCGTCGTGTTCGGGCACTATCTCGTGTCGATGCCGTTTTTGAATTACGGTGGGCCACTGGGAACACAGGAAGGGATTCGCGCGCTCGTCAATGAGGCTGTCGCGCTTGCGCAAAGGGAAAAGGTCAAGCTGCTCGAACTCAGGAATCGAACTGCTATAGAGACACCGCTCGGTGCTTCGCACCGGAAAGTCACCGTTGTTCTCGACTTGCCGTCCACGGCCGAGGAGCTGTTCGACCGCTTCGACGCGAAACTTCGCAGTCAGATTCGGCGACCTCTGAAAGCGGGAGCCGCGGTCAGGTTCGGTCGCGATCAGATCGTGCCGTTTTTCCGGGGACGCCGTCCCAGCCGCTCGCTTTTTTTCAGGAGATCGCGAGGCAATTTCCTGACGACTCCTGGTTCGCGTGCGCTTACATCGACGGCAGCCCGGTTGCCGCCGGCTGCGGATTCTGCTTTGGTGATGAGTTCGAGATGTCGTGGGCTGCGTCGCTTCGCGCGTTCAATCGGGAATCGCCCAACATGCTGCTCTATTGGGCGTGCATGCAGCGGGCGATTGGTGAAGGACTGAGGCGCTTCAACTTCGGGCGGTGTACGCCTGGCAGCGGCGCCCATCGCTTCAAATTGCAGTGGGGCGGGCGGGAAGAACCTCTTTGGTGGTATGGCTTCGCCGCGTCGGTCGGAGCAACCACGCCTTCCCCGAATGACCCGGCGTTCAGGTGGGGTCCGGGAATCTGGCGCCACTTGCCGACATCGATCGCCACAAGAGTCGGTCCGTCGATCGTGCGCTTCATTCCGTGATGACTTGGCGCCAACAACCACCAGTCTACTCGCCGGTAGACCCAAGATCGTTGGTCGCTGGGGCAGGGGCATGGCTCAGCGGCGCGCCACCCGCCGAGGAGCGCATCTCGGCGGATTTGAGCCATCGATTTGCGGCGACGGCTGCGCTGCTCGCGGACAGTGGGACATCCGCGCTCGTAATGGTGCTCCGACACGTCGTTGGATACGGCCGAACGGTCGCGTATCCTGCTTATGGGTGTATCGACCTAACGGCAGCAGCGGTTCGAGCGGGCGTTCGAGTCAGGTTGTACGATCTCGATCCAAATACGCTGAGCCCGGATCTGGAATCGATGCAGAAGGCGATAATGCGCGGCGTGGACGCGATTGTAGTTGCGCATTTGTACGGCTATCCGGCGGACGTCGCTGCCGTGCGGGAATTAGCCGATCAGCACGGCATTCCAGTAATCGAGGACGCCGCGCAAGCGGCCGGCGGAACGCTGCTCGACAAACGATGTGGGGCGCTCGCGGATCTCTCGATTCTGAGCTTCGGCCGGGGGAAGGGCATTACCGCTGGCTCGGGAGGAGCGGTGCTCGCGCGCACGACGCCGCATGCTCAATGGATTGAGCGGGCAAGGGAACGCCTTGGCGCGGGTTCGCGGGGTGGTCGCGAAATTTTCACTCTCGCGGCGCAGTGGATGTTGGCGAGGCCTTCATTGTATCGGATTCCCGCAGCTCTCCCCGCGCTCAGGCTCGGCGAGATGGTCTATCGCCCCGCGCGCGAGCCACGTTCTATCTCAGCGGCTGCGGCAGCTATTCTTCCGGCTGCGCTGGAGATCGAAGAGGGCGATGTCGCAGCCCGGCGCGCACGAGCGGCGGAGATTATCGCAGCGATCGGTTCCTCCCGAAGGGTCCTTCCCATTCGTCCGCTGCCCGGCGCAAGACCGGGTTACCTGCGTCTAGCATTTCTCGATAGTGTAGGGGACATTTCGACCAACCCTAGTCTGGGCGTCCTGCGCGGATATCCAATGACGCTTGATCAACACGAGCAGCTTCAACCCGCGCTGGCAGCCAGAGAACGAGCCGGTAAGGGCGCTGAATTTCTCCGCGATCGACTTTTGACGATGGCGGTGCACTCACGTGTGAGCCAGGCGGATATTGCGCGATTTGGCGACTGGATCTACGCGGGAAGCGGACACGCTCGGGTTGAGGAAGCATGGGCGACGTGAGCGAAGCGACCAGTGATTCGCGCAGTGCGCGAGGGAGGCTGAAGCGCGCCTACGTAGCGGCTCGAAATTTTCCCGATCGCGTTCTGCACCAGCGGCGCCGCGCGGAAGCGCGCCGACGCGTGCTGCAGCTCGGATCCGTGCGCAGGATTCTCGTAGTTTGTTACGGCAATGTTTGCCGCAGTCCTTACCTCGCCGCGATACTGCGCCGCGGCCTTCAGGGGATTGACGTGAGCTCGGCCGGCTTCGTGGGGCCCGGCCGCCCAGTGCCGAGCAACGCGCTCACTCTTGCCAGTCAACGCGGAATCGATCTCAGCGATTTTCGCTCGCGGCCGGTCTCGCGTGTAAACCCTGCCGGCGCGGATCTCGTTATAGTGATGGAGCCCGGACAGGCGCGTCATCTGTCAGAGATATATAGAGTGTCAGCCGCGAGGATCGTCGTCGCTGGTGACCTCGACCCCGTCATTTCTGGGACGCGTGAGATCCGCGATCCCTGGGGCCAGTCTCTCGAAGTCTTCACGTCGTCGTTCGACCGACTAGACCGCTGCGCCGCGACGTTGATGGCAATCCTACGGCGCGCCTACTGAGTCCGCGTGCCCAGCTGCCCTTCAGGGAGCTTCGTCGTCTCTGAGGACGCCGTCGCTTTTAGTTCCTGAAGATCGTGTTTGCCGCTGGCGTTGCGCGGGATCGCCGAGAGAGCCAGGAAATGCGCGGGCTGCATATAGCGTGGAAGCTCGAGACCGCAAAACCGACGAAGGCTTTCGACCGTAGCACTTCCGCGCAGGACCACACACGCAATGATTCGCTCGCCGCGCTGGGGATCCGGTTCAGTGACGATCGCGACCTCCGTGACCAACCCCGATGACTGGATAGCGTCGGAGATTTCGTCCGGACTTACCCGAAATCCCATCGTCTTGATCATTCGATCGCGGCGTCCGACGTAATACAAGCGGTTTTCCTCGTCACGTCGGACGAGGTCGCCCGAGTAAACCACACGCTCGGGCTCACCAGGCTGATAGAATGGGTTTGCGCGGAAAACTCGTCTCGATGACTCCAACTCGCCAATGTACCCAATGGCAACCGTCGGTCCGCCGTGGACCAGCTCGCCAACTTCGCCCACCGCGGCCAGCTCACCCGAATCCCTAACCACGTAGACCGTGGATTCGGGAACTGCACGCCCCATTGAGTCGGGGTGTGCATCCACTTCCTCCGGAGGAAGAAACGTGCTCCGGAACACTTCCGTCAGGCCATACATGAGGAACAGCCGGGCCTGCGGCTGGGCACGTCGAAGTTCCCGCACGCTTTCGGGCGGAAGTCGCCCGCCCGCGTTCGTCACGATGCGCAGCGAATCGAGCCGCGTGTCGCGGAACGCGGAGATTGCGAGCAGCTGTTGCCAGAGCGGCGGAACGGCGGCGAGCACCGTCACGCGCTCCCTCTGCAAGGTCGCGGCAATCTCCTGAATTAACGTCGAGCGCTCGACGACTAGCGTCGCTCCGACGTAGAGTGAAGTCGTCAACTGATTGAAGCCGTACACGAAACTGAACGGCAATAGACTCGCTATCCTGTCGTGGCTTTGAAGCGCGAGGTAGCCTGCCACTACGCGAACACCGGCCCATAAGTTGGCGTGACTCATCAGCACGCCTTTCGGCTGTCCAGTTGACCCGGATGTGTACGTGATTTGCGCCGGTTTGTCACTACTGATTTCCAGGGGCGCGAAATCGGTCTCGGCTCCACCGATCTCGTCGAGGTTGATTAGTTGTGCCTCGGTAACGAGCGGACGGGGGAACGTCCGGAGCAAGCCGCGGTCGACCAGAAGTACGCGCGCTCGGGAGTGTGTGAGGACGAATTCAATTTGTCTGGGTCGGTAGAGCTCGTTCAGATTTATGCCGATAGCTCCCACTGCAAGCACGGCAAAAAAAGCCGCGGCCGCGTCCTCGGGTGATCGCGCGAGGAGCGCGCACACGTCGCCTCGTGTGACGCCGAGATCGGCGAGAGCCTTTGAGATTGCCGCGGCGCGTCGACCGAGTTGCCGGAACGTCGTCGTCGTTCCGCGGCTCACTATCGCTGGCTTGTCGCCAAAGAGTTCGACTGCGCGGCGAAGCAACTCCGCGAAGTTCGAATTGCTCAGCGCGGGCTCAGATCGATCTGTCAAACGCTGAAGAGAAGCACGGCCAATCATAGTATGGATCTCACGGATTTGCCTCCCACATCGCTGTTGCGACCGTGCTACACATTACCGCGTGCGGCACGCTTCAGAACGCCGCCCCTGGTGCCGCAGGTCGTTGTCGCTGTGTGAGTTAGGCTGTCCAAAACGGCCCGCTGACGACGCATCAACGGTGGGAGTCAAGCTTGCACATTGCGCCGTCGTCCTTGGCCCCACAGGGGCCGGATTTGATGTGGATCCTGTCCGGACTTTCTGTCGATGACTGCGACGCTCTCTGCCCTTAGAATCGATTCATCGAACGCCGTTTCGAGAATTACCGCGGCGCTACGCGCGCAACTCGCGTCGAGCCTCAAACGTCGTGGCCTCGTCGTCGGCATGAGCGGCGGAGTTGACAGCTCGGTCTGTGTCGCGCTTGCGGTGGCTGCTGTCGGGCCGAAGCGTGTATTGGGACTGTTCATGCCAGAACGAGAAAGCGATCCGGAAAGCCTGCGCATCGCAAGGTCCTTCGCTGCTGACCTCGGCATCGAGCACACGACTGAGGACATCGCGCCGATCCTCGAAGCCACGGGATGTTACCGGCGCCGAAACGAAGCAATTCGGCGTGTCGTGCCGGAATTCACCGACGACTGGGGTTGCAAGCTTGTTCTGCCGCCGGATCGCCTGGACGCCGACCGGCTGAACATTACATACCTGGTGGTGCAGCAGCCGGGCGGCACGATGCATCGCGTTCGCCTGCCAGCGGCCGAATACAGAGAGATTGTTGCCGCATCGAACTTCAAGCAACGCGTACGAGCGATGCTCGAGTACTACCATGCCGATCGTTTGCACTACGCTGTCGTCGGCACGCCCAATCGCCTTGAATACGATCAGGGGTTTTTCGTGAAGGGAGGCGATGGACTCGCCGACGTGAAACCGATAGCTCACCTGTACAAGAGCCAAGTCTATCAATTGGCCGAGTACCTCGGTGTGCCCGTCTCAGTCACTTCTCGGCCGCCCACTACAGATACGTTTTCGCTGCCACAATCGCAGGAAGAATTCTACTACAACATGCCGACGCAGACGCTCGACATCGTTCTGCATGCGCGCAATGAGGGACGCGCGGCGGACGATGTCGCTCAGGAGATCGGTTTCACCGTCGAGCAGGTCGAACGCGCGTACGCCGACATCGATCAGAAGCGCGTGACTACGCGCTATCTGCATCTCGGGCCGCAGTTGGTTGAGCAAGTCGTGACGAGCAGTTCGCCCGGGCCGGTCTGATGTGTGGAATCGCGGGGATTGCGAGGCAATCACGAGCAGGGGTCACGCTCGATTCACTCGGGCGGATGGCTGCAGCGATCCGGCACCGTGGACCTGACGGCTACGGCTTTTACGTTGGACGTCGCGTCGGTTTGGCGCACGTGCGTCTCAGTATCATCGATCTCGCGGGTGGCGCGCAGCCGCTGACGAATGAGGACGGACAGATCGTCGTGTCCTACAACGGTGAGATATACAACCATCCCGAGCTTCGCCGGCAGCTCGAAGAACGCGGTCATGTCTTCCGCACTCACTCGGACACGGAAGTACTCGTTCACGGCTACGAAGAATGGGGGACGGAAGTTCTCCATCGGCTGAACGGTCAGTTCGCGTTCGCGATCTACGACAGGAATCGCGAGACGGTGTTCGTCGCGCGCGACCGGTTCGGTGTGAGACCGCTGTTCTATGCGCAGCGCAATGGTAATTTCTATTTCGGGTCCGAGATCAAGGCAGTTCTTGCCAGTGGTGAAGTGGAGGCCACGCTCGATCAGCGCGGTTTGGACGAGGTGCTCACCTTCTGGGGTGCGCGGCCTCCGCGCACAGCGTTCGACGGCATTGCCTCGCTGGAACCCGGCACCTACGGCATCTGGAAGGATGGAGCGCTTTGGCTCCGCCACTATTACGAGCTCGACTACCCTGAAGCTGCGGACGAGCCTGTCGACGTAATCGAGCAGCTCGACGAGATCATGCTTCGCAGCGTCGGAATGAGAATGCGCGCCGACGTGCCAGTGGGCGCGTACGTGAGCGGGGGACTGGACTCGTCAATCACGGCTTCGCTGGCGGCAACCGCTTCGCCGCACACGCTCCGCAGCTTTTCGATCGCGTTCGAGGACCCTCGCTTCGACGAGAGCGTTTACCAGCGCGAGGTTGCCGCCGCGATCGGCAGTATCCATGAAGTTGCTTCGATTGGGTCGCAAAGCATCGCGGAAATTTTCCCGAAAGTCCTTTGGCAAAGCGAGACTCCGCTTCTTCGAACCGCGCCTGTCCCGATGTATCAGCTGGCCAAGCTGACGAAGCAGTCGGGGATCAAGGTCGTGCTTACCGGTGAGGGGGCCGACGAGCTTTTTCTCGGCTACGATTTGTTCAAGGAAGTTTCGGTGCGTCGGTTTTGCCTGCGACGTCCGGAATCGGTGTATCGGCAGCGACTCTTCGACCGATTGTATCCCTATCTCTCGGTGCCTAATCGGGGAGGGGAATTCTGGCGTCGCTTCTTCCTGGAAGCGGGACAACCAAGTGACCCGCTTTTTTCGCACCTGCCGCGCTTCCTTCTCAGCTCTCGGATCAAGGAGTTCTACACTCCCGAGTTCAGGAAGGGGCTTGGGGGGATCGATGTGATCGCAGAGTTGCGGGCGTCGCTGCCGACCAGGTTCTTCGCCTGGTCGCCGCTGAACCGGGCTGCATACCTCGAGATGACAACGCTGCTGTCGACCTACCTCCTAAGCTCACAGGGGGATCGAATGGCGATGGCCCACGGAGTTGAGGGACGGTTTCCGTTTCTCGATCACCGGCTGTTCGAGTTTGCAGCAGCACTTCCAACCGGGTCGCGACTGCGGGGGCTGCGCGAGAAGGAAGTCCTCCGCCGCTGGGCAGCGCGAGTGCTACCACCTCGTATCAAGGCGCGCGGGAAGCAGCCATATCGCGCTCCCGATGCGCCAAGCTTCTTTACATCCGGTGCGCCCGAGTGGATAGCGGATCACCTCACCCCCGATGCGTTGAAGCGCGTCGGAGTGTTCTCGCCTGTGGCGGTCGCCGGTCTCCTCCGCCGCTGCCGCTCAGGACTCGCGACGAGCTTCAGAGAGAACCAGGCGATGGTCGGCATCCTTTCAACGCAGTTGTGGCACCACCAGTTCATAGAGAGCGCGCATCGCGTCGTTCCGTTGGGGGCTGGCAAAGCATCGGTTCTTCTCGGCGACAACGTGCCAATCCTTACTTGAACATCAATTTCCCGAACCCGCCAATGCACAGCACTGAAATCATCGACGCCGACGCACCTACGATTGAATCCGACCCCGCACCCGGCATCTCGGAAGCGGCGATCGTGTCTAGAGTGCGGTCTTTCGTTCACGAGAATTTCCTTTACATGATGCCCGACTTCGAGCTCGCAGATGACGACCGCCTGTTGGAGAAGGGAGTCGTCGACTCCATGGGCATTGCCGAGATGATCTCGTTCATCGAAGCCGAGTTCGGGGTATTCGCTACTGAGGCCGAGATCAGCGAGGCGAATTTCGGGTCGCTTCGCGCGATTGCTCGTTTCGTTGCCGCGAAGCGGCCATACACCGTGGGCTAGGTCGATTCGAAGCCAATGTGGAGTAAACCTGTTGCGATCATGATCGCCGCATCTCTGTCCGTGCCGTTGTCGCGGATCGACGCGCCCGGACCCCAGTCGAGACACGTCGAAAGCTGGCGCGCGGTAGCACGACGCGCTGTTTACTTCGGTCATCAGTCGGTGGGGGCCGACATCGTAGATGGGATCGAGCATCTCAACAAAGAGCTCGCCCTCGGCTTGCGCATCGTTCAGACTTACGAGCCCCGTGCGGTCGCCCATCCGGCGTTCGTGCACTTTCTCGCCGGCGTAAACCAGAATCCGCTGTCGAAAAACGTAGCCATGCTCAACATTCTTGCCGCGCGTCCTCGTGCCGATAGCGCGATCGTGCTGCTGAAGTATTGCTATGTGGACATCGACCGCGACACTGATGTCCAGGCTTTGTTCGCGTCGTACCGCACCGCGGTCAGCCAGATTCGCTCACGCTATCCAGATGTCACCATTGTGCACACGACAGTGCCAGTGACCACCGTCGAAAGTGCCCTCGAGGGACAAGTGAAGCGCCTGCTGGGAAGAGGCTCGGTGCGTCAGGATGCCATCGCCCGGCAACGCTACAACGCGCTCGTACGCGCCGCATTTGCGGGACGAGAGCCGCTCTTCGACATAGCGCGTGTCGAGGCAATGAGCTCCGACGGAAGCCGCTCGGGGTTTGTGATTAATGGTCAGAGAATCGAAACGCTAGCACCGGAGAATACGCGTGACGGGGGCCACCTCAACACTCGCGGCCAGAGAATGGTCGCGAGCGAGCTGCTCAATGTTCTCGCAGGAGCAATCAGAGATTAAATGAGTACCCGACGCTCTGCCTTCGCCAAGCCGCTGGTTCACCAGCCGCCTGGGGTTTATGAACCGTTCAAACTTTGTCTTATCCGGCTGCTTCGAGTGTCGCTAGGATTACTCCCCGACCGCTGGCTTCGTGACAACCGCTGGCTCGCCTCACTCTCGGAAAAACTGGAATTGGCCGACTGGTGGCGCACCGACGGGCTCGCCTATAGGGTGTTGCGCGCGAGAAAGATGGGAATGAAAGTGGGCGAGCGATGCAGGCTGTACTCGCTGCAGATCGCCTCGGAAGCCGAGCTTGTCGAGCTTGGCGACGACGTGATCGTGTCGGGCGACGTGATGTTCGTTACCCACGACGGTGCCATCCACGCGGCGCGCGACAAGTTTCCCAACGCTAACGGACACTACGGTCGGATCCGAATCGGCAACGGCTGCTTCCTCGGTATGCGTTCGACGATACTCCCCGGGGTGGAGCTTGGCGACGACTGCGTTGTGGCCGCGGGCGCGACCGTGATGGACAGCTTCCCTGCAAACTCAGTTATAGCGGGGAACCCGGCCACGTATGTCTGCTCGACGTCCATCTACATTGAGCTCAGACGCCACAGCGTCGCCACCATTTACGATGCGCTCTATCCTTTCCCTTTGAAAATGCCGCCGGATTTGCTCGCAGCCCGGATGGCGAATGTTCCCTACAAACTTCCCCGTCGCCGTGAGAAGCGAGGCCCTCCATCGATAACTCCAAATCCGGACTTCCGCGGAAACGGAGTCGCTGGGCTTCATCGGCACGATCAGGCCGAGGAAGCGGGTAAGTGACGCTTTCGCTGGCCTTCATCGCTGAAGGAGATGCGAACACCACTGAGTGCTGGTCGGGGTCGGGACGTGCTTTCGTCGAGGCTCTCCGTGCAGCGGGTGCTCGGGTAGATATTTACGACGCCGAGCTGAAGTCATGGCCGCGGGCCGCGGCAGCGGCGTTGTCCTATCATCCGACCAAAGCTCGGTGGCGGCAGCGCTACGGTTTGGGTGGCCTTCCGTTTCGCGCTCGCTCGGCGAGAGCCAATCGCGCCCTCATCTCAGCGGATTGCAAGTACGATGCGATCATACAGGTGGGTGCGACCTTCATGGTCAGCAGCGCAGCACGCCGGAAGGCTCCTTACGTTCTGTACTGCGACTCGAATCTCGCTTACGCGAGCCGCGGTGCGCCGTACTCTTCTGCGAGTCGACTCGCGCCAGGAGAGCTTCAGGCAGCTCTCCAGCGGGAGCGTCGCGTCTATGATGCCGTCGACAGGATCTGGACGATGAGCAAGGCGCTGGCAGCCTCGTTCCAGGACGATTTTGAACAGCCGAGAGAAAAGATCACCACGATCTATGCGGGCGCGAACAACTCTCCCCAGCCAGCTCCAGCTCAAAGAGCGCGCTCCCGAATCCTTTTCGTCGGCAAGGACCATTACCGGAAGGGAAGTGACGTTCTCCTCCGCGCTTTTGAAATCGTGCGCCGCGAGATTCCCGAGGTGGAGCTGCATATGGTCGGTGGAATGCCGGTGAGCGCCGTTGGTCCCGGGATAGTCGTTCACGGAATTATTTCTCGCGCGTCGGTCGCAGGCAGTCGTCTCTTCGACCATCTCTTTGCGACGTCAACGATCTTTTGCATGCCTTCGCGTTACGAGCCCTTCGGGATTGCGTTTGTCGAGGCAATGCGGGCCGGCCTTCCGTGCATCGGAACGAGGCGCTGGGCTATGCCGGAGATCATCGACGACGGACAAACCGGGTGGCTCGTGCCCGACGGATCAGTCGACGATCTCGCGCGGACACTGATAATTGCGCTTCGCAACCCGGAAGAATGCGCGCGCAGGGGCGCATTGGGGCGCGAGCGCAGCCTAGCCGAATTTACCTGGGAACGCGCCGCGGCGCGCGCCATCGAGGACATCCGCCGAATCCGCGAAACCGCCGGCACCAGCTCGATTGCGGCGGCAAGCTGACAGCATCAATGCGAATTTGCAAAATCT
>WNGL01008114.1_pt1 | contig 16066 bp, 12 predicted proteins | sample 5400591 | NCBI WGS metagenome assembly WNGL01 (sample SAMN13153377, study PRJNA577476) | soil metagenome | isolation source: 80 cm soil or saprolite under Garry oak tree replicate 1 | place: USA:California | collected 2016-06-15
GCGCATGGGGAAGAGGCGCATCATCGCTGAGACCGGCGCAGGGCAGCACGGTGTGGCAACGGCTTCAGTTTGTGCGCTACTCGGCATGGAATGCGTGATCTACATGGGCGATGTAGACATGGCGCGCCAGGAACTGAACGTGTTGCGTATGCGCCTGCTCGGCGCCGAAGTCCGCGGTGTTTCGTCCGGCTCAAAGACGCTCAAAGATGCCATCAGCGAGGCCATGCGCGATTGGGTTACAAACGTGCGCACCACGCACTACCTGCTGGGGAGCGCGCTTGGGGCGCATCCGTACCCGACCATGGTCCGCGATTTTCATCGAGTAATCAGTATCGAGATGAAAGAGCAGATTCTCGAAAAGGAAGGCCGGTTACCGACTGCGGTGCTCGCCTGCGTCGGCGGCGGATCAAATGCTATTGGTGCGTTCTACGAGTTCATCCCGGACAGAGAAGTGCGGCTGATTGGCGTCGAGGCAGGCGGCCGAGGCACAGCTCTCGGCGAGCACGCGGCACGGTTCAGCGGTGGATCGCCGGGCGTGTTGCAGGGTACCTATTCTTATGTGCTGCAGGATGAGAACGGGCAGATCGCGGATACTCACTCGGTTTCGGCGGGTCTGGATTACGCGTCGATCGGCCCGGAGCACGCAGCGCTTCATGACTCGGGCCGAGCGGAGTACGTCTCGCAAGATGATACGGCAACCCTCGAGGCAGTTGTGCGGCTGGCTCGCACAGAGGGCATTCTGCCTGCACTTGAGAGCGCACACGCCATCGCTGAGTGCCTGCGACTCGCTCCCACGCTTTCGGCACATGACATACTGGTTGTGAACCTCTCTGGACGCGGCGATAAGGATATGGGCATCCTTGCCCGCGAGTTGAAGATCCAGGGAGCGTGACCCAAGAATTCCGATGGCGATTCATTTCAATCACAAGCCGGGTCTGGCGGTGTATCTGACGGCCGGCGATCCCAGTATCGAAGCCACGCGCGCCATTGCGCTTGAGGCCATCGATGCAGGTGCGGACGTGATTGAGCTGGGTGTGCCTTTCAGCGATCCACTGGCCGACGGCCCCGTAATTCAGCGAGCGAGCGAACGCGCCGTCGCTAAAGGAACGCGGCTCAAAGATGTGCTGAAACTTGCGGGCGACATTCGCGCGGCCCGACCCGATGCCGGTTTGGTGATTTTCACTTACTTGAATCCAATTCTTCGCTATGGTTTACCACACTTCGTGGATGATGCGGCGGCTGCCGGTGCGGACGGAGTGCTGGTGACCGACTTGATCGTCGAGGAGGCAGGTGAGTATCTGGCCGAGATGGAGCGCGTCGGTCTTGCGCCCATTTTTCTGGCCGCTCCCACGAGTCCCGACGAAAGGCTTGAGGCCATTGCGACCCACTCCAAAGGATTTGTATACGCCATTTCGCGCGTCGGCATCACCGGCAAGCAGCAAAGCATGACCACAGACGCTGCGGCTCTTGTTGCGCGCATCCGTCGATGGACGGGGCTGCCGGTGGCCGTTGGGTTTGGTATTTCGAACGCGGAACATGTCGCGCAAGTGGCGGAGTTCGCGGACGCAGCGGTGATCGGCAGCGCGATTGTGGAGTTGATCGAGCGGTCGACTCCCGAAGCAGCGCCCGGAGCAGTGGCGCGATTTATCAAGGGCCTGCGCTTGTCTCAAGCGGCGCTGGCCCGATAATACGCACCTACGGGCGGTGCTTGCGCCGCAGAGTTTGTCCTGACTTTTGTTCCAATGCACCCTGAGCGGCGGGCTTTCATGCAGGAGGCTGCCGCAAAGGCGCAATACGAGGATGGAATGACGCTGGAAGAATTGCGAAATCAAATCGATGCTTTGGACCGCCAACTCGTGGAACTGCTGAGCGAGCGGGCCCGCGCCGCGTTGATGATTGGTCATCTCAAGGTCGCCACTTCGCTGCCCGTGTATGAACCGGCACGCGAAAAAGTAATCTACGCGAATGTGCGCGCGGCAAACAAAGGACCACTGCCCGACATCGAGCTGACGCATATCTACGAGCGCATCATCGACGTGATGCGGGCATTGCAACGGAACGAGTTGGCATCGGAGAGGAATGCTCTGGCGAATGCAACGGGGTCTCCGGCGACTGGTCCTGGCCGCGGGGATGATTCGTCGGGCCACGGCACTGGCGCAGGCGCGCCCGAGACAGGGAAGAAGAAATGATCGTCGCAATGCAGGAGCATGCCACCGAAGAGCAGATCGATTTCGTGATTGACGCAATGGTGGAAGCTGGGGTCGGTGTGCACCGGACCACTGGCGCAACTCAGACCATATTAGCTGGCGTGGGACCCACCGCCAGCGTCGACCTCAACAAGTTTGAAGTACTGCCGGGCGTGCTTCATGTGCATCGTATCAGCTCGCCTTACAAACTGGCGGGCAGAGGCTTCCGCCCCGAAGGCACAGTGATCGAATTTGCCAACGGAGTGAAGCTGGGCGGCACGCAAGTGGTCGTAATGGCCGGTCCGTGCTCTATCGAAAACGAAGCACAGATTCTTGAGACTGCTCAACGTGTCAAAGCTGCTGGGGGCAGCTTTCTTCGCGGAGGTGCATTCAAGCCGCGCAGTTCGCCTTATGCATTCCAGGGCATGGGGATTCCGGGGCTCAAGCTGATGTTCGATGCGGCGCGAGCCAATGGATTGCTTGTGGTTAGCGAAGTCATGGAGATCTCGCAGATTGAACCGATGCTGCCCTTTGTCGACTGCTTCCAAGTCGGTGCGCGCAACATGCAGAACTTTAACCTGCTGCGCGAACTGGGCGCGGTGCGCAAACCGGTGCTGCTCAAGCGCGGTATTGCGGCCACGATCGAAGAGCTGCTTCTCTCGAGCGAGTACATCATGTCTGGCGGCAACTACGATGTGATCCTTTGTGAGCGCGGCATCCGCACCTACGAAACCGCAACGCGCAACACGATGGACATCTCGGCCATCCCTGTAGTGAAGAAGCTTTCGCATCTGCCGATTGTGGGCGATCCTTCGCACGGGACGGGACACCGCGATATGGTCGCTCCCATGGCGCGGGCTGCCGTGGCTGCGGGAGCCGACGGCATCCTTGTAGAGGTGCATCCGAATGCGGACAAGGCTGCGTCAGACGCTGCGCAGACGTTGTATCTTGACCAGTTCGATAGGCTCATGGGCGAGTTACGTGTGATCGCGGCGGCGGTTGGACGAACCCTATAAAACGGAGACAAAAAAGTCCGCATGATCGAACGCATCGCCATACTAGGCACAGGCCTGCTGGGCACATCGGTGGGTCTGGCGTTGCGCGTGGCCGGCTTTCGCGGCTCTATTGTTGGGTGGAACAGAAGCCCCGAGGGAGCAGAAGCTGCTCTGTCGATGGGCGCAATCGATTCGATTGCCAAGGATGCTCTGCTTGCGGCGCGAGAAAGCCAGGTCGTTCTGCTGGCTGTTCCCATTTTCGCGACGCTTGACTATATGGAGCAGTTATCCGGGGTGCTCGGTTCTGAGCATCTGGTCACCGACGTAGGCAGTACCAAGGCGCAGATCTCCTCTGCCGCTGACCGACTCTTCAATACTCCGGAGCGCGCAGCGTTTCTTCCTGGCCATCCCATGGCGGGCAAGGAGCGGGGCGGCGCGGAACTGGCCGATCCGGATCTTTTTCGTGGCGCGGTTTGGCTCTTTACCGACGACTCAACGTGGCAGCGGTCGCCGCATTCAGCGGCGCTAGTGCGGGAATGGCGGGACTGGGTCGCCGCCATGGGATCCCGCACCATCGATCTTGACCCGGCACGCCATGATGAGTTGGTCGGGTGGGTAAGTCATCTGCCGCAGTTTAGTCCATATTCCATGTGGCGCGATATTGCGCTTACCAATACCGAGGCCGTGCAGACCGCACTGCTGGCTCTCGAACAACGTCTGGCCCACATCCGCGAAAACCTGCGTACCCACGAACTGCGCGATGAGTTTGAAAAGGCCAACCGCTTTCGGCGAGAGTAGCGCCGCTACGAGCCTTGTAGATTGTCACTCTGCTTCTATGACAGGCGCGATCGTTTCCTTTACTGGGTCGAGAGCGTGAAAGCCCTCGGCCTTGGCTGCCTCAAGCAACTGCGGCGAGGCCGAAACGAAGATGATCTCAGTGCCCTGGAACATATCGCGAGCCACTAATGCGGCACCCAGCTGCAAGGCATCGGGCCAGCGAAGACTCGTCCGGTCGAGTAGTTGTCGCGCTGCCTCAAGCACCGCGGGATTCAGCGGCTCTTGCACCATGCGCGCCGCTTCAAGCCGAAGAATCTCAAGAGCCGCCGCGGCATCTTCTGGCTTGATGTCGCCCGCCCGCTCGCGCCGCCGAATGGCCGCATAGACTTCCAGTGGCGCGCAAGCGGCGATTAGTTTCCGATTGTCCTCGACGGCTTCCATTAAGCGGATCAGCGCGTCCGTGCCCGGTTCCTGCACGAACAACTTCGCGAAAGCCGTGGACTCGAGGAAGTAGCAACTCAAAGTCTTCCTCGTTCCTCTTCAATTGCATCTGCAATGGTCTCGCCATGCACAGAGACGGGATGGAAGCGCTGCGCCTCTTCAGGCATTCCTGCTTCGGCCCGGTTCAGTCGGATGGTGGTAGTGGGGTAGGCTGGCGTCTTAGGGTTGGCGATCTTGCTCGTAAGCACGACTCCGCGCTGAATAGCCTCGGCGAGTACTGCCTGGCGTGACTCAGGGTTCTGATTCCAACGAAATGCTTTGCGCGGCAAGAAGGAATCACGAAACCATTTGAGAGCGATGAAGGCATGACCGCCACGTTCGGCCTCGGCCAGCGCAGCGCAAAGCTCTTTGACGCGCGCGTCGAGGTCGGCGGGAATTACAGCTTCTTCGTTCTCGTCGTCGTCGAAACTCTGCTCAACAGACGCACGCGAGCCGCGGCTCGAGCGCGTGGATGGCTCGGAATCGCCTATGCGCTCAAAGTAGATTCGAACCTCGTCTTCCTCGGGCGACCAGGAGTCAGCGGATGCATTCCGGCGCTTGCTGCGGCCGTTCTCGCTGCACAACTCGACGATGGCTTGATATCCGGGAGGCGCGAGAAAGCGCAACGCCCGTACCAAACCAGGATCCTGCGAAAACGCCAGTTCGCTCAGAGCCTCTTCAATGATCTCTTCAGCGTCGGGAACGCTAAGATTGCTAATGTCTACGCCGCCTTGCGCTGCCCTTGTCGATTTCATATTCAATTCTCCATATAAATCTTGCTTCGCCCGTCCTATTCACCTTGTCTCAAATGGGCTTTACGAATCTTAAGACCAAGGATCGCTGGGTCAGTGACAATCGCCTGGTTTGGGATGAAACCGGTCCCAGTGTTTCCCGAACAAATGTAAGGTAATTCGCTGAAATTTAGGCTTTCACTAGCCTCTTTGATACCCCACAGGGATCGAGAAAGCTTTAGCTAAAAACTCTTCAAAACTAACCACGCACTAGTGTAAACGATTGAGCAACCAGCCTGCAGCCCGATATTGACGCCGGGCGTCAGGGGCTAATTTCGGCCTGTAGCTCCCAGCCGTGATGCCCTTGAGACGCACATCTTCGTACAATGGGTCTATGAGGCGTTGTTTTCCTTTATTCATGATTTTGTTATTGGCGTGGAGCGGGCTTGATGTCAATGGTCAGGCCGCGGCCCCGGCCTTCGATCTGATTGGACCCAAAATAGATGTGCATGTAAAGCGGGGCGAGGTCTCGCTGCCGATCGGCGAGGTGCCCAATCTGCAGCCAGGGGACCGGCTCTGGATTCATCCCGATCTGCCGGAGAGCCAGTCAGCGCACTATGTTTTGATTGTCGCGTTTTTACGTGGAGTCACCAACCCGCCGCCGGAAGATTGGTTTACCAAGGTGGAGACCTGGACCAAAAAAACGCGTGCGGAAGGCGTGTTCGTGACGGTGCCCGCGGAAGCGCAGCAGGCACTCATCTTTTTGGCGCCGGATACCGGTGGCGGCCTAAGCACCTTGCGCAATGCGGTGCGGGGACGCCCTGGCACCTTCGTGCGCGCTACGCAAGATCTACAAGCCGCAAGCTGGGACCGGATGCGGTTGGATGCCTATCTCGCAGAAGTGAAAGTCACCTCTCAGACTGACCCAAAGTCTCTGAAAGATCGCGCCGAACGGGCGGCCCGGACGTTAGGTATCCGCCTAGATCAACAATGCTTTGACAAGCCTACGGATCAGCAGGCCCCCTGTCTGGTGCAGCATACCGAAGGAATGGTGATGGACGATGCCAATGCGCCAAACCGGGTGGCTCAGTTGACCAGCGGATCGAGCGGCGACTTGATGAACCAGTTGGCCTATTCGCCGCTGGTTGGAGCCGGAGCCTATAGCCCTTACATCGGCGCGATCGTGGACACAGCCAGAATCCTCGGCTCTCTGCATACCGCTCATTTTCAGTACATCCCGGCAATGGCGTTGCCGACAAACGACACACTGAACTTGCGACTAAATACGGCGCCTTCATTCCGCGACCCTAAGTCGGTGGTTGTGGTTGCCTTGCCACCGGTGAGCCCAGCCAAGCTGCCTCCAATGCATCCAGTGAATCCTGCCGAGGACTATTGCGCGCAACGACCAGGCCTGGTGCTTCCCGCGGAGGGCGCGCCGCTTGTGTACGCCACGCCGATGGCTCACGATCTCACGCTGCACATTGAAGCTAAATCCGGTTCAATCGACCTGCCAATCAAGGCGGATCCCTCTCAGGGCGGACTAGTTCTCGAGCATCCGGCGCCCTCACTGCCAGCCAGCGAATTGACTGGCGTGGTGCGCGGCAAGTGGGGCTTTGACAATTGGGAGGGGCCGCGTTTCCACCTGCGCACAGCTCAGGCGGGCAAGTGGGCCATCGCATCCAGCGATCAGTCAGCCCTCGTCGTGGGCCGCGAAGACACGTTGCACATTGTTGGCGAGAACACTCTCTGTGTTGAGGATGTAGCGGAGCAATCCGCCGGCGCCGATCCGGTGAAGCTTCAATGGAAATCGCCAAAGCCGGATATGCTAGAGCTGGCTATTCCTTTGAAAGACGCAGCGCCGGGCCCAGTAACGCTGCAGATCAAGCAATTTGGCCTGGAGAAGCCCGATAAACTGACGCTGATGGCTTATTCGGAAGCCGCCTCCCTTGACCGGCTGACCCTGAGTTCCGGCGACGCAGACGCGGTCTTGACAGGCACTAGGCTTGACGAGGTGGCGAAAGCCTCTCTAAACAAGATCAATTGGACACCCGCAGCCCTCAAGCGCGTTCAGGACATTGATCGACTGGAATTGAAAGCTGACAGCACTACGGCCGACCTTGAGCCTGGCAAACGGTACTTTGCAAGCGTGGAATTGAAAGACGGTCGAAAACTCAAGACACCTGTGACGGTGGATCCGCCGCGACCACAGGTGACATTGCTGAGCAAGGGCACGCAAGAGGAGGCATCGGCCGAGCCATCCCCGGTCCGCCTGGGAAGTCCGGATGATCTGCCAGTCGAGAGACGGATCGTTTTCTTCCTCAAGTCGAAGACACCGGTGAACTTTCCACGCGATGAGAAAGTGGAAGTGGCCGCCGTCGACGGCAGCTTCAAGACCACGCTGTCACTTAGCGACGGTAGTCTGATGCTCGAAGACGCAAACACTGCGCTCGGTGTGGTTGAACCGCTGGCCAGGTTTGGCTCCTCTGCATTTGGCCCTGTGCGAGCGCGAGCAATGTCAGCAGAAGGAGTCACAGGTGAGTGGCTGCCATTGGGAACGCTGGTTCGCCTGCCAGGATTCCAGGAGTTGCGCTGCCCCCGAGCCTTGGCCAAACCTTGCATCCTGACCGGGACAAATCTCTTTCTTGCAACATCCATTGCCGCTTCGCCGGAATTCGATAGCGCAACCGACGTACCGTCGGACTTCACGGGGATGCAGCTTAGTGTGCCGCACCCCGTCAATGGCGTGCTCTACCTGCGACTGCGCGATGATCCAACGGCGGTGCAGACCCTTGCGCTCACGCCAATGCCTCTCGCCCCTGGAGCGTCGGCGCCGGTTCAGGCTAGGCCTGCAGCAACCCAAGCACAGCCCGAGTCGCAAAGCGTGCCCGTGAACTCGCCACAAGCGTCTTCAACGAAAACGGAGCCGTAAAAGAAGACGAGAGGCCAACGGAGTCAAACTCCGCCTAAGAAACGTCTACTGGAAGTAGGCGCGGTTCTTCTCAGCAAAATGCGCTTTGTCTGCGGGCAATTCCTCTGCGACGAAGATTGCATTCTGAGCGCAGATACTTGCGCAGTTTCCGCAGTCGATGCATTCATCGGGGTTGATAAAAACCTGTGAAACGGTTCCAGCTGCCGGGTCTCCGGCCTGGGGCGCAATTGCGGCGGTGGCACACTCCGCCACGCAGACAAAATCCTTGGTGCATGCATCGGTAATTACGTAAGCCATGAAGAACGAACTCCTCGGTATGAGCGCCTTGGTTTCGTCGCGCGCTCACTATGAGCATATCGAGCAGAGATTTATCCTCTCGGTGACTCGAATCACAGAACGAAAAAACCTCCAAAATTACGGGTCATCGAGCCAATTAACTTCATATTCACCATATTTTCAATGTGCGATCACGAAGGTTGATGAAAGGTTGAAGTTTGGCTCGTTTAGTCGCGCCGCTGCCGGTTTATGCTGAAAGCATGCTCCGGTTGAGTCTTCCCTGCACAGTCTCCTTGTGTTCCGCGATCTTGGCGCTCACGCTCGCGTCTGCGATGGTATCGGCTCAAGCCTCCGCACCTCTATGGACTTTCGCCGTTTCCGGTGACAGCCGCAACTGCGGCGACTTTGTGATGCCGGCCATTGCGGCCAAAGTAAAAGCGGAGAATGACACTTTCTATTGGCACCTCGGCGACTTTCGATGGATGTCGCAACCGGACCAGGACTTGTTGTCGATGCAGCCTGCTGGCGGCGCACTCAGCGTTCAGGCTTATCAGAGTATGGCATGGGACGACTTTCTGACCCACCAGTTGTCGGCCTTTGGATCAACATCTGTGTTTCTCGGCCGCGGCAACCACGAGAACGTTCCGCCCATGACTCGCGATGGCTACGTGAGCAAGTTCTCCAGCTTTCTTGATCGCCCTGAAATCGCCGCACAACGAATGAGTGACGGCGCCTCCGGCGCTCCGCTGGGGCCTTGGTATCACTGGGTGCAGGGTTCGGTCGATTTCATCACCCTCGACAATGCAAGTCGCGATGAATTCTCCGATGCGCAGTTGAAATGGCTGCGCTCGGTCTTGGATCACGATCTCGCGCCGAACTCCGGCATACGCGCAATCGTCGCGGGCATGCACGAAGCGCTTCCTCACTCCACTGGTTCCGAGCACGCGATGGACGACTGGGACCTGGGACAGCGCACGGGAGAGTTAGTTTACACCTGGTTTTATGATGCTCAGGCTGCCGGCAAGCATGTGTATCTAATTGCCAGCCACTCCCATTACTACTCACCGAATATTTTCAACACGCCGTTCTGGAAGCAACACTCGAATCAGGTAGTGCCAGGCTTCATTATCGGCACAGCCGGAGCCCATCGCTATATGCTTCCCAAGACTGCGGACAAAACCGCCAGGGCTCATATCTACGGCTTTTTGCAGGGCGCAGTGGGAGCCGATGGGGCCATAGGCTTCGCACTCCATGTACTTTCTGAGGACGACCTCATCCGTGCCCGATGGCCTGGCGCACCACTCGATGCTATTCACGAATGCTTCGTCAACAACGGGGATGCAGCGCAGTAGATCAGCAAAAGAATTGGAGAAGTGCCCTTCGATGCAAGTAAGGGTGCGCGAGATGTCTGTATCTTGCAATTTCTCTTAGATCTGCCTGGCAGCACCTCGTTACCTGCTCCCCTACCGCCTTCCAGATAACTTTATTACCACTTTTCGCGTCTGTACTTATGTAATAGTGTTGATAGTCGCTGTAATGTTCTTCGCCTTGATTCAGCAACCGGTTACGTACTTTAACAATGAAATTGACTGATACTCAATAAGTAAAAAATAGACAACTCCTCAGTCTTTGTTCATTTACTTGTAAGTACCTGCGGAATTTGTTGCCCGAAATCGCGTAAATCAAAATATTGGGACTACACGAGGAAGGCACGTGGACGCATACGTGTCGTGATTGGCAAGCGAGGGTAATCTGCGCGATTCCTGGGTCCCATCTTGTGGAAAAACACCCCACCAAGTGAGGATGGCGAAGCCTTGCTCAAAAATCTGAAGTCCGGAAACTCGCTAACACATGATGGTCGCGAAACGGACCGGCATTGGTACGCTGTTTATACAGTCTGCCGCCACGAAAAGAGCGTTGCTCGACACCTTGAGCAAAGAGAGATCGAGAGCTTCCTGCCTGTCTATCGTGCGCAGCATCGATGGAAAGACGGATCGAAGATGATTTTGGATCTCCCCCTCTTTTCGGGTTACATCTTCGTCCGAATTCACCGCAAGGATCGTGTAAAAGTTCTCGACGTACCGGGAGTTCTTTTCCTACTGGGCGCCACGAACTCCCAGCCTACTCCCCTGCCGGACTTCGAAATTGAGACGCTCCGGTCGGGGCTCGATCCGCTCCGTGCAGAGCCGTATCCCATTCTCACTGTGGGTGATAGGGTGCGTATTCGGGTTGGGGCGCTCGCTGGTATGGAAGGAATTCTGGTGCGAAAGAAGAATAATTTCCGCATCGTCCTCACTTTGGACCTCCTCATGCAAAGTATCGCGGTAGAGGTGAACGGGGAAGACCTTGAGACGGTGGAACCCAGTTGGCGTTTGACGCTGGAAACTCCTCCTCCGGCGACGGATCGGCTGCAACAGATTTCTGCCTACGATATTGAATGCCTTGATTCCTGCCCAGATTCTCCTCAGTCGGGAGTCTTTCCATCGCGGTCCGCGGGCCGAATCGAAGGGACTTTCTGACGGGACTACATCGCAAGCCCATGCGCTGGCCTCAACGAATCCGCAACTCGTGATTCGGAGGGCATGGATCCTAACCAAAGCGAGGGTATCGCGAATGCAAGGAAGAAATGCTTTGAACGTCCTGGAGGCCGATGGGCCCCACTTCGGTGGAATCTCAGCTCTCGGCCTGATGCATGAAACGATTTTGGCGTCCGCCTGGAGGCGCCCTACACCGCATCTTTCCGCTGCGGTCCAACGTGCGTTGTCAATGCAATACGCGGTCGCGAAGCGCACCCTGGATATTCTTCTCTCCAGCATATTGCTAATTATTTTTCTTCCTATCGGCTTGATAGTTGCATTGGCGGTCGTATTGACTTCCCCTGGGGCCGCGTTCTATCGCCAGGAGCGTCTGGGCCGCTTCGGAGTTCCTTTCAAGATCATTAAGTTTCGATCCATGTACACAAGGCAACACAAAGATAATGTACTGGAAATCAATGCGAACCATAGAAGCAACCATGAGGCATATCCAATAGCAAAAGAACGTCCTGATCCACGTATAACGCCCGTTGGCAGAATCATTCGCAAACTGAGCCTGGATGAATTACCGCAGCTTGTGAATGTTCTCGCGGGCGACATGTCGCTCGTTGGGCCTCGGCCGATTGTCGAAGCAGAACGCGGCCTGTACGGACAGGATTTTCCCTTTTACGATCTCTTTCGTCCCGGAATCACCGGTCTTTGGCAGGTATCGGGCCGCAGCGATATTGACTTCGACAGGCGGGTATTGTTTGACAGAGAGTATGCGAGCCAATGGAGCTGCCTGCTCGATTTCAAGATTTTGACGTGGACGATTCCAGCAGTGGTATCCATGCGCGGTGCGTATTAAGAGCGTTCCTTAGGGACCCCTGAATAAGTCGCCGCTTTGAAAGGGCGTGGCTTATTGGGGTCCACAGCGACAGGTCGTCGTTGCTGGGGTGATCTTTAGGCGCGCCGTACAAGCCTCAAAATGAGTGCGGGCTTTACAGGCTGCGCAAAAACTCGCGCGCTCGTCTTTCGGAGGGAGCGTGGGCTTCAGCCCCACGACTAGGGCCCATATAATCAGTGGGCTTTAGTCTCGGGCCTTCGCTTTGTTGCGGCGATTCAGCCCTTTTCTGCAGCCTGTTTAGCCCCCGAGGGAATGACGGCGTCGCATTCGTATTTGAACAGAGCGTTCCTTAGAGTTCCGACCGTGGGCGGCCCGCAGGTGCACCTGCGGCCGCGGACCACGCGTCGAACGAGGAATTTCCAACGAAAGCCAACATCATGAGCAAGAGCTTTCCGATTTTGTTCGTCTTTTTAGTTGCCTCGTTCGCAGTCTCAGTGTGTGCGCAAACGTCTCAGTCACCCCCCGAGCCGGGCGGCATTGGACCTGAAACACCTACCTCCGGATGCACACTCACCGATTCCACAGGTTGTCAGCCGACATCGAATGCCGGCCAATGGCAACAGCCGCTCGACACAGCAGGTAGCTCCCAATGGACAAATCCAGACATTTCTCCCGCGAATCCAAACATACCTTCCGCTGTGTACCGGGATGAGGGAGACGGCATCAATCGCGCGAGCGACACCCAGCAACGCACCCCTGTTTCAAATAAGCCGCAAGCTCTTACAGAATTTCAAATACTTGTAGCCGGATCTATCGGGCGCATCGTCCCTGTCTACGGAGCGAGCCTCTTTTCCAACGTGCCGGATACGTTTGCCCCGGTTCAGCACATTCCGGTTACTCCCGAATACGTGGTCGGTCCAGGGGATGAATTGCTCATCCGCCTCTGGGGTCAGGTTAGCCAAAACCTCCGGCTTACTGTTGACCGATCCGGATCCGTTTATATTCCGCAGGCCGGCGAGGTTCGCGTCGCGGGGCTGCAATTCGGTCAACTACAGAGCTTCCTCAAGTCTCGGCTTGATCGCGTGTATCGCAATTATGACCTGAACGTAAATCTCGGCCAATTGCGCTCAATCCAGATATTTGTCACTGGAAAAGCCCACCGGCCTGGGAGTTATACCGTTAGCTCGCTCAGTACGCTTGTCAACGCGGTATTTGCTTGCGGCGGCCCCGAGCCCCAGGGCTCTATGCGACGCATTCAACTTAAACGCGGCAATTCGCTTGTCGCTGAATTCGATCTGTACAACTTGCTGCTTCGAGGCGACAAGTCGAAGGATGCGCCTCTCGAATCAGGAGACGTGATCTATTTCCCACCGGTTGGCCCGCAGATTGGGGTTGTGGGAAGCGTGAAATCGCCAGCTATTTACGAACTGCGTGGCAATGAGACTGTTGCCGAAGCCCTCGAACTGGCGGGAGGCGTTTCCGCAATCGCGGAAGCTTCCTCGCTGCAAATAGAACGTACTGAATCTCAACCAAGCGGAAGCCGTTCACGCATTGCGATTGACGTGGCGATGAAAGCTCCCGCTCTAGCGACTCCGCTGGTAAATGCCGATCTCATTCGCGTTCGAGCTGGTGCTCCAAAGTTTGACAAGACCGTAACTTTGCGCGGCAACGTCGCCAACCCTGGACGATTCGCATGGCATCCCGGCATGCGCATTCGGGACCTCATCCCGAACAAGGAATCACTGCTCACCGCCAACTACTGGCTCCGCCGGGAACAGTTGGGCCTGCCGGTGGCCGATTTCCAGCCCATGATGCCTCCAATAGCGCAGCAAGCTGTTTCGGCCTCGGGGCAGGCAGGTGGTCGCCCAGTGACGCCGCAGGATGCGCAAGCCATCAACAGCGGACTGTTTCCGCAACTCTCTGAAGGCGTGCCTAAAGATACTGAGCCCTCCGCTGGCGGCTCGGTTCAATTTCAATCTCTTGCCGCCTCAACTGATGAGAATTCCGCCTCTTCAGCATCCGCTTCGAAGCAGCCATCGGCCTACAACACGGCTCCCGAGACTCTCGGCGTCGGGCCTCGCTTGGTCACGTCTCCGCATTTCCCGATTCAGACTCAAGTTGTGAGGACATCGCCAGACATCGACTGGAGCTATGCGGTCGTCGAGCGGGTTGACCAGAAGACACTAACAACCCGGCTCATCCCCTTTAATCTTGGCTCCATTGCTCTGGAGCATGACGACCGTGCCGATCTGGATCTGGAGCCCGGGGATGTAATCACCGTTTTTTCCGATGCCGACATTCGTGTACCTCGCGCGCAGCAAACAAAATATGTTCGTCTCGAGGGTGAAGTCGTACATGCTGGGGTCTACAGCGCATTGCCGGGAGAAACACTTCATCAGCTCGTAGTTCGTGCAGGGGGGCTGACCGATCAGGCATATCTCTACGGATCGCAATTCAGTCGGGAAAGTACGCGCCGCGAACAGCAACAGCGATTGGATGAGTACATTTCGGCGCTTTCTTACCAGATCGAAATCTCCGCCTCGAACAAGTCGACATCGGTTGTAAGTCCGCAGGAGGCCGCAACCGCCGGTGCCTCGGTCGCAAGTCAGCGTGAGTTGGTCAACCGTCTCCGCCAAGCCCGTGCCACGGGCCGCATTGTCCTTCGCATTGAGCCTTTCCGCTCAGGCATTAATTCTCTGCCCGATTTGCCGCTCGAAGATGGGGATCGCTTTGTCATTCCTCCCATGCCTTCCACTGTAGGAATCGTTGGAGCGGTCTACGATCCCAATTCATTCTTGTTCGTTCCTCACCAGCGTGCTGGTGACTATCTTCGCATAGCCGGAGGGCCTAATCGCAATGCGGATCGTCGCCAGACATTTATCATTCGCGCAGATGGCTCGGTGGTCAGTCGACAATACCTTGACCACACGCTCTGGACAGATGACAAGTTCGATCGTCAGCCGATTTACCCGGGAGACACAATTGTGGTTCCGCAGTCAATCAACAAAAGCACGGTGCTGCGCGGTCTGACCGATTGGTCAGCCGTATTTTCGCAATTCGCGCTCGGCGCGGCAGCCGTCAATGTTATTCGCTGAGTTGTTGCGTACGGTCCAGTCCTGTGTGGTTTGAAATGAACTCAAGATTCGCCGGTCCAACGGTTGGCCCTTCTTCGCGAGAGTTGGAGATTTAAGATGACAAGCTTGCAGAGCAACGGACCCTCGGAAGCCATGACACCACGCAATCCCGTCTCGCCCGCTCCTTATATCGTGCAGGATGAGTTGACCTTTCTGGACTTTCTGATCATCGTTACGCGACGCAAAAGATTTATCGGCATGGTAACTGTGATATTTACGGTGTCCGCTTTGCTAATCGCCTTCCTCCTTCCTCAGGAATACACGGCCACCGTAATCATTCTTCCTCCACAAGGCAACCCATCCATGGGATCAATGCTTTCGTCGCAAATAGCGGGAATGAGTGCGGTCAGCAGCATGGCGAGCAGTGCGCTAGGTCTGAAAAACACCAACGAAATGTATGTGTCGATGTTAAAAAGCCGTTCCGTGGAGGACTCGGTCATCAAGCGCTATGAGCTGATGGCGGAGTATCACAAATCCTATCTCGTGGACGCGCGAAAGGCCCTGGAGCGCCATGCCAAGATAGATGGCTCAACGAAGGATGGGCTCATTCGATTAAATTTCTCAGATCGAAGTCCTGGCCGTGCAGCAGAGATCGCCAATGGATATGTGGAACAGTTCAGGACTCTGTCTCAGCACCTCGCGATTACGGAAGCGTCTCAACGGCGTGTGATATTTGAAGCTCAACTGGACAAGACAAAGAACGATCTTGCCAACGCAGATGAGGCACTGAAGCGCACGCAACTCGCCACCGGCATGGTTCAGGTCGACAGCCAGGCACGCGCCTTGATCGACTCCGCTGCCCGGCTCCGGGCTCAAGTCGTGGCCAAACAAGTGCAGATTGAGGCCATGCGCTCCTACGCAGGCGCGGAAAATCCTGCTCTGACGCAGGCGCAAGGAGAACTTGACGGGCTTCGGTCACAATTTGAAAAGCTCGTCGGTTCAAAGGGGTCTACAGGTGATGATTTGTTCCTCCCAAAGGGCGCAGTGCCGCAGGCCGGGCTCGAGTATGTGCGTAGGCTGCGCGACGTGAAATACTACGAAGCGATCTTCGACGTCCTAGCCCGCCAACTCGAATTGGCTAAACTCGATGAGGCCAAAGAAGGCGCGTTCATACAAGTGGTCGACCCGGCCGTTCCACCGGAGCAAAAGTCGTTTCCAAAGCGAGGCCTGATCACGATTGCAGGCATTGCGGCAGGAT
>WNGL01009068.1_pt1 | contig 16064 bp, 18 predicted proteins | sample 5400591 | NCBI WGS metagenome assembly WNGL01 (sample SAMN13153377, study PRJNA577476) | soil metagenome | isolation source: 80 cm soil or saprolite under Garry oak tree replicate 1 | place: USA:California | collected 2016-06-15
GCCCTTCATAGCCCTGCGCGGAGAGAATGACACATCCATGAGAAGATCTCACCCGCTCGTACAGCTTATGGACGGTCACTCGAGAGGAGTACGCGCTGAAATCATCAAGCACGAGCAGGATAGGACGTTGCTTTCCCTCTAGCTGGCGCAGGGCCAGGTAGAGATAAAAGTCATCGATCAGGTAGCGTGCAAAGGGCGCCAACTGCGCTTCCTGTAACCGCTTTTCGTCAAGCAGGTAAAAGGCCGCGTCCCAATCGCCAAAGCCGAGAGTTCCATCCAGCCGATCCTGGACGCCACTAAAAAACGCCTGATACTTGTTGTATGGCCCCCAAAGAGCATCCGTCGTCAGAGCTTCGAGATAAAGATGCTCACGTGTAGACCGGTAGAGAGCCATGAGTGCTGGAGGGTAAATGCGTCGGAGCAGTTCAGCACCACTCTCAACCACAGGAAGGTTCGGGGCATAGAGAGCCAACTTGAGAATATTATAGGTGACACCGCGAAAATAGTCATGCTCGAAGGTCTGCGTGGCCATCAGCAGGTTGAGCACATCTTGCCGTGTTCCTCTCCAGCCTGCATGCGCTACGATAGGAAAGACCCCAACACGCTGACAGTCGGCCCGCTTCATCGTCATCTCAAAACGGACCGCATCCTTCCAATCCCCTTTCCCATCGATCCAAAGCACTTTCATCCCAAAGCGCTTTGCCATGGTATAGGCAATTCTTCGCAACAGCTCACTTTTTCCCATTCCGGACTGTGCAACGGCGACAGCATGATGGGACAACGCGTGACGCGGATACACCAGGTAAGCTCCTCTTACCCACTGCCAGAGATTGCCGGAGAGTGCCCGTCCGATGACCGCCTCCCCATCCACAGCTTCAGGAAACGCTAGTGAGGAAGAACCCGCCACGATCTGCGCTCCCTGTCCGGGCCTCCTTTGCCCCCTATCCCCTGGCCGAGAAAGCACCGCCCTCGGTGCAAGCTGAGCCTCCTGCGTTGTCTTCACCAACACCTCCAAAACCAGCGAGAACCCTGGCGCAAGCAGCGCATGATACCCCCAGAGCAGGAGAAGCGGCTGCACCACCTCAGCCAGGTGCCCGAAACGTAGTGCCCAAAAGAGCGCCACAAGCAGGAACGAGAGTGGGTGAAGCAACCAGAACAGGAGCCCATACGCCAGGACTCCCAGAACCGCGAATGCCCAGATACCGCGCCAGCTATCCCTGCTATCGAAAGAGCGAGCCGCCTGCCCTCGGAGCACCAAGCCCAGGCCAATAGTAAAAGGAGAGAGGACCCCAAGAGCCACGAGAACACTCACATATATTGCCCAGCGGACCCCCCGAGCCTTCGATGCGGGTTTTGCCATGTGATCCTCCTACACCTCAGACAAAGCTGAGATTCCCAAGAACAGCTCTCCAAGAGAATCAAGGAGCGTGAATCTACCTGACTGACAGAGCCATTTTCTGCAAAAGTGGCAGTCTTCGTCTCTCTTCCAGAACGCAACGCTCATGGCTCCTTGCACCTTTCCATCATAAGAGGGTAACAGACACCTGCTGCTGCGCGTGTCCTAGCCTCTCACAGGCATCCATGAGCACGCGATAGAGTCGCTCTCCACGAACACAGTAGAGGACCTGAGGATACAGTGCCGTCAAGCGCGCAAGGGTCTGATCGTAGCGGTCATCCGCTTTCCTGGTTAGCTCAACTTCTACACAGAGCTGGGCTACCCCATCTAGATACAACACGGCATCAGGCAACTGGTCATACGCAACGCCAGACGCGCCTTCTTCCCAATTCGCTTTGATCGCACGTTCACTCCACCAGACATACTTTCCATAGGTTTTCGTCTTCATCAGCTTAAACCGTACCTGATTGCAGGCGTAGATATGGCCGCTTTCTTTCAAATCGTTCTTCGGAGGAAAACCCGCCTCGTAGGGAAGCTGTAGCTCATGCAGAGCCTTCGCGGTGAGTGTCAACCAGACAGGATCTGTATCGTGGGGCTGATCTGTAAGCGCATACCCGTGCTCTATCCAACGGTGCATGATGCTGAGCACCTTACTTTTCGTCTGGGGTTGGAGTGTCGGCAGCTCAGGCCGAGGCCCCTGGGGGCGCAACTGATAGGCCGCAAGCCGCTGTTCGTACCGCTTCACCTCTTCCTGATAGTGCCAAAGGGAGAACATATCCAGGAGCTGATCGAAGCGCAGCGTCCACATATCCGCAATGTAGCGCATCCCCCACTCGTCGCGCGGGGTAAGCCTGAAGCGACCCCTATCGCGGCGAGGACGATAGGGCCGTCGTTTGCGCAGAGCGCCCCGGCGCGTGAGTTGCGGGGAAGACTGCCCGCCAGGGAATGTCCCGCGATCAGCGCCCTGGGGGACTGAATCATCTGTCGGTTGCGATGTCATTGCCACTCCTTTCCTCCTGGAGACGCAGCGACCTGTCGCTGCCCTCCTTATGGCTCTCATTCACGGCTTTATGAGCTCACTCCGCCTCGCCATTCCCCTTTCCGCTCCCCTTTTCGTTCCTACTGATGCCCGCCAGCACACGTCCACGTACTGGGATCGTGCATGCATACAGCGATGCCATGGGACAATTCAACCGTGGCATCCTGCCAACAGTTCACTCTTCTCCCCCTTGGTCACAATCTCCAGCGGCTCCTGGTGTGGGGCGATGGCGATAAGCTGAAGTGTCGCTTATGCGCCATTTATGCGTCGCTTATGCGCCACTTTCTGTGTATGGGTCTCCTTGCAATGTGTAGCAGACAAAGCGTTTGCGGTGTTCAGGTGGCAGCTTGTCAACCGCTTTTTTGACTGCCCTGTACACCGACTCTGGCCCAAAGTACCAGATGGCGCTATAGCGTTTGTTGCCTGCCAGGTCAATGACGATCTCTTCGAGGCGCTTTTCGGACCTCACCGTTAATTCACACTCGATACCGATCACGCTATTACCGTTGGCGCTGATGAGTTCCGCATCCGGTATATGCGGCGGCGTGCTGTCTTTGGCGTTGACGTTCTGCTGTGCGCGTATCTCACGCTCAGAGCGCCAGGTATCCTTGGGGCAGCGTTCAGCGAGGAGCAAGCGAACGTCATTGACTGCATAGAGATGGCCTAGGGATGCCGGGTTAGGCTCATAGTAGCGTAGATGGAGATTGGCATATTTTAAGCCTTTAGCGGTGAGCCATATGCACCCTTTTTGGCCATAGAAAAAGGTTCGGTACAAAATGACTTCTTCTTTAAGCCAGGGGCGTAAAATCTTGCGGGTACGCTCTGCCGACATGATACCAGGCTGTTTCATTTTGCCAGGATCAGGAGTCATACGTCCGAGATAGCATTGGGCCTGATCGAAACGGAGTACCCCCTGCTGCCCAATCACGGAGAAGAATTTTTCCAGACGTTCCGTAATTTGTGGTCCGGAATTCATATACCGTTTTGGAGATACCATCATCTGATCCCGAGGAAGTTCTGTTTCACCCTGATTGTTCTGCATGGTTTCTTTCCTTTCTTGCTTTCTAAGAAGGGCATGGGTAGCCACCCTTCGGCCACCCTTCGACCCACGGGGAAAGTATAGAATGAACGCTTTCTCGTTTGAAGGACATTGACAGGTCATAGCTCTAAACCAAGGCTACGCCTTCTCTCAGAAAGCGGAAGAGTAGGGTAAATGTAGGCTGGATGTAGGGTGAGAAATGCGTGTATACTAGCGGATAAGACTTCGGAAAATGGAGCATTTCACGTACGAACGAGAGCACACAATATACATGAGATGGTTGGTGATCGATATGAAAGATAAAGGTCGAACAGAGAAAGATGATGTAACAGAAGAATTTAAGAAGAAGGTCGGGGAGATGATTAAAAATAAGAGGTTGGGATTGAATTGGACACAAGATGATTTAGCAGAAAAAATCGGCACAAATGTAGAAACTGTGAGAAGATGGGAGGGCGGTACTTCGTTCCCAAGACCTGTGTACCGACAAGAACTGATAAAATGGCTCAGACTGCGTGCAGATACTTTTTTACCTCCGGTGGAACACGCAAAGCAGATTGAAGTCCCTGAAGAAAGCGTGATACCTCCACCAATACCAAGAAAATATAGAGGATGGCGAACAGGGGATCATTTGCCATTTGTGCCGGGTGAATGGCCGAAATACGATTATTACGAGGCAAATCAAGGAGCGGGAGAAACGTATGTCACCGTCAACGGATATCCATTGCAATTTTTTCATATCCAATTCCCCCCTTACAGTTATCGGTTGGATTGGGGCTATATAGGTCCACCAACAGAAAATCTGGCCGCATCACTTTTAGCTGATTATTTTAGCGAGGTGTCTATCTACGGAAAGAGCAGTGAGCCGGAAAAGTATCAAACAGTTCGATATTGCTTTCGGTTTTATATAGAGGTTTGTCTATACCTTCCGTATGAGGAGTGGGGGCTTACATCGGATCAAATCACGGATTGGTTAAAAAGGCAAAAAGCAAGGATGAGTAGAGAAGAGTGATGAAAGAAGAGATAAGCCCAAGTTTCCATAATAGACGGTGTGGCTGAAAAGGTAGCTGGCAGAGATAGCGGAAGTGGTGGGAGAGGTAACCGGAAGAGCGTTGAAAAGCTGCGATTGTGGCTGAAATGTGCGCGTAGCGGAAAGGCAGGGTGACAGGTCGATTAAATAGAGACGCCGTCAGAGTGAAGCGGATGCGTGCGAGCCTATTTAACCAACCTCACCCTGGGCTTATCGACGAATGAACTTCTTGCCACGGTGGGGAGAGGAAATATGTTGGATTGGCAGTATGAAAGCGGGCAGAGTCACGCGCCCGTGAGCGCGTGGGGGTGGCGGTTTGGGTAGCGGGGAAGCGTCGGGGCGTCTCGGCTGACCGACGCGCCGCATAGGTGGGGATATGGGAAGGGAGCGCATGTTCGACATACATGCGTGTACCGGGGAGTGCGGTATCCTGGCGGAAAACCTGGGACACCGGCACACCCTCCTTTTCGGCTACTTTGACAGCCAGGGATTCAGCTAGACATCACTCGTATGTCCAGCTTAAAAGAGGTGTATTGTGTTGCGACATCCACGGAGGTAATGATCGGCAAAGATTAACACATACTACTTTGCTATTACCTCTGTACGACACACTTTCTTGTGCTACAATACGGCATAGAAACCGGACCTGAAGGACTAGAACAGATACCGAAGGGATTTACCCACTATGCCAGACAATCCTCAAGCGCGTAAAGGCGATTACTTTATCGACACCGAAAGTGCGGCGGAAAAGGCTCGCCTGCTGCATCAAGATCGCCTCATCACGAAGGGCATGAACGGTGTGCTCTCAGGTATAGAGGATATCTCCGGTATGCACAACATCCTGGATATCGCCTGCGGCCCCGGAGGATGGGCCCTTGACGTGGCATTTGAGTATCCTGCCATTGAGGTAATGGGCATAGACATCAGTCAACAGATGATCGACTACGCAAACACCCAGGCGCGGGCACAGGGATTAAACAACGCGAGTTTCAGCGTGATGGACGTTACCCGGCCGCTGGATTTTCCCGATAACTCCTTCGACCTGGTTAACGCCCGCTTCCTCGGCTTCCTACCCAAAGTAGCCTGGCCGAAGCTGGTACAGGAGTGCCTGCGCATCACCCGTCCCGGTGGTATCATTCGCCTGACCGAGAGCGAATGGGGCTTCACCAACAGTCCCGCGTACGAGAAGCTGTACGCGTTCTTCGCGAGCGCCATGAGAAAGGCTGGACAAAGCTTCTCCCCCGAGCGGGACCACCTTAACATTACACCTATGCTGGGCGGTTTCCTGCGCGGCGTGGGCTGCACCGGCATTCAGCAAAAGGCGCACGTAATCGATTTCTCGACCGGGACCGAGGATTACGACGCCTTTCGCCAGAACTGGGTTGTTGCCTTTAAGCTGCTGCAGCCCTTCTGCCTCAAGCTTGGAACTGCTACACAGGAGGAGCTAGATCATTTCTATGATCAGATGCTCATGGAGATGCTGTCGGACGACTTTCGCGGCATCATGTTCTTATTAACAGTCTGGGGCCACAAGCCAGCGTAGAAACAGCTTCTTCCCTTCCGGCCTCCCAGTCACTGAGATGGTGGAAGTTCGACTGCTACCGTGATAGGTCCTTCGCCTTCCCTGGTCTGGCGCAGCGTGATATCCGCGGTCAAATTCAGCGCGGAAAGCAGCTCTATCAAAGTGCTCAGCGTCGGATTGCTCTCATCGCTAGAGAGTAGACGCGAAATCGCTTCCCGTTTCTTTCCCATCAAGGCTGCAAGCTGCTCCTGGCTCATGTGCTGGCGCCTACGCACTGCCTCAAGAGCGCGCATAAGTTCCAATTCAACAGCCATTTCCCGGTAGCCTGCAGCAAACTCTTCATCCTGTAAGAATTTCTTCAAGCGCTGCTCGTATCTACTCATAAATCCTCCTCCTGCATAGGACTGACATGGCGGGTTCTCTGATATTCCTGCCAATAAATAAAAGCTTTCTTCAGGTCACGCTCTAGTGCTGGTTGACCTGTGCGCTTGCTATAGCCATACAGCAAAACGATACGTTCTCCATCAAAGCCAAAGAACTCACGAGCAAGCAATCCACCATGTATGACACGTATCTCCCACAGGCCCTGATAATCGTGACATTTCTCAATATACCCGCCTCCCAATCGATAACCATACAACTGCAATTCTCCAGTTACTTGAAACAACTTGCCCAAAAGCTTTGAATGTGAGACTTTCAGAGCATTCTCAAAGGTTTCAGCCGGTTGAGTCGTGTCTTCCTGCTCAAAGTATTCCATCTTCCATTTCATGAACACATATCATTTCACATACAGATTGTAACATAAATGTTACTTTCACACAAGGTCAGGGTGACTTATCTATCTATTAGAATACTGCGCTCAATCGATTTAGCGGAAATTTCTCTTCACACCCACACAAACCCGAAGCCAAGCAGCATTCGTTCCACCACTTATCCCATTTGATAAGTAGAAATTTTACTCTTGTGTAACAGCCACTTAACACACATCGGCTACTCTACCTATATAATGAGAATTTCCCACACAGTGCAGACAGGGCAGCGCGTCATTGCTGCTGGAATTTGAAAGGCAGAAGACCCAGCATCTCCACTCGCACCCTCAAGCACACCACTTGATTGTAGTCACCATCTCGGCTACAACGCGCACCTCAATCAAGCGACATTGCTCTCCTGAAAGCAGTGCTCGCAGGGCGAGCGAGGGGTAGGCCTCGAGCCTCTCGCTCCAGGGGATAAAGCAAAGACATATTAGCATCCTTGACACCTCCCCTTACCATGTCATACACTATCTCCAGACAAATGAGAATGATTATCACTATTAGCATACCCTAATATGCAAGAAGATACCCTCAATACGAACGCGCGCGCCGTACTGGAGGTGCTGCGTGCAGCGAGAAACCATCCCACCGCCCTGGACGTGTATGAAACAGTGCGGCAGGCACGGCCGCGCATTGGCCTGGCCACCGTCTACCGCGTCCTGCACCAGTTGACCGCGCAGGGCCTGATTAAAGAACTGGGACGTAGTGACGAATGCATTCGCTATGATGCGCGCACCCAGCGGCATGACCATGCCATCTGCACGACATGCGGGGCGTTATTTGATATACCCACGACCATCAGCTTGCCGGACGAAGCCTTACAGGAGGCTGCCCAGGCGGCAGGCGTCGAGTTGACTTCTTATGAAGTCAGGATTTATGGGCGCTGCAGCGCCTGTCAGTCGTCCATAATCAAGAGGAGCAGCACGTGAGTACCGATAGAAAAGAAGAACAGGAGAACAGCGAGGCTCAGCCGCCGCAGAGCAGCGCCGCAGCCAATGGCGGAGCGGTCACCGGGGAGACCAGGCGAGAGCTTATCGCCGCCTTGCAGCAAAACTGGCAGCGTGAAATGGAGGGCATGCGCACCTATCACAGCCTTGCCCAGAACGAGCGAGACAAAGCGCGGCACAACGTGCTGGAGAAACTGGCTGATGCCGAGGCGCGCCACGCGCAGAAATGGGAGCGCAAGCTCGCCGAGCTGGGGGCCGAGCCGCCTCCAGAAAGGCTTACCCCTGGTACTCGCTTCAAGGGATGGCTGTATCGACAACTGGGTACGGAAGCGGCCTTGCGCAGCATGGAGAACGAGGAAGATAAGGATATTGCACGCTATGAAGCGCAGGCGCGCAGCGTCAATGACACCGAGGCGCAAAACATGTTGCGCGAGGTCAGGCGCGAGGAGGAGGGCCACGGGCGCATCATACGCGAGATTATCAAGCCCATTGGGCCACAGGGTATGCTCGATGTCATGCTACGCCGCGAGCGCTGGCACAAGCGCGGCGGCGGATGGCTGGGCAATGCTATTTATGGGGCCAATGACGGCCTGGGAGCTGTCTTTGGCATCGTAAGTGGCGTGGCAGGCTACACCGGAGGCAGCCACCTGGTGCTTATCAGCGGCCTCGCGGGCATGCTGGCCAGTGCCCTCTCGATGGGCTCCGGCGCGTTCCTGGCAACCAAGAGCGAAAGAGAAGTGTACGAGGCGGAGATCCAGCGCGAGAGAAACGAGATCGAGGAAGAACCGGAAGAAGAGAAGGAGGAATTATCGCTCTTCTACCAGTTGAAGGGGTTTACCGAGGAAGAGGCAGAACTACTCTCGACGCGCCTGGCAGAGAAACCGGAACAGTTCCTGCGCACCATGGCTCATGAAGAACTCGGACTATCGGAGGAAAACTTCCCCCATCCCTGGACAGCAGCACTCTCTGCTATGCTTTCTACCGGCCTCGGCGCATTTATCCCGATCATTCCCTTCTTCTTCCTGGAGGGCATCCCGGCCATCATCGCAGCGGCCATTATCAGCCTGCTTGCGCACTTTGCGGTCGGTGCGGCCAAAACGCTTGTGACCGGCCGGTCCTGGTTCAACAGTGGCATGGAAATGACCGTCGTCGGGGCTGTAGAGGCCGTTATCACCTACGTGCTGGGACTGGCATTTAGGGCTGTATAAAGGGCAACCCTTGCGATAGCCGGGCCTCAAGAGATATAATAGCGACGGACGACCGCAAGGGTATCCTGTCCAGGAGACAGGCATTCTTCCCAACTCAACCCCGCCTCCGTCCGCATGGTCTGGTGGGAATCTTGCAGGGAAAGGCTACTTATGTTTCGTAAGATATTGATTGCCAACCGTGGTGAAATCGCATTGCGGATAATTCGCGCTTGTCGCGAAATGGGTATTCGCTGCATTATAGCCCACTCCGATGTTGATCGAGATTCCCTTCCCGTGCGCCTGGCCGATGAGCATATTTGTATTGGACCTGGACCAAGCGGTAAGAGTTATTTGAACATCACAAATATCATCAGCGCAGCATTGATCTCTGGCGTAGACGCCATCCACCCCGGCTACGGTTTCCTCTCAGAAAACACCAGCTTTGCCGAAATCTGCTCCGACGTCAATATCACCTTTATCGGCCCTTCCGCCTCTGTTATGGCAATCATGGGCGATAAAGTCGCCGCCCGTGAAACCATGGCCGAGGCTAGATTGCCAGTGCTCCCAGGTACGCCCGTCTTACGCACGCTTGCTGAAGGGCTGGAAGCCGCCAGGGAAATAGACTTCCCGCTGATGCTCAAGGCCGCTGCGGGCGGCGGCGGACGTGGTATTCGCCTGGTGAGCCATCCAGATGAATTCGAGCGTGTCTTCACAACTGCACAGAACGAGGTACGCGAGGCCTTTCATGATGATGGGCTCTACCTTGAACGCTACCTGGGGCATGCTCGCCATATCGAGGTGCAGGTGCTGGTCGACAACTTTGGGCACGGCGTCCACCTGGGTGAGCGCAACTGCTCGTGCCAGCGACGTCACCAGAAACTGCTGGAAGAGTCGCCCAGTCCCGCTCTTCCCCCTGCATTACGCTGGGAAATCGGCATGAAAGCCATCCGCGCTGTGCAGCAAATTGGCTACCGCAACGCTGGCACACTCGAATTTCTCGTGGACAAGCAGAATCGTTATTACTTTATGGAGATGAATACCCGCTTACAGGTAGAACATCCGGTAACAGAGTTAGTTACGAGTACTGACCTGGTCAAGGAGCAGATTCGTATCGCCGCGGGGATGCCGCTTCAGCTCAGGCAAGAGGATATCCAATTGCGTGGCCACGCCATCGAGTGCCGCATCACGGCAGAGGACGCGGATGTCGATTTCCGCCCGCAGACGGGGACCGTGGAGCGCTATTTACCTCCCGGCGGTCCCGGCGTGCGCGTCGATAGCCACCTTTATGCTGGCTATGCGATACCACCGCACTATGATTCTCTGCTAGCAAAGCTTATTGTCTGGGCCGAAACCCGCGACGCAGCCATTGTGCGCATGCAGCGAGCGCTTGATGAATTCGTCATCGAAGGATTGAAAACAACTATTCCGTTTCATCAGCGCCTGCTCAGGCACGAGGGTTTTATTCGTGGGGAAACATACACCCGCTTTATACAAGAGGAAGCTGTCGCATTGGGGATATAATAAGGAGGTGACCATATGTCCCGTGTAGTTGTAACCGGATTGGGGCTGATTACCTCGTTGGGTAATGACCTGGCGTCGTCATGGGAGGCTCTGTGCCAGGGAAAATCTGGCGTTTCGGAGATCACGAGCTTTGATACAAGCCAGTACCGCGTCCATTTCGGTGCCCAGATCAAAGACTTCGATCCAACGCTTTACATGGATCGCAAAGAAGCTCGCCGCAACGATCCATACGAGCAGCTGGCTATAGCCAGCTCAAAGCAAGCGCTGGCTCATGCTGGCTTGCAGATCACCGCAGAGAATGGCGACGACATCGGGGTATACATCGGAAGTGGCATTGGAGGGCTGGTGACGCTGCACGACCAGTTCGAGGTACTCCATTTCAAAGGGCCCGATCGCATCAGCCCGTTCTTCATCAACATGATGATTGTTGATGGAGCGCCCGGCATCGTCTCTATCTTGACCGGGGCAAAAGGGCCGAACTTCGCGATTGTTTCTGCCTGCGCCTCCAGTGCCAATACGATCGGAGAAGCGTGGGAGGCGATTCGCCGTGGTGATGCCAGGGCGATGATCGCTGGCGGGGCCGAAAAGGGCATTACTCCTATCGCCATGGCCTCCTTCGATAATATGCATGCCATCTCGCGCCGCAATGATGATCCCCAGGGGGCGAGCCGCCCCTTTGATGCCACGCGCAACGGCTTCGTCATGGGCGAAGGTGCGGGCATGCTGATCCTCGAAGACCTGGACTTCGCCAGGGATCGCGGCGCAAAGATTCTCGCAGAATTGGTGGGCTACGCTTCCACCGGTGATGCTTATCATGTCACCGAGCCTGCTCCGGAAGGCGCGGGCCTGGTACGTGCGATGCGCCGCGCCCTGCAAAAGGCGGGACTGCGTCCGGACCAGGTAGACTACATCAACGCGCATGGCACTTCAACCCCATACAATGACCGCACGGAGACACAGGCCATCAAGGCCTGTTTCGGCGACCATGCCTATCGCCTTGCCATCAGCTCCACCAAGTCAATGACGGGACATACACTGGGTGCAGCGGGGGGCGTCGAGGCTGTTGTCGATCTCGATTACGTGCCCAACGAAGCGCGGCAGGCTGCCGTCAACGTTGCTATGACAAACTCGATGGGCTTCGGCGGTCACAACGCCTGCCTCATTTTCAAACGCTATGAAGAGTAAAGTGTATGAGCACTCACAAGCAAGAGATGTTCTGGGTCAAGCGTCTCGAAGACCTGATTCGTGTGCTTGAGGGCAGTACGGTCGGCGAGCTGGAACTGGTGGAAGCGGGCACAGAGATTATCATCCGGCGGCGCCCCCATTTGGTGATGACGCCGCCGCCCAACCCACAGATGGGCATTGTGCCAGCAGACATAGCATCCCTGGCTGGCGCTCCTGGCCGCCTGACGCGCGAGGACCGCAGTCTCCCTATTATTGCTCCGCTAACAGGCGTCTACTATGCAGCTCCTTCACCAGAGGAGCCCCCATTTGTCGCCGTGGGCGACGTAGTGAGCGCCGGGCAGGTGGTCGCGCTGATTGAAGCAATGAAGGTCTTTAACGAGGTTCAGGCCGAGGTAGCGGGCCGTGTCACCACGATTGTGGCAGGCAACGGCAATGTTGTGCAGAAGGGCGACGTACTACTTCGCATCGAGCCAGTATGAACATCGTTAGGAGCTTCTGATCAGCCCTATTGAGTGCGAAGCACTAGCCGCGTGTAGCCCCCCGATTTATCGAGGGGGCGTTAGCGCAGCGTCAGGGCTGGATTTCAACGGGAGGAGCCGGGTCATGGGACTAACCAGGCGCCCCGCAGCCCTCATCACCGGGGGTTCGCGTGGCATTGGCGCGGCGACTGCCATCGCCCTGGCCAAACGCGGCTGTGATGTACTCATTACTTACCGCAGTAAGGCAGCTCGGGCGAACGAAGTCGTCGCAGAGCTGGCACAATACAACGTGCGTGCGCTCGCTGTGGGCTGCGATATCACGCAGCAGGCGGACCTGGACCGGCTCTTCGCTACGCTGAAAGATTGGAGCGGATACCTGAACCTCCTCATACTCAACGCCGCCGGGGGGCTGGAGCGCGACCTGGTCGCTGCCGACCCCCAGTATCCCATGCGCATCAACCGTGATGCGCAGCTCGCTCTCGTGGATGGCGCACTACCGCTGATGGTGGAAGGTAGTGTGGTCGCCTACATCACCAGCCACGGGGCGCACCTGTACGGTAAGGTGGCGTATCCACCTTTCTATGCCCCCATCGCCGAAACAAAATATGCTGGCGAACAGGCCCTGCGGGCCCGGCAAGGGGAGTTAGCCGCTCACAGCATCCGCTTGATCGTCGTGACAGGTGACCTGGTTGAAGACACAATCATGGCCAGGCTGCTCGAGCGGACAGTGCCAGGTCTCTTTGAAGAGCGCCGGGATAAAATTGGTCAACTCCCTACCACCACAGTGATGGGAGAAGCCATTGCGGTTGCAGCGATGGACCCCGCGCTGCCAAGTGGGCACACGGTCATTGTTGGGGGCACCCTGGATACCTTGCTGCCCCAGGGATAACTAAACATATACTGGGCGTCAAATGAAAAATAAGGTGTTCCCATGCCCTTACGTCCTCCTGGTCAGCCGCGCCAGGCTTTTTCCTGGTTCTTGCTCATAGCCGCGAATGCTCTCTGGGCCTGTAGCTACGTCGCCGCTAAATTCGCCCTGCAAGACCTCTCCGTGAATATGATGAACGCTCTGCGCATGTGCATCGCTGCCCTGGTGCTGCTGCCACTGCTCATCGCCCGGCGCAAAGAGTTGAAGCTGGCACGCCGCGACCTACCGCAGTTAGCGTTGCTGGCGTTGGTTGGGTTTGTCATCAATAAAATACTCGAATATGGTGGCCTGGCACTCACAACCGCCTCCGATGTGGCACTGCTGATCACCAGTGAGTCTATTTTTACCGCAGCCCTCGCGTGGCTGCTGCTGCGAGAACGCTTCAAGCCGTTAACCGGCATCGCGCTCCTGCTTGGATTCGTGGGCGTGTACCTCATCGTCGCACGCAGCCTGGTCCCCAACATACCCGCCGGGGGCGGCGCGCTGCGTATTGCCGGTGACCTCATGGTGGTGCTGGCCTTGATCTTCGAGGCATTCTATACTATACGTGGGAAGGCCCTGTTGGTGAAACACCCACCGCTGCTCATCACCGCCGCTGCCATCGTAGGCAGCGTCATTTTCTGGCTGCCAGTCGCGGGCTGGGAGATATCGTCCTCTGGCTGGCACCCATTAGGGCTCACAGCGTGGCTGGCAGTGGGCTGGCTTGCACTCATGTCTACCGTGGTTGGCTATCTCGCCTGGTTTCAGGGGCTTGCAAACGTAGACGGCTCTGCCGCCGCCTCCGCCCTCTTCGTTCAGCCACTGCTAGGCACAACCCTGGCAATCGTGCTCCTGCACGATCAATTGACTCCCATGACCATCGTGGGAGGTATTCTAATCGTGGTCAGCGTATACGTGATCTCGAGATATTAGGGACTGATGGGAGGATCAATGAGCACTACACCTGCTCAGCTATGCCTATCGCGCTCATCACATCGACGCCGGAGCCTGCGCCAGCGAAGACGAAGTGGCGGCCCTGGTGAGCCAGCGGGCAAAGCAGACGCCCGTGGGACAGTGGATACTCGGCGGGCAGTGGGACAAGAATACCTGGCCCGGCCAGCGATTCCCCAGCCGGGCATCGCTCGATGCCGCAGCATCCACACATCCCGTCGCCCTGTGGAGCAAGGACGGTCATCTGTTATGGGTCAACTCGCTGGCTTTGCAGCGCGCGGACATCACGGCAAATACATCCGATCCCGCGCACGGCGCTATCCTGCGCGACGGGACCGGCGAACCCACCGGCCTCTTAAAGGAGGAAGAAGCAACCAGCCTCGTCTATCGTGTCATCGAAGAGCCTGATCCCGCGTTGACGCGCTCCCTCGTTCAGCGTGCGCTGACCGAGTTGCAGCGCAGCGGCATCACCACTATTCACGATATCGAGGGACAGAATGCGCTGCGCCTCTTCCAGCAGCTCCGCGATGAACAGGCGCTTGGCGTGCGGGTGCAAATGATCCTGCCGCGCCACGTACTCCCGGAACTGCGCGCAGTAGGCCTGCGCGCAGGTTTTGGCGACGACCTGCTGTCCTTTGGCGGCATAAAAATCTTCGCCGATGGCACGCTTGGCTCACAGACCGCCGCCATGCTGGAAAGTTTTGAAGGCAATCCTGGCAATTTCGGCATCCTGGCCCTGTCCGAGCAGGAGCTGAAGGAGACGGTGAGCGCCGCCGCCGGGATGGGCATCAGCATCGCCATTCACGCTATCGGTGATCGGGCTGCGCGCGTGGCCCTCGATGGCATCGAGCAAACCCAGCGTCTACTGGCAGAACAGACTGCCGGCGCCTCGGTCGGGCCGCCGCGCCTGCGCTACCGCCTGGAGCACGTACAATTGATCGCCCCTGTAGACCTGGAACGCATGCGCCGCCTCGGCGTCATCGCTTCAGTGCAGCCCTTCCACGCCGTCGCGGACCGCGACATTGCCGAACGCTATTGGGGCAAGCGCCATCGCCACGCTTACGCCTACCGCACGATGCAGCAGGTGGGCATTCCCCTGGCGCTCGGCTCGGATGCTCCAGTAGAGACCTTTGACCCGTTACGCATCTTGCATGCCGCCACCACGCGCAATGATACAGCCACTCCACAACGTCCTGCGTGGCTGCCGGACCAGGCATTATCCATCACCGACGCGCTCTGGGGCTATACCCTGGGAGCCGCGTACGCTGGCGCAGAAGAGCACAATAAAGGCTCATTGACGGTGGGGAAATTAGGCGATGCTGTCGTGCTGCGCGAGGACATTCTCAGCGTGCCCCAGGAAAACATGGCCGGGAACGGCGTGCAGGCAACGATCCTGGGCGGGAAAGTCGTGTACGGGGAAGTCTAACTCTCGACAGTATGTTTGCGGTGTGCTACACTTGCCCCAGGCAAATAAAGAACTAACAACAATAGTGGAGGTACACGCTCATGAGTTATAATCCGGATCAACCTCAACAACCCTATGGTCAAGAACCATCTCAGCAGCAGCCCTGGGGACAACCACCGTCGCAATATCCACCACAACAGCAGTACGGGCAACCACAGTATCAACAGCAGTATGGCCAACCACAGTACCAGCAACCGCAATACGGTCAGCAACAATACAGTTATGCACAATCACAGCAGAAAGATTGGCTAACCACTCTTCTTTTGTGCATTTTCTTGGGATGGCTCGGGATACACCGCTTCTACACGGGACATACAGTGATAGGTGTAATTCAACTGCTGACACTCGGTGGTTGTGGCATCTGGGTACTCGTTGACTTTATTATGATCCTCACCAACAGTTATAGGGACAGCAATGGCTTTCCGCTGGTCAGAAGCGTATGAGGATGTTCAAGTCATTTGGGAAGGTAGCATTTTATTTGCTCCTTCCCATCATTTTTTTGCTGATCCCTACTTCCTGGTTCGAGTCTCGCCGTTCGCTCTGCCTGATTCGTAACATTTTCGGCGTAAAGTGCCCAGGCTGCGGGA
>WNGL01015466.1_pt1 | contig 16064 bp, 10 predicted proteins | sample 5400591 | NCBI WGS metagenome assembly WNGL01 (sample SAMN13153377, study PRJNA577476) | soil metagenome | isolation source: 80 cm soil or saprolite under Garry oak tree replicate 1 | place: USA:California | collected 2016-06-15
AGGCCGTGGGCGAAGGCGATCAAAGCGGCGGTCCTTTCGAAAAAGATGCCGCCCTGGTTCGCGGACCCGCAATACGGCCACTTTAACAACGACCGGTCCCTGAAACCCGCCGAGATCGAAACTCTTGCGGCCTGGGCTGATAGTGGAGCCGTGGAAGGCGATTCGAAGGATGCGCCTGCCCCGGTTCCGTGGCCGGCAGACGGTTGGCAAATCCAGCCGGATATTGCTGTTGATCTTCCGCTCTATCCGGTCCCGGCTCGCGGCGTCAAGGAATGGGAGCAGTTGGCGATTCCGGCTCCGTTCAAGGAGGATACCTGGGTCACGTCCGTCGAGATTCTCCCGGGCCAGCCATCGGTGGTGCATCACTTTTGCTTTAATTTCGAGAAGCATAAACCCACGACAGAATACAACGTGTATGAGTGGATGGAAGTGCCGCGAGATGATGACGGAGTCAGCAAGAATCGCGGTCGTGGCGTGGACACAAAGGAAGGGATCGTCATCAGGCGGGAAGTGGGCCGCACCGAGGAAACGCGCCGTCAGGGCATCCAGACTATACGTGGTGGCAACGAGTTTTGCTATCTGCCGGGGCTGCCCTACGAAGACTATCGCCCTGTGAACGCCGGAGTTTTCGTGCCGGCTGGATCGGATATCGTGATGAGTCTGCATTACACGCCGAACGGTGTGGCGCTCGTCGACCGGACGAGAATTGGTTTCACGGTGGCGAAGGTACCACCGGCGAAGAGATTCGTCCCCCAGGATGGGGAAGATGGTCAGAGTGCGCCGCTTGTGCGGCGACACGCCATCCGCGAACTTGCGATTCCGCCATATGAAAGGAACTATCTTGGGCCCGCGGCGGAAATCACCTTCCTTAAGGATGTTGAGCTTGTGTGGTTCCGTCCCCACGCGCATATGCGCGCGACGAGTGTGCAGTATAAGCTGGCTTATCCGGATGGACGAGAAGAAATTGTGCTCAACGTTCCCCATTACGATTTTAATTGGCAACTCACCTACAGAACCTCGCTGAAGATACCGAAGGGCTCCCGGATGCACGTCGAATTTCGCTATGACAATTCGGCGAACAACAAGTACAACCCGGATCCCAGCAAGTGGGTCTACTACGGTGACCAGAGTTGGGAAGAAATGGGGACTCCCAATATGGGTTTCCTCATGGACCGCGGCGCCGGCGAGGACTTCAAAAGCCAACCTTGACGAGGGTCGACGAATTCAACAGGATTCCGTTTGAAACCGGAATGAAAAGAATACTTGCCTTTGCTTTCCTTGTTTTCTCCTGGAGCTTCGGTAGCGTCCGAAATCTCGCGGCCCAGGATCTGGTCATCACCAACGCGCGGATCATCGTTGGTAACGGTAGTGTGATCGATCAGGGTTCGATCGTCATTCGGGGCGGCCGGATCGCCTCTGTTGCGGCCGGCCGCGCCGACGCTACCGGTGTGCAGACCATCGATGCAAGAAGCATGAGTGCAATGCCGGGGTTCATCGATGGTCACCGTCATATCAACACAGGACCTAATGAGAAGGAGCAGATGCAGAAACTTCTCGAAGCCGGATATACGACGATCCTGTCCGGAGGCGGTCCTGCTGAAGGGAACCTGACACTCAAGGACCATATTGAGAAAGGCCTGATCAAGGGGCCGCGCATCATCCCATCCGGCACGGTCAATCTGGCCAATAACACTCCCGAAAAGGCGCGTGCCGAAGTACAGAGGCTCGCCGGGCTTGGAATCAAATTTATCGGAGAGATGGCGCTCACCCCAAAGCCGGCGCCGACCGCCAAAGAACTGGAGAATCTCAGGGCCATCGTGGACGAATCCAAGAAAGCCGGCGTCTGGGTGCAGATCCACGCGGTGAGCCCACAAGCAATGATGGCTGCCGTCGAAGCCGGTGTGCCCAAGCTCGTTCATACTCCCCATTTCGGCTGGCTGAGCTTTGAGGACGCCAAAAAGGTGGCCGCTGCCGGCGTTAAGCAGTTGTCGACGATTGGTTTTGGTGTGCCTGTTTTTGGCGTGTTTGCCAATGACAATGTACCCCGGTTCCGGGACGGCAAAGCGTGGCCGGACTCGATCCTCGACGGGGACGGCCGGGGGCAAGAAGCGGGCTACAAGGCCGTGAATGCGCGTACGTCGTGGGATGCCGGCGTCATCTACGGCTACGGCACCGATACCGGCTATCTGCCGAAGGCCGGATTGGACCATGAGCTGAAATCTCTCAACCTGATGTTTTCGATGCAAGACATCATCAAGCTCATGGGACCGAACACGGCCTCCTACATCGAGATGAGCAATCAACTCGGTACGCTGGAGGCGGGCAAGCTGGCCGACATCGTCCTCCTGGGCGGCAACCCTCTCGATGGCTACTGGAACCTGCTGAATACCAAGCTGGTCATCAAGGGCGGCGTGATTGTCTCGGATCAGCGCTAGTGTCGCGAATGGAAAAATTCATCTTATAGTGCCATTAGCCCGCATTTCTCACCGGAATCTTGGGCAACTATGCGGAGGGCGCGTCCCCTCTCCCTCTGGGAGAGGGTGGCCGAAGGCCGGGTGAGGGTCGATAAGAATGCACTCTGTTAACCCTCACCCGCCGCTTCGCGGCACCCTCTCCCAGAGGGAGAGGGACTTGGCTGTGGATAGTCACAGGCCGGTGAGAAATCCGGGTTAGAGTTCTGCCGTGGCTAACGATTTGGAGATAGAACTTGCAACTCGGGACGACTCGCCCAACCGATTCGCAAGCTAGTTTTTCTGGTGCTGATCAAACAGACCTACTATCATCCTTTGACATCCCCCGAGGGCTGGAATCTCAGGGAAAGTAAACACGATTGGTTACTGAGGAGAACTGTATGCAGAAGTCAAACGCGGCGAAGACCGGGATGAAGGCGTTTGCGCTGGTGGCCATTGTTGGGTTCGTGCTGGTGCCCGTGTTTAGTCAGACCGCGAAATCCCCGACTGTGCCGAAGGTTCCGACGTTCAAGTACGACGGCGCGTGGCCCAAGCTGCCGCTACCGAATGCGTGGACCTTTGAGGGCATTACCGGCCTGACGGTCGACAAGGACGACATCGTCTGGGTGCTCGAGCGGCCGGGTGATTTCGACAATGATCCGATCTTCCGCAGGCCGGAAGTCACCGAGAACTACGCGTCGCTCAACCCGCCCACCGCAATGTGCTGCAAAAAGCCGCGGGCGGTGCTCGCGTTCGATCAGGTTGGGAACCTGGTGCACAGCTGGGATCCGGAGGCGCAGAACGGCCTGCACCTCATTCTATCCGACAAGGCAGGCAACATCTGGATCGGCACCGACACGATGCGCAAGTACACGAAGGACGGCAAGCTGCTCGCGACGATCGACCGCGCGCCGGAGCCGGTGGGGCAGATCAAGCCGGGTCAGTATCCTGGCGATGCGCCGATGGTGATCGGCGGTATCGAGGGCGGCGAGTTCTTCGACAGCGCTCGTGAACTTTTCATCACCGACAATTACCTGAGAGGGCGCGTCCTCGTATTCGACATGGACACACTGAAGTTCAAGCGCGGATGGGGCGCATACGGGAAGCCGCTCAAGGACATCGCGCTGACGCAGAACTTCAAGTACTCGCCTGGCGTCGCGCCTCCCAAGGATTTCGCTGCGCACCTGACGCTGTCGGTTTCGAATGACGGGTTCATCTATGCCGCCGATCGGGGCGCGGATCGCGTGCAGGTATTCAGCAAGGACGGAAAGTTCGTGAGGGAGTTCACGGTGGCACCCGAGACCCTGGATCGTGGATCCACGGGCGGCCTGACGTTCTCGCGCCCGGAACAGACCTTCATCTACATCTCGGACATCATGAACAATGTGGTGTGGATCGTGAACCGCGCGGAGGGCAAGACGCTCGGCCACTTCGGATTCTTCGGCCACGCCGGCGGCGGGTTCCACTGGCTGCACATGGTGGCCACCGATTCGAAGGGGAACGTCTACACGGGCGAGGTCGATACCGGGAAGCGCGTTCAGCGATTCCTGGTTCAGCGGTAACTCCCGGTAGTGGCCCTGATGCCGGCCATATGGGTACGAACGCGGGCTAAAGCCCGCGACTACATATTGCGACAACGTTTCGGCCAAGCATGTAGTCGCGGGCTTTAGCCCGCGTTCGCTTGCCGCGGGTGCCGCTATTGTGAAACGTTGTTCTCGCTTTTTCGTCGCAATAGATTTATTACTGTTCAAGGACCGCAACCTGGAGGTTTTCCAGATGATTATCAATTTTCTGGCAGCCATCCTGATGCTCGGCGGCGCAGCGATGGCCGCTGAAGTGTCTCCTGAGCCTACTTTCAATAAGGATGTTCTTCCGATCTTACAGAAGAATTGCCAGACGTGCCATCGGCCTGGACAGATCGCGCCGATGTCGTTCCTCGACTATACGTCCACGCGGCCATGGGCCAAGGCAATGAAAGCCGCTGTGGTAACCAGAAAGATGCCACCGTGGTTCGCCGACCATCAATATGGTCATTTTGAGAATGACCGCACGCTGCCGCAAAGCGACATTGACGCCATCATGAAGTGGGCGGATGCCGGGGCTCCGGAAGGCGATCCGAGGGACGCCCCGCCTCCGGTCCAATGGCCGGGCGAGGGCTGGCAGATCAAACCGGATATTGTCGTGGATGGCCCCGAGTTCAAGGTGCCGGCGAAGGGGATTGTCGAGTGGACCAATATCATGGTGCCGAGCGGTTTTACGAAAGACACGTGGATCACGTCCATAGAGCTTCTTCCGGGGGACCGTACGGTAACGCATCACATCTGCGTTGCTTTCAATCCGCATACGCCTGACGTTGCCTATAACGTTCCGACGTGGACCGACAAGCTGCGGGATGCGAGTGGAAGTGAGATTCCGGAGAGTAGGAGACCCATCACTCCAAGCGGCGCGAACAATGCGATCCAATTTTGCTATGTGCCTGGAACACAATTTGAGGACTACCGTCCTTTCGGTGCGGGGAAGCTGGTGCCGGCTGGAACCGACATCCAATTTCGTCTGCATTACACGCCAAACGGCAGGGAAGTTGTGGACCGCCCGCGGCTCGGATTTACGGTTGCCAAAGAGCCGCCAGAGCGTCAATACGTGAACTTCATCATTAACTCGCCGCAGGACCCGGCCGTTTTCGCTATTCCGCCGAACAATCCCAACTGGCAAGCACCGATCTCGGAGGCGACGTTCCAGGAAGACGTCGATTTGGTTTGGGCGATGGCGCATATGCATTTCCGCGGAAAAGACATGACGTATCAACTGACGTACCCGGACGGAAGAACCGAGACCGTTCTCAGCATCCAAAACTATAATTACAATTGGCAGCTCGGTTATCAGTTCAAACCGATCCGCATACCGAAGGGCACAAGAATTACCGTCACAGCCCATTACGACAATTCGGCCAACAACCGGGCGAATCCTGACTCGAATAGGACGGTTTACTGGGGCGATCAGGCCTGGGAAGAAATGATGTCGCCGTTTTTCGCGGTGATTGTGGGGAAGAACGTCGATACCAAGAAAATCCTCAAAACAGCGAATTCGGTGCGGCCCGGCGCTTGAGGACTCTAGTGAGTCTCGGATAATCCAGTGACAAGATCGTCCCCAGGGAGAACGCGGGCTAAAGCCCACGACTACATAAGGACCAACCGCGGGTGCCACATGTAGTCGCGGGCTTTAGCCCGCGTTCAACAGGCTGCTGTCACTGATTGTACGAGCTTCAGAGGTTCCCTCTCGTATGGTGCCGACAGGACATCCAGAAAAGGAGGCGGCATGCTGAGAAACTTCTGCAGCGGAAGGAGTGGTGGCGCAGCGTTGACTGTGTGCGTCGCTCTGTGGATTACCCCGGTTCCTTCCCTCATGGCCCAAACCGCGGGTACGGGTGCACTGACAGGTAGTGTTACCGATTCCTCGGGTGCAGTTGTGCCGGGCGTGATGGTCACGGCCACAAGTTTGGACACTGGCCAGAGCCGAACGGTAACGACAACCGAGGATGGAAGCTATAAGCTGAACTTACTGCCGCCTGGCAATTACAGAGTAAAGTTTGAGATTGCGGGGTTCAAGGCGGTGGAGGTTCCTTCCGTCAAGGTGAACGTAACCGAGACGGCGGTACTGGACCGCAGCCTGGAGGTGGGTGCCCAAACCGAAGCCGTTCGGGTTGAGGCCGAAATAGAAACGATTCAGACAACGAGTTCGGCCCTCGGCACTGTGGCGACAGCGGCGACGGTGACGGAACTCCCGCTCAGTACCCGGAACTACACGAATCTTCTCGCAATGTCTACGGGGGCCAATGCTTCCGTACAGGACGCCAGCCTGATCGGCAAAGGTACAACTCTCATTGCGGTGAATGGCGGGGGCACGGCCCAAAACACTTTCCTTCAGGATGGGGTCGTCATCAACAATTGGTTTAGCTTTAACACCGGTGTGGAAGGAGTATCGGTTGGCGGTTTTGCGATTCCCAACCCCGATGCCATCGCCGAATTCAAAATTCAAACCTCGAGCTACGACTCTGGATACGGCCGCAATCCGGGCGCGAACGTAAATGTGGTCACCAAGTCCGGAACGAACAGCTTCCACGGTTCCGCGTTCGAGTTCTTCCGCAACACTGACTTGAATGCGAACGCCTGGTTCCGGAACTACCAGGGTCTTCCAAAGCCGGTCTTGAACTCAAACCAATATGGAGGCGCGTTCGGTGGACCTATCAAAAAAGACAAGCTGTTCTTCTTCGTGTCATATCAGGAGACCGGACAAAAAAATGGTCTCACGGGCTATGGTGCCGCCAGCGCTACGGCTCCTCCGATTCCAGCGGGAAATCGGGGCAAGTGCCCCACAGGCTGGACGACACTGTCCCAGTGTGATTCCGCCGGACAAGCCTTCGTGCCCGCGTTAGCGGCAGCCATCAGTCCGCAAGCACCGTGCAATCGAACAGGAAACCTGAACAACACCACTTCCAACGGTGGCATACAAGTTCAATGTCCGAACGGAACGGTGAGTGATCCATTGTTTAACATCAATCCAGTGGCAATCAGTCTTCTTCAACTCCAATTCTCTGACGGCCGTTATCTGGTTCCCAGTTCTGGAATGGATCCTGGAGGTCCGAATGCAGGGTACGCGCTTCAGAACTATTCGATACCCGCCATTTTCAAGGACCATAATGGCATGGGCAATTTCGATTATCTGATCAACAGCAAACACACTTTGGCCGGCCGTTATCAGTATGAACGAGATCCACTCCAGGCTCCTTTTCCGGTTCAGAATGCCCTTCAGCAGGGCAATTTCGTTCCTGGAAATCCGATCATCACGATCAAATCGAACCATTCGGCCCTCCTGAGACTCACCTCGATTCTCTCGTCCAATTTTGTGAACGAAGCCCACGGCGCCTACCAGCGCTATCCCATCAAGAACGACATCCTCACTCCATTCAGAAATTCGCAGGTGGGTATCACCGATTTGCGGCCTGGGATCGATTACCTCTCCGGTATAACGATCGGGTCTAGCTCGGGCGCCGGGATTGCTGGCGGGATGTCGATGGGTGGGCAGTATCAATACGGCGGAACCGTGATCACCAATCAATACCAGTTCGGTGATCAGATTTCCTTGACCCATGGCAAACACACGTTGCGGAGTGGCTTCGAGCTTGTACGTGTGCAAGACACGCCCAATAACTATGGTAGTCCCGTAGGTAACCCGACATTCTCGAGATGGGCGGACCTCTTCATAGGCCGGGCGGGCTGCCTGGCGTTCACGGGAACGGGCACATGTAGTGCAACCAACCCTGGCAACACGAATGGTGCGACAGGGAGCAGCATTACTGGCGGCGTCGGCGGCACCATCACCACGGGCACGTCGATACCCTATGGATGGCGGATCACCGATCTCGATGGTTTTGTTCAGGACGATTACAAGCTCAATTCACGATTGACGTTGAACCTGGGACTCCGATGGGAATATGACGGGTGGGCCACCGAGAAGAATGGATACTTCAGTAACATCTGGCCAAGCCTCATCAACACTGTGCCGAATCCCGGATCGGGATGCGTCGTCAATGGAGTACCGATTGGTGCAGGAGCGGCTGGAACAGGATGCAGTCTGGCGGGATTCGTTGTCCCGGCCAATTACAAGGGCTCACTCCCGGACGGCATTTATCGGAACACCATAGACAACGTCGTTCGGCACCACGCGCCTTGGACCGACTTTGCTCCCCGAGTCGGATTTGCCTGGCAGCCGAGAGCGAACAGCCGCTGGGTCTTGCGAGGAGGCGGAGGTTTCTTTTATGAAATGATACCTGGGAATAATACCGGCAATAATGGCACGCCTCTCAATGGCTCTCCTGTCACCACGGGGCTGACGACGGCGAGTCTGGCGAATCCCTGGCAGACAGCGACAGTTATTCCGGGGCCTGCAGGTAGCTACGGTTTCACGCCAAGATGGATCAACTTAACCACGGGAGCGAATTCCGGCATCGCGCAACAGCCTGTCGCGGAAAATTTAACGGTCCCGGTCACGTATGAATGGACCTTGAACACGCAATATGAATTTTTGCCGAGTTGGATGCTCGAGATTGGTTATGTGGGATCGCACGGTATCCATCAAACGGCGTGAGCTGTTCCATAACTGGAGTGACTACCAGTACGCCGGCGAATGCAGCGCTTCGCGTGCCTTACCTGGGGCTGGTTCCGACGGCCTTGCGTCTGGCCAACGACGATCTATACAAATTTAACAGCCTGCAGTCGTCGGTTCGAAAGCAGTTGTCGCGTGGCTTGCAGCTCCAGGGCTCCTACACGTGGAGCCGCGCGTTCATCACAGCACCGTACGGCATCAATACGTACCCTTATTTGATCCATCAATACGAGCTGAACAACAACTACCGCCCGCACCGCTTCGTCCTGAACTATCTCTGGAATCTGCCGCTCGGACACCGGCCGGGGCTTGTAGGCAAAGCGACCGAGGGTTGGACTTGGTCGGGTGTGGTCACCGTCCAGGATGGCTACCCTATAACCATCACCGATGGCACCGGCGGATCCGTTTTCTGCGGCGGCAACGGTTGCGGGGGCAACGGCTTGACAGCCACAGCCAATTTCTGTCCGGGAATGTGGGTGCAAAACCTACCGACGAAGGGCACTATCCAGCAGCGAGTGACCAGCGGTTTGACCGGAGGTCCCGGTTATTTTAATGGGAAGGCACAGGGTGTATTTTGTGCGCAACCCTTAGTGACCGGAGCAGGTAATTCCGGTACCCTGTTCGGCAATTCGCCAGGGGGCACTCTTCTAGGCCCCGGCCAGAATAATTGGGACATGTCGATCTCAAAAACGACTCGTATCCGGGAGGGTCAATCGGTGCAGTTCCGGGCGGAATTTTTCAATGCCTTCAATCACCCGCAATTCGCGCTTCCAAATCAATCCCTGAGTGGCGGGAGCCCCGGACAAATTACCGCCACCTCGGTGAGCCCGCGCATTATCCAGTTAGCGCTCAAGTATTCGTTTTAGAAGTTGAACGAATGGTAAAGGAGATACTTGGCTCTACCACCTCTGCTCTTGCGGACCATCGAGGAGAGCGGCTTCAGTACATGGCTGCGCGAGTCGGAGTCACCGTTTGCATTCTATTTCGTTCTCCTCTTTCACACTTTCGGTTTGGCGTTGCTAGTCGGCGCCAATGCGGTGATCGACTTGCGCCTACTTGGTATCGAGCGCGATATTCCTCTCGCGCCGCTCAAACGGCTATTCGGCATAATGTGGTTAGGCTTCGCGATAAACGCTGCATCAGGTGCGTTGCTTTTGATCGCCTATCCCACAAAGGCTCTCACGAACCCGGTCTTTTACATAAAATTGACGCTCATCGGGTTCGCTGTATGGGTCATGACGAAACTTCAGAGCCGCGTATTTGACGACTCGAGCTTGAACGAGGCAGCGATGATCGCGCGGGGTAGGACCCTGGCGAAGTGGTCGCTCTTCTTGTGGATCGGAGCTATTACGGCAGGCCGCCTGCTGGCCTACACATACAAATATGTGACGTTTCCGGGTTAAGTTTGCTGGCCTCCGGAGTCCTTTTATGAATTTTTCGCACCTCCACCTGGTACTGAATCACTTTCCGATCATCGGCACCGTCATTGGCCTTGGTCTCTTCGTTGGTTCCTGTGTTGGGAAAAACGACGACCTGAAGCGGGCCAGCCTTATGGTTTTCGCTGCCATGGCTTTGTTGGCGCTTCCCACGTTCTTCAGTGGCATCGGCGCACAGGCAGCGATTAGGAAGGATCCCGCCGTCTCCACAGTGCTAATTGAGAGACACCAAGGCGCGGCGATACTGGCGCTTTTCTTCATGGAGATCACTGGCGCACTCGCTTTGGTGGGACTGTGGCAGCGTCATCGGGTCTCCACTCGCAAGCCCTGGTCATGGAACTTGATGGCTACTCTGCTCCTTTCGGTCGTGACGGCAGGGCTTATGGCAAGGGTTGGCAACACAGGCGGTGACATCCGTCATCCGGAGATTCGTCTTGCCCCAGAAGGAGTGGCAGTGACAGGCGCCGAAGAGTCAGGGCTTTCCGCAATCGTGCATGTTTTCGAACCGTCACCCGGCAAGTTTACCGATCTTATGCTCATTAGTAAGTGGTGGTGGGCATTCATGATGGACTTGCATTTCATTGGGCTCGCTCTGCTCATCGGGACAGTTGGTATCCTCAACCTGCGCATGTTGGGATTTGCAAAGCCACTGCCGATTGCCCCCTTGCACCGGTTAATGCCTTGGGCGATGGCTGGATTCGGAATGAATACAGTGACCGGCATTCTGGCTTTTATCGGCATGCCGAACTATTACACGTTCGACGTCGCTTTTTGGCTAAAGATGCTGGCCTTGCTGCTTCTCGGATTAAACGCGGCGGCGTTCTATTTAACCGACGCTTTCCCGAGCGTGGAGCATCTCGGACCTGGTGAGGATGCGCCTCCCTTCGCCAAAGTTATGGCGGCGACGTCGTTGGTCCTGTGGTTTGCAGTGATTGCCCTGGGTCGCTACATCCAGCCGTTTTCCGATACCATCTCAGTCCAGTAACGGTCGTCGCTCAACGGGAATTCGTCTTAACGTTGGGGGGCACGGGAAAGACTAGATAGGGATTGTTGGCTTCCCACAATTTCACCTGGATATCCAGCAACGGGCGGCCGCCCTGTTTTTGAACGATGTGGCCCGGGGACTTGATATCCGTCAGGATTTCTCCATGATCTGCATAGTCGGAATATTCCGTCTCCGTGGCCATGTTGGCGAGGGCCGGATTGTCGGGCCGCGTCTCCACTTTGGTCACGAAGTTCTTCGAGTCCAGCGTTGCCTTTACCGTAATCCCAGCGAGCTGGCCGCTCAGAGGGAAGGTAATGACTGTGGCCCCCTTCTCGGTCGATACTGTAGTCTTCTCGCCAGCGGCTAGAGCAGCCTTGACAACCCCGTAGGGGAGCGTCCAGAGCTGGAGAAGCCGATCCTTAAGCGCGGTCATCGCTGGGGTTGCCGTAGCCTTTCCCGGCAGTAGACCGCCACCTATCTCGGATTCATTCCACGCATAGTCTTCGCGCACCGTTTGAATACTGTGCTGTGGGGCGGCGCCGCCCGGACCTGTGCGAGTCATGTCCACGCGCATCGCTGCGGGATTGTAGCCGAGGGCAACGTGATATTCGGTTTTGAATGTTTGGCCGGAGCTATAGCTCGTCCCGCTGCCCTGAAATTCCATGGTGTTGACTATATCAATTGCCGGGAGGCGGGTGGCCCCGGCGCCTATGTCCGACCACCGCACCATGCCCAAAGCGTCTGCCGCAGCCCTGAGCACCCTGGCACGGTCCAGCGTATTGCTCTGGGCACCGGCAGATTGGATTGCAAGCGCTGCAACGGCCGCGATCATCAATGTCCTTCGAATCGTTGCTTTCGTTGGCATACCGCCTCCTTACACAGATGCAAGCTAACGGTCACCGCGCCGTCCCGAGAGCTTCGGATGAAACCTGTGAATTGATTAGTGAGTAATGATTAGTGCGCTTGGCAGATGGAAGATCGGACCATTTTGCCAAGTGTATTCATCATCACTCACTAATCAATTCTCGGGTTTCATCTGATGCAAAAAATTACATGGGACACCATGGGACGCCACACTAGTGGTGTTCTTTGGTGACGGTGTGAGCTAAATCCCTCTCGCTGCAAGGCAGCGATTCCGGCAGCATTGCGTCGGGCCGGGGATTCAGCAACGCTACCCGCGGAGTCGTAGTCCAGGGCTCCAGCAGCACGTCAGGATCATCTACTATCGCCGTCCAGGTAAGAGTGTTTCCGTCCCGATGGAAGCGCTCGACCACGTGCATGTTTTCACTGTGGAAATAGCCCCCGATTTGGTCAAACCAGGTGTTGCTATTGAAACCCCACGTGTCTACCACCAAAGTGTCCCCTTCCCAGTGGGCGATGGCTTCCCCGGTATAGGTCCCGTCCAGGTCCTGCAAAGGCGTGTGCTTGCGACCATCCATCGGGACCATGCGGTACATTGTCTGGGTTGCAATCAAACCGCCTTGGCCGGGATAGATGAAGATAAAATAGGTAGGCGTCTGACCAATGTAAGAGGGAATGGCGCCCCGAGGAATCCCCGCGGGCATGCAGTTATTGGAGGGATCTTCTTCATTGGCATTCGCGTCCAGGTTCTTCACCATTTCCCAGTATTCAGGCTTGTAAATAGGCCTGTTGGAGCCGACCCGGCGGAGGAGGGAGGCCGCACGTTCAGACTCCTCGCTATTCAGCGGGCGATTGGTATTCCGGGGGAAAGTCGCGATTAGCAAGCCGCTGTGAAGGTCGCGCGTCGAGCTTTCGCTTTCAATCGCCAGACCGTTGTTGGCGATTTGGTTTGGGACTCCGAGCAAATTATCGCCCAGGCCATTCCACACCCCGGTCAAGTCCGGATGCCCGTCCGGCGTCCGTGGCGTGGTGCCAGACGGCTTCGGTGGAGCGTTGCTGGTACGCTTAATTTGCGAAAACTCCTGGGCAAGAACCGCTGCTGGAAGGAGGCACAGCGCGGCAGCCGCAGCAATGATTCTGCTATACCCAGATAAACGCATACACACCTCCTGACTGCTCATTGATTACTGGCGTCGCCCTGTCGGGCTCGCATTCGCTCCGCTCATTGATTACTGGCGTCGCCCTGTCGGGCTCGCATTCGCTCCGCTCATTGACCGTTGGCATCCGTGGTGAACTTATACACGCGGCCATCTGCGATCTTCAATTCCTGGAGAAAGCCGCTGTTCGAGCCATCTTTGGCAGCCAGCGCCGCCACTGTGACTTCATCCCCGGGCTTCAAGCCACCCCGGTCCGCCCGGCTCATCCCGGCCCTGCGGAGAGCGGCCGCCCCTCCCAACTCGAAAGCCCACTTTTGTACCTTGCCGTCCGCGCCTTTTACATTCACAGTGAGGTACGAATGTGGATTAATCCACTCGATCTTCGCTACAGTTCCGCTGATGCTCACTGTTTTGTGAATGTCAAACTGCGACTGGACCGAATGGTGCGCCGATACAGATCCGGCCAAAGCCCAAAAGATGGCCGCTCGTTGACTCCAACCAGCTACACTCCGCGGCGCTAGAATAATTCCAGCCATAGGTCAGCGTCAACTGGCTTCGCACGATTCTGCCCGGCGGAAACATGTCGGTCTGGTGATTGTTCTGCTTCGCTTCCTATGTCCTGAACGGCTTTGCACAGGAAGTCACATCGCCAATCAGGAATGACGTTGTTAAGTTATCGTTGGCTCAATGCACAACGATGGTGGCGGTTGCGTATCGGCGATCGCAGATTTCATATTGAGGACAACTGTTGATGCGTTCGCGTAGTTGGCGTAATTCGCGGCTCCTCTGCCTACGTCTACAAAAAGGAAAACCCATACTCTTTTCCCGCTGGCACAATAGGGATACAATCCCGTAAAACTGCGAGGACGAAATGAAAAGACCGTTGAGCCTGAGAAGTTTGTTCGGGGTCGCCGCTTCGATGGCGATCCTGCTGCTCTTTTGTGTGCCTGTTCGTGCGCAGTGGGTGAAGGTGCCTGCCGCTGCGATTCCGCGCATGCCCGATGGCAAGCCGAATCTCGCGGCGCCGGCGCCACGATTGCCCAATGGCCAGCCGGACCTGTCCGGAATCTGGGAACCCAATGGCAACAGGTACGTGCAGAATCTTGCGGCGGACCTCAAACCCGGGGACGTCCCGTTCCAGCCTTGGGCCAAGGCGCTCGCCGATCAACGCGCAGACGGATCACATGAGAGAGAGAACCCGGATGCGAACTGCCTACCCCAAGGCGTGCCCAGGATCGACGCGGCCCCTCCACCGTGGAAGGTCGTCCAGACACCGGGATATGTGGTCATCATCTACGAAGCCATGAATCTCTGGCGGCAGATCTTCCTCGATGGCCGTGAGCTGGCAGAAGACTTCACTCCGTCATGGATGGGTTATTCAATCGGTAAGTGGGACGGCGACACTCTGGTGGTCGACACCACGGGTTTCAATGGAAAGGCATGGCTGGACCAGCCAGGCAAACCATCCACGGATGCCTTGCATGTTATCGAACGTTTCCGGCGGAAAGACTTTGGACACATGGATATTCAGATTACGATCGATGACCCCAAAGCCTATACCAAGCCTTGGACAGTCACGGAAGAAGTGCATTTGCTCACGAATACCGAGCTGATGGAATTCATTTGCAACGAAAACAACCTCGATGTGGAACATCTGCCGGGCAAATCCATCAAGTAACCGCGATCGATCTTAAGGTGCACGGAAAACGTAACGCAAAGTTGGAGTGTGAAATTGGATGAAACTTTCCGCGAAGGCGATTGGATGTATAATCGGTCGTAACTTAACTTAGAAGCCCAGATGGAAATGCCGGTTTTGCTGGGAAGGAGGCAAGGTTATGATGTCTCTGGTTCTTGCAGGGTTGGCGGTGGCCGCCATAGCAGCCGAACAGCCCTCGCCCGTTACTTTTGCGAAGGACGTACTTCCCATTCTGCAGAAAAACTGTCAGAGCTGTCATCGACCAGGCCAGATCGCCCCGATGTCGCTCCTTAGTTATCAGGAGGCGCGTCCCTGGGCAAAAGCGATCAAAGCCGCTGTGGCGACGAGGAAAATGCCGCCTTGGTCCGCTGACCCGAGTTATGGGCATTTCACGAACGATCGTTCGCTGCAACAGAGTGAGATTGACACCCTCGTGAAATGGGCGGACAGCGGAGCCGCCGAAGGTAATCCAAAGGATGCGCCGGCCCCTATTCAATGGCCCAAAGACGGTTGGAATATCCAGCCGGAAGTCGTCCTGGATCTGCCGCCCCATGAGGTTCCGGCGAAGGGGATCTTGGAGTGGGAGCTACTTGCGCTGCCGGCTCCTTTCAAGAGCGACACCTGGGTCACATCGATGGAAATTCTGCCGGGCAACTCGTCGGTGGTGCATCACATTTGTTTCAGCTTCGAGAAACATCGGCCCACCACGGTGTACAACCGCTACGAGTGGGTGCAGGTACCGCGAGATGAGACGGGCAATCCCACGCCCGGCAACAGCGGATTCGCGGAGTTGCCGGGGATGACCACCGCGATGCGCGACGTGGGCAGCACCGAGGTGAAGCTCAGACCAGGCCACCCGAGTCTGAAGCAAACCCTCGATTTTTGCTACCTGCCTGGCGCAAGCTATGACGACTACCGCGTTTGGAATGCCGGGAAGCTCGTACCTGCCGGATCGGACATCATCGTGAGTCTACATTACACGACGAACGGTGAGGTCGTCACGGACCGGACGAAGATCGGCTTTACGGTGGCGAAGACGCCGCCGGAGAAGAAATTCGTCGTTCAAGGCTCGGGCGAGGATACACCCGTCATCGTGCCAACGCCTGCCAGCGCCAGGGCGGCATTTGCTTCCTCCTACAATCCGGAATTTGCGATTCCTCCGAATGAAGGTAACTATCTGGCGCCTCCGATGGATATCACATTCCTCAAGGATGTCGAAATCGTGCGGCTGCGTCCCCATGCGCATGTCCGTGGTAAGAGCGCCCAGTACAAAGTGACCTATACGGATGGCCGGGAAGAAATCGTACTGAATGTTCC